>ERZ856578.1188-NODE-1188-length-50696-cov-18.381240_pt1 | contig 50696 bp, 58 predicted proteins | sample MGYA00514384_ERZ856578 | MGnify/ENA primary metagenome ERZ856578 (study PRJEB29103, sample SAMN06111958) | human gut metagenome | biome: human gut; feature: ankylosing spondylitis patient; material: healthy_person | host: Homo sapiens | place: China:Hangzhou...
CCTGTCTTCCCCATCTGTGCCACCTTGTGCCAACCTATGCCCAAACCTACTGACAGTCAGTTGAAATGCTCAATTCTTCTCAAATCTTCATTTTATCCTATTCTTTTTCTCAAAAAACACTATTTAGGTTCAATTGAATACACAACAGGAATAGAGAATTTAACGGTATTTTGACTCTCTGTTCCTGTTTTACTAGATACTCCTGCCTCAATAACTTTGATTGCAACGCCCGCTTTTCCGTCCGTTCGTTTCATCTCTGAAACGGTTAGATTAAATTCTATTTCATGTACAAAGCTTTCCTGTTTTGCTTTAGAAGAATCATTATAAAGCATTTTATTTATGTTGTCGCCCTCGAATCTGACATAATGCGGGTCAACTACAGCTCCGGTTTCTTTTAGTTCTTCGTTAAGTTCATCAACGGCGGCAACAATTCCGGTAATAGTTGCCTTTATAAAATCTTTTAGTTCCATAGCATTTAATTCTTTCGGCTTTTCGCGTGTACTAAAATACTAAATATTTAGCTATTATAAAAACTGATTATGAATACATTTAATTTTAAATACTTGCTTTTGATTAGCTATCTTGCTACAATTATAATTTTGTTAGTTCAAATTTTAAATGCTATACTATGAATAAATTTTTTCCTCACAAAAAAGATACTTCCGGTTGGATATGTTGTATTGCAAGCTTATTTGGCGTTGCTTTACTCGCTTACGTTTTGGTTGGCGAACTCATTTTATGGCTTTTAGAATAAAGCCCAAATAAGTAGCCCGCCAAATATCACACATATAATACATCCTACCACTTGCATAGCTTTTGTGAATGTATTATGAATAGGGGTTGTTCCGTAGAAGAACCCTTGAATGCTATTATCCTTGTGGACTACAGTTTTTAAAGCCATCCAGTTTGCTAACCCCACAATAAACATACCAATACCTACCCCTAATAAATGCTTTCTATTTACCAACTCTATATTGAAAAGTAAACTTATAGCAATGAGTGCTACACCACACGTTAGCACACATTTCCACCAAGAATCAATCTTGAAAGCGTCCCATAATCCCATAATGCGTATTTAATTCTTTCGGCTATTCGCTTTCGCTTAGTCTTCTTTGGAAATAAAGAATATATCCGTATATTCATCCGAACGTCTAACAAATAACATTCCACCATCTATTTGCGGGTGTTCCTTATCTCTTTTTGATAACAAGGTTGTTTTTATACCCGATTGAATTTCAAACGCGTTGTATAAATATAAATCTCCATTTTTCGCAGGCTTTTCGATGCTATAAGATAAAACCGAGTAACCACCTATTGTTATATTTACTATATTATTAGTTACGTTAATAGTGGCTATCCCATCTTTAAAAAGATTATCAAATACAGTTTCATTATTAAGAAATCCCTTTACTCCTAATACCTTATATTTTCCTTCTGTCAACTGTGCAAAAGAGCAAATTGAGCACGTTAATAAAAATGCAATAAAAAGTAGTTTTTTCATGTTGTTTGGTTATTTATAATTTGAAATTCTATTTACTATTGGTTGAGCTTTATTTAAAGCGGATAGCATGTTGTCACTGCTATAAATTTTGCTTGCATGCTCTCTGATATATGCTACATCTTCTTTAGATAGATATTTTATGTTAGTATCTGTTATGTTGATTTTTAAACCTTTTGTTTCTTTGTTATCTATTATTTCATCTAATATAATAATATACAAATCAATAGGTGCATAGCTTCCAGAAATAGAAATTTCTGTATTACTGGAAAATAAGTTATTAGCTACTTTATACTTGCATCCTCTAAAGTTTGAGTTTTCTTTAGAACTGCAAGAAGAAAGAGACATTATAAAAATGATAATTAGTAGTTTTCTCATGTTATTTCATTTTTTATTAAATCCATGTTTTGACACTAACAACCCCAACAACTAAAGCCCAGTCGTACACCTCATTTATAGGAACATCATATGGTTTATAACCTTCGTCTTTATTGAAGGGAACACATGTTATATAACCTTCTTGTTCGGATTGCTCTATTTTCTTAATCATTATTCCGTCGTAGGTTGCAAGTGCGTAGACCTCACCCCAACGAATATGAGAGCGACTTCTAACAATTCGACAACCTACTATATCCCTGTCGTTGATACTGCGTTCTGGAACGTTCCGGTTTATCATGCTTCGCCCGCCTGCCCGTATTGTGAAATCACAGCCCGGCATATCGGGGATAACATAACGTTCGCAGTCTCCTTTCATTATAGCGGAGTTAAAGCCATTCGGCAAGCCGCATGAGGCTGTTACTATATCTATGTGCGGTATAGCCTTGCCTGCTAGTTCTTCATAATGAGGGGTGAAATTACTATTATCTTGGTTTTCTTCTTGCTTTTTATCCGTTTGAATATTCTCTCCACTGATTAACCATTCTACACTAACTCCTAAATATTCAGCTAGGATAGAAATATTACCTATATTAGGCTTTGTCCCGTTTAGGTAGTTTAATACTGATACCTTAGATACTTTAGTATCTCTACCAATAGCATAAGGCGTTACCCCCTTATTCTCAATGGCTATTTTTAATCTATCTTTAAACTCCATAGCTCGTATGTTAATAAATGTTGTTATGGGAAATAATTATTTCCTATTTTGATTATAGGAAATAAAAGTTTCCTATTTTTGTCGCATCAAAGTTAATCAATCAATCAAGAATAACAAACTAAAATATAGGAAATATGAAAAAGGTAGATAAGAAAAAGACATTGGCATACGCTGTTGCATTTTACTTTGACGGCAAAGTGGATTTTTTAATGGGTAACAAGAAATACCAGCACATTAATACTGTCTACGATGAAAGGGAAGACGGTAGAGGGTTTAATACTGTCGAAATTGTTTACGACTACAAAGCAATGAAGTATGCGGCATGGTGTGTAGACGAGAAGTTAGGCAACAAAGAGATTACAATATTATAAGTTTAACCAGCAGGGCGAAAGCCCTGCGCAATATAGAAGATTATGAAATTAAATAATACAGAAACCAAGTTTTTGCTTGCAATTATTACAGGTAGTGTTTCTCGCGACTTCGCTAAAATGCAAGGTAAACGTTATGATGAAGCAATAAATAGCCTTAAAGAAAAGGGCTTTATTAGGGTGAATCAACGTGGAATATTGGAATTAAATTTATCTGATGGCTATTTAAAACAAATAGGTTACTAATCAGAGTTTGAATTTTAAATATAAAAAAAATGGAAATTTCAACAACAATAAAACCGACCCTGCAAGCGATGAAAGTAGGCGACGAAAAGTTCTTTCCCCTAAGCAAAAGACGCTCTGTTAGAACTATTGCATCCGACTTAAAGACTGATTTCGGATTAGTCTTTAAAACTGAAAAAAGAGATGATTTGATAATTGTAAAACGTAATAAATAAGCATGATGGAAACGATTCAATTTGACAGGTATCAAACTGTTTTGAGAGCCGCGCAATATATGACTCTCAGTAAAAATCAAGCGCAAATATTAGTAGGTGGACAAAGACGACTTGAACGACTTGTTTCTACAGGAATGATAAGAGCACGTAAAACAACCGACAAACAGAATGGGCGTTGGGAGTGTAACGGTGCTGATGTAGTAAGATACACGATAGACCCTAGTCAACATTAAATTAATATAATCATGCTAACACTTAAACAAACTCCGGTAGCCGTTATCGGCATGCTATTAACCTGTTCACTGGCAGACGGTGAACCCGAACCGGGAAAACTCATTATCGCGCTTTGTGTGCTTGTATTAACTGTTCTGTATGTGCTTGCATGCACATACGTAAACCAAAGGAAATATGAAAGCTGAAATCAAATGTAGGCATTGCGCCGACTGTAATAAGGTTATAATGCCGGATGATGGCGTAGAAGTGGACACCGAAGTAGTAGAGCACGGAGAGCATATACAGGAAACTATAACAGTTTGCCAAGAATGCTACAGGCAACTTTATCAAAATGACTATATGAGCGAACTTTATTTTTATGAATTTGGAACGCTTGACACGATGGATAAACCAATTCAATTATAACATATAATAAAATGGAACATCTAACACACTGGAAAAACCAGTTCAATTATGATTATTTGGGCGCGTATTCCCTGCCAGATGGAAAGGATATTATACTAACCCTTAAAGAGACTAAAAAGGAGATGGTAACGGGCGCAAATGGGCAAAAAAGTGAATGCTTTGTCGCTTATTTCCATGAGAACGCGAAACCTATGATTCTGAATAAGACGAATTGCAAAACAATAGAGAAGCTGTTCAATACGCCCAATATCGAAGAATGGGTAAACAAGCAGATACAAATAGGTTCTACCCGTATCAATGCTTTCGGAGAAATGACAGACTGTTTACGCGTTCGCCCGTTTGCTCCGAAACTATCAGAAGAACGCCCGACGGTTCAAACTGGTTCGGTGATATGGAAAAATATACTGGACGGGCTAGCAGGTGGGTACACTGTGACGCAAGTGCTGACAAAGTATAAACTTACTAAAGAACAAATTAAAGAATTGCAGAAACATGAAATCAGTAGCAACTAAATCACCCGAACAGAAGGAATACGATTGGAAGGCAAAGAGACACGGGAAAATAACATCTTCTACTTTGCCCGACCTAATGAAAGCTGGTAAGGGAACACCCTACGGTAAGGCGTTTTTTGACGCGTTGTATCTCGTAAGATACGAGCGTAGGACTGGAATAACACGCGAAAATGGTGCATGTAAGGCGTTCGATTGGGGGCATGAAAATGAACCTTTGGCGGTGGAGTGGGTAAGGAGTCAGTTAATAGATGAGGTGAAATCCTGTACAACTGACTTTCCCGATATCGTGTTCAATGAACCCTTTGCTGGTTTTGGAGATAGCCCCGATTTCTATGTATATGGTTTGGATGGTAAAATAAAGGCATTGGGTGAAATCAAGTGCCCAATGAGTCAAGGGAAAATAGAAACCTTGCAGTTCCTTAACGAGATAACGGAGAAAGACGAATACTATTGGCAGTTCCTCGGTCACTTCGTTGGTATGTCGGACGTAGATGTATTGTATTATGTCATATATGACGGGTACACCAATAACGGGCGGATAATTGAAATGCACCGGGCAGAGCATGAGGCGAACATTCAGAAACTGGCAGACCGTATCAGATTCGCTGATGCTCTTGTAGATTGTTCTCTTAAAACCGGGCTGGATTTCCCCGAATGCATTGAGGCGGCAACGGTTATCCTGCCGCTTCGGTTAGAGATTGAAGTACTTACAAAACAGGCGAAGGGGAATGTTCCTATACAAAATCAGATACGTCGGATTAAAAAAGAAATACGTAAAATTATCGCAAGTAAAAAGGCTTGTTCCCAATACACTATTAACATTTAAAACAGAAATTATGTTACACACTTGGTTTGAAAGCAAAGTTCGTTATGAGAAAACAATGGAAAACGGAAAGGATAAAAAAGTAGTTGAACCTTACTTAGTTGATGCGTTATCTTTCACAGAGGCAGAAGCACGCACCATTGAAGAAGTGACCCCGTTCATTTCCGGTGAGTTTTCCATCATGGCAATAAAGCGTGCATCTTATGATGAAACGTTCTTAGGCGATGGCGACCGCTTCTTTAAATGCCGTCTGGCATTTATTACGCTGGACGAAAAGACGGCGGCAGAGAAGAAAACAAAGTCTAATATTCTTGTACAGGCTGACAACTTGCAGGAAGCAAAAGACAAGGTGGTAGAGCAAATGAAAGGTACGATGGCAGACTACACCATAGAAATGGTGAAAGAAACTGATATTATGGACGTTTACCCGTATTCAGCTAAAGAAAAAGAAGTATCTGAGAAATAAGACAGTGGTAAGGGGGCGGTAAAATGGCGACCCCTTATTCTCTAAAAACTACAAAGATGGCAAAGTATAATAATATCAAGTACAAGGGTTATGATTCAAAGAGGGAATACTATCGGGCGCAAGAACTGAAACTGCTAGAAAAGAAAGGAATTATTTCCGGTCTACAGGAACAGATAAAATATGAGCTAATTCCGTCGCAACGCGATAATAACGGCAAAGGTAAAGTCGTAGAACGTTCTGTTTGCTATAGGGCTGATTTTCAATATTTGCGTGATGGTGTGTTAGTCGTTGAAGATAGTAAGGGAATGAGAACGAAAGAGTATATCATCAAACGAAAGCTGATGCTGTACATGTATGGAATTAAAATAAATGAGGTGTAGAGATGGCAAAGAAAAGTACGATAATGGGAAATTGCAGGACTTGTAAGAAAGCCGGGGCAGAAGACGATTTTATGTGCTTCTGCTCTGCTTATAAGACATACAAGTCAGTGGGCGTTAGGGTTTGTCCCTTGTATCTCAAGAAGTAAGAGAGGCTTAATTATGCGTGAAAGTTTTGTGTTTTATAGAAGTTTCTACGATGCTATCAAAGATTTGCCTAGAGATGTTCAGGGTGAGATTTACACGGCTATAATGGAGTATAGCCTATACGGTAAGGAAACTGAAAATCTAAAGCCTATAGCTCGCAGCGTGTTTACGCTGATGAAACCGCAAATAGACGTGAATAATAAACGGTTTGAAAATGGTAAAAAAGGTGGTAGACCAAAAAGCGAAGGTAAACCGGATGGAAACCAAAATAAAACCAATGAAAAACCAAAAAATAACCAAAACGAAACCAAAGACGAACCTAATGTAAATGTAAATGATAATGTTAATGTAAATACAGAAAATACACCTAACGGTGTATCAAAGAAGGACGCGGCTAAAGCCGCTACGCTCAAACGAAAAGACGAGTTCTATCAAACCTTAGTTCCCTTTGTCGATAAGTACGGAAAGGAAATGATACGAGCCTTTTTTGAGTATTGGAGCGAATTAACGAGAACTGGAACAAAGATGCGATTTGAAAAACAAACGACGTGGGAGGCTAGCAAACGGCTTGCAACGTGGGCAGGCAGAGAGAAAACACGTCGCCCGAATACAGACGTAGGAACTGTGTTGCATGATAACTCGCAATCTAAATACGATGAAAAGTTATGGTGAATACGATAGAACATTTGATTAAAGATATTGGGTTTAATCCTATTCCGAATACAGTTAATATCTCTATTTCAAAGTCTTTACACCAGTCGAAAGTACTGTTATTTAGTGGGCTTAACTACTTTACTAACAATATGGCAGTATGGCAACCAGAATATAACGAGGTTGCAAAATGGCTCGTTGACAACAAAGGACGCGGCTTGCTTTGCCTCGGAAATTGCGGACGTGGAAAGACGCTCATTTGCGGGAAAATTATCCCGATTTTATTAAATGACCGCTGCAATAAGGTTGTATCATGTTACGATGCGCAGCAATTGAATGCAAATTTAGACGCTGTGAAGCAAAAACATATCATTTACGTGGATGATATAGGCACGGAGTTTCTAAGCGTAAAATACGGCGAAAGAAGGCTGTCTTTTGCGGAGCTTGTAGACGAAGCCGAAAAGAAAGGGAAATTATTGATTGTAACTACTAATTTGTCACTCTCTGAATTACGCGATAAATACGGTGAAAGAACCGTAGACCGATTACGCGCAATTACTACGCCTGTTGTGTTCAAGGGTGACAGTTTAAGGAAATAAACCAATGAGAAGACATAAAACTAAGATGTTCGGCAAAATAGTAGCCCGCATCGACATAGACAATTTTAAACGGCTTTCGGAGATACGCGATAAATACGGGTTCAGTTCCAACTATGAGATTATACAATATCTCGTTGCCTGTTTCCTTCGCGTTGCAGACCCAGAACATGACGAAACGGAAGAACCCGTACCGGACGAAATAAAAGACATGTTCGCGGATTATTCGGAAGCGGAGAAGCATTTTGAATTTGTGAAACCAAAGCGGAAACTACCGCAATACAAGTTAGATGAAATACACGGACAGTTAAGATTATGGGAAAATTGAAGAAACTATCTAATGCAAACTATTTGCATGATGTTCCGGTACAATGTGCCGCTGTGAACAGTAAAAACAGAGCCTATATTGATAGGTTCGTTTCAGAGAATTATAAACGCCTTAGCAATCAATTTAAAGCTATAGGTAGTAATATAAATTCTAGTTGCTTCGGCAGCATGGATAAACTAAATGAAACGCTGTATGCACTTTACATTGACCCTAATTTAGACTTTGGATGCTGGGACGAAGCAAACAGCTATATGCTGAATAAATTCACTGAAAAAGAATTGCGTATTCCGGTGAAGAAGGTTAGCAAAAATGAGGAATTACAAGACAGTGAAAGTATTAACGAATAACAAGAAAAATATGAATGAATTTAATGCAGGTTGGTGGAACTGCTTTTGCAGTTATACGGAAGAATTGAATGACAGATATTACAATTGGGCAGAAACAGCCAAAGCTCAGTTAACTTCTGCCGGAGTGACAAAAGATGAAATCGCTTTTGTGCTCAAAGAATATTCCCTTGGTAAAAAGACCGAAGCTATGTTGAGAGAGTATTTACAGGGGTTGTAACCTTCAATACAATAAATATATGAATATAGATACAGAGTTTAATGTAGGTGATAGTGTATGCTATCTAAGTGGAGACAATATCTGTCATTCCACTATAAGCAAAATTACTATTGAAATATCCTATACAGATCGTAGTTTTTTGATGGTATACAAGCTGTCTGACGGTTTAAGTGTACCGAGAAATAATTATCCACAATGGGATAAAATGCTCTTTAGGAACAAAGAGAGTTTGATAGAATATTTATCTGAATCATAACTATAAAGAAATGAAGAATCCAAAGTATTATTATTCCCGTCACATGGGTAGCTATAAGCTATATAAAGACAATGGCAACGGGACAGCGACTAAAATTAATCAGAATTGGGACGAAGAAACCATACGCAAACAGTGCTACGAGTTGAACGGATGGAAGTATAAACCGAAAAAGAAATAATCATGTATCTAATAAACAGAATTGTATGTGTATCATCAGATACACGGTCTGCCTACAATGTCGAATTACAGACAGAAGATTTAGAAAAGACACGTGCAGAATTAGTCGGCATGTATCAATGTGAGAGAATAAATTTTGAATATACTGAATTAAAAGAAAAGATTAAATGAAAACAGCAATATATTTGATAGCAGATAATATACACAAAAATAATACCGTATCTGTTAATATAGCAATGGAGGCAATAAGTGTACAACGTGATGAAACAAGACATCACGCAGTAGAAGTCTGCAAACAAATGTGCCCATCAAAGGTTAGCCGCGGTTGTGCGAACCTGCTGCATAAGAGAGAAACGAAAACGACGCGTTGCGATGGTAATTGTGCACGTGTGAAATACTTCATTAATGGACTTGACAAACAAGAACTATGAGCCGGAATCCGATATACATAAAACTTATTAACTCTGCACGCTGGAAAAAACTCCGCGTGCAGAAACTAAAAGCTAATTCGGTTTGCGAAGAATGCGCCAAGCGTGATGTTAGTACACTTGCAACTGAAGTACACCACATTACACCAGTCGAAAGCGTTGCAGGTGTGGCAATGATGGAGCGATTAATGTTTAACTGGATGAACTTGCAAAGTTTGTGCCACATGTGCCACTCTGAAATACATAAGAGTGCGTTTAGCCACTCGAAAGAAGCGATACAGGCTAATAATAAACGAGGTGCTAAACGCTTTATTGATAGGTATTTGTGAAAAAAATGGCTTGTGTGAAATAGTTGGTATTTATTAGGGGAATTGTACACCCTCTATGTATATAATCTTATTTAGAGGGTGTTATTTCATTTATCTTGTTAAATGCTTTGTTGTATAACCGAATCTCTTTTCTTGAAAAAGTTTTATTACTAACATCTGCTAATTCTTTTAAGCAATCTCTAGATAAAGCTATGTAGTAGCATAAATAAAATATTGGCGTAGTTATGTTTGTGCCAGAAATAATATCTGCATCATTTATGTGAACTTCTTCTATAAATTGTATATATTTCTCTTTCACCGATATTGCTGTTCTTTCTAAATCTCCAATAGTCTTAATATTTAAATAAGATAACGAGTTAAAAAGTAGCTCGTTAGTATATGCTTTGTAGTTTATTCTGCATTGTCTAATACTTACTATTTTTTGAATAGCCTCTTTGTTTAGAGGATTGTTTTTAGCATAGGATGTTATTGAGGCTTGATTAATTTCGATGTCATTAGGTCTTTCTTTGATTAATTTAGGTAATGTGTGTTCGTATGAATAAAGGCTCTTCTTTAATCTATCAAATTCGATATCTGCAGTCTCTAACAATGCAGACAATCTATTAAAGCCTCTAATAAAATCATCTGGAACTGAGATAGAACTTTTATATCCTAAATCATGTTCTATTTCTGCCCAAGCGTGTTGTAGTATTGAACGTATTTGTATTTCGAATTTTTTATCCTTAATTACTTTAAATTCGGTTAGTTTACACCTTTCATCACTGAAAGAAGCAACAAAATGCAAAGAACGATAGCCAAATACATCATTATCTAGCTTCCTCTTATCTATACTATTTGCAGTGTCGACATTAAATTCTTTTTTTATCATATCAGCAACTAAGTCTACATCGCTATCTAAATAAGTAATAATTCTGATACCTACTATATCTGTGATATCAGTTAGTCTTTTGTATTTATCTTCTTTAAGGCTTATCTTATTAGATAAACTATCTTCTTCTTTAATTCTACAACTTATTTGATGAATATGTATACTATTCTCGCGTAGTAACTCATTGATAAGTATCTGTAGCTTTTCTGCAACTCTTTGATAAATAGGCTTTTCTTTTTTATATTCGTCTATAATGTTATTTTTCATGGTACTCTCTTTGTTTTAATTGTGACAAATATAACTATTTTTTTATGTCTTGTTGTTTTATACTTGATTTTATTTGAATGGGGGCGGTTTTTTTTGCGAAGGGTGAAGGGCTTTAAACCCACTCCCCCTAGTTTTTACACGCGCGAAGTTTTTTTCAAACGGTGGGGTTCGTTGGGGGGGATTGCTTTTTCTGGTTAAGTCACGCGCTACCAAACACTAACATAAAAAACTTATGTGCAAAAGCGTGTGCAAAATGAGTGATTTAGACGACATCAAAAATAAAATCCGCGATGCAATGACTTCGCAAGGTACGTACATTCCCGATTTGGATTTGTGTATAGAACTTTGTGCGGGTTCTTATATGGCGTTCCGAATTGCTCTTTCTGATATATCCAAAAAGAGAATGAAGTCTTTTGTAAAAGAGAAAACGCGCGAGGAAAACACGAAGCTTGTAGCACATCCGGCATTCAAAGTTTTATTTGATTCGCTGGAAGTGACGCGTAAACAATTACGTGAACTTGGTTTGACGTTACAGACTCTTTCTGTTTCCGAAGATGATGAGGTTAACGATTTTATAAATGAAGTGAATGGAGCCGGGGAATAGTAATTTATTGATTGAATTAAAGCGGGTTACGGTTGCGTCATTACAAGCGATAAACGTTTACTCTTATCGCTTGGTATTAACTGACGAACGATTGAACAGCTATGTTTGTGCATGTATAGATAACCCGGACAAACATAACCTGTATGAGCTTTTAGCTGTATCACGTTTCTTTCGCTTCTTAGACAAGTATAATTTTAGATCGTCGGAGGTAAAGAAATACATAGTTTTCTATGAGAATTTAAAATTTAGCGGTACAAAGGGGAAAACCAAATATAAGTTAACCCCTGTACAGGTATTTCAGTTCGCCAATATTTTAGGGTTTTATCATCCCGGTACTAATCGGCGGGTTATTCGTGATGTGCTTTTGTTTGTGCCGCGTAAATTCAGCAAAACAACGTCTGTCGCTTCTTTGGCGATATATGATTTGCTTTTCGGTGATGCAAATGCGCAAACGTATGTAGCTGCAAACTCATATAATCAAGCAAAGGTTTGTTTTGACGAGATACGAAACATACTTAAGGCATTAGATCCGAAGTTACGCCGATTTACGATAAATAGAGAAATTATCTATAACAGAATAAAGGGAAAAACATCATTCGCCCGGTGCTTGGCATCTAATCCCGACAAGTTAGACGGTTTGAACGCAAGTACGGTTATATTGGATGAATACTCACAGGCAGACAGCGCGGCATTGAAGAACGTTCTAACGTCCTCAATGGGCGCGCGTCTCAACCCTTTAACCGTTGTTATAACGACGGCATCTGATAAATACACAAGTCCTTTTGTAGAGATGCTAAAAGGGTATAAAGCTATATTGCGCGGTGAACTGGATAATGACGCGATTTTTGCACATATATTTGAACCGGATGTAGACGACGAAGAGGGCGACCCGGAGACATGGCGAAAAGTACAGCCGCATTTGGGCGTTACAGTTTATGAGGATTTTTATAAAAGTGAATATCAAAAGGCTTTGTATAGTGCGGATGATGCGTTGGAGTTCCGTACGAAACTACTTAATATTTTCGCTTCTAATAGTGCAACTACTTGGATAGAGGCGAAACAAATAGAAGAACGGTTTAAAAAGGTTCATATAGAAAACATAACAAGTAAACCGCCAACAATGGTAGGGGTTGACTTATCGGTAAGAGACGACTTTTCAACGGTCACATATAATCTTTATTCGGTTGATAGTAAATCGTTTCATTCTTATACTGACTATTATTTTCCGGAGGGTGCATTAGAAAAACATCCGAACTGTGAACTATATAGAGGCTGGGTAAACGCAGGGTACTTGAAATTGTGCAAAGGTGATATAATTGACTATCAGCAGATAGTTGATGATATTCTGAAAATGGCTAACTATTTATGTATCATGGGCATCGGCTATGACCCGTATAAGTCTGCCGAATTTGTGAACCTTTTGTCGTCTTCCGTAGGTGGAGAGGCTGATATAATTAACCCGGTTAAGCAGACATACGGCACATTTACAAGCCCGGTAGAATCGTTTGAAATTGCCATTTATAGTAATAAAATCAGTTTCGACCCGAATCCGATAACTCCTTATTGCTTTGCTAATGCGGTTTTGGATGAGGATAGAAATTGCAATAGAAAACCTATTAAAAAAACGCATAATGCAAAGATTGACTCTACGATAACCAATTTGATGACTTTTCATTTATTCAATAACTTAACATCTTAGTATATGGGACTTAAAGAGTATTTTTCAAACAAGATAGGAAGCACGCAAAGGCGAGCGGATGAACCCGGAAAAGATGCGGTGGTTAGCCCTTCTTTGCCTAAAATTCCTAATCAGCCTATCAACGTGTATAGTACCGACCAAGCAATGAAGCTTTCCGCTGCATATCGTTGTACTGCTATTTTATCCGGTACAATTGCCTCTATGCCGTTATTGATTGAACGGAAGTCAAACGGGTATTTCTCATTAGACGAACAGCACGAACTTTATCGGCTTCTTGACGTACAACCAAATTCACGAATGAACATTTTTGAGTTCATTAGAAATATGGTTTGTCATATAATCAATGAGGGAAACGCTTACATTGTGATTAAGCGCAAATTTGGCGCGGTTAGTGAATTGGTTTTGTGCTCAAAGAATACAGTCTTTTATGATATTCTGCATGATTATTATACCATCTCAGACCCTTACAACCATCTTTATGGCAGATATGAACCCTATGAAGTTATTCATTTAAGAAATAATTCTTTAGATGGCGGCTATACAGGTGTTAGTACTATTACATACGCCAGTCGTATTTTTTCTATTGCTGCAAGTGCTGATAATCAGAATCTGCGAACGTTTCAGAATGGCAGTAAAATAAAGGGGTTGGTTTCTGGGAAAAGTTTGAGCGGTGCGATTGGGACTAATACGCTATCTGATAAACAGGGAAAAGATGTCGGAGAAAGAATTGAAGAACAGTTTAACGGTGGTAGGGATATAGCCTATATATCGGGTGATATGTCTTTTCAACAGCTTTCTATTAATCCTATTGATGCGCAATTACTAGGAACAAAGGAACTGTGTGTTTTAGATATTTGCCGTTTCTATGGTGTGCATCCCGACAAAGTATTTGCCGGACAGCCTACTAATTATAAAGCCTCTGAAATGAGCAATGTATCTTTCTTAACTGATACGTTGCAACCTATTTTAAGACAGATAGAAACAGAGTTCCGCGCGAAACTTATAGCTAGTACAGTGGCGCATGTGTACAGGATTAGGTTTGACCGTGCGGCACTCTATCAGACAGATTTAACTACACAGATGGCATATTATAAGGGGCAGATAGAATCGGGGCTAAAGACACCTAACGAAATACGTATGATGCAAGGTGATGCACCATTACCCGGCGGAGATGTAGCGTTTATTTCGTGCAATGTTGCCCCAATCAATTCAGCCAAAATAAAAGGGGAAACCGCATCCATTATTGAAGATGAAAAAATGGAGATACCAAAGTTAGAGTAAAAAAGGGTAATGTAAAACGCAGTTAAATGGAAATACGAAGTTTTAGCGAATTAGGCGCACCGCAGGTTACAGGACGAACGGTTGAGGGCTACGCTGTAGTATTCAATCATGAAAGCAAGGTGCTTTTTGATAAAGCAAAAAAACGCTTCTTTATTGAAATTATCGAAGACGGGGCAATCACTGAAGAACTTTTACGCTCATGTGATATAAAGGCTCTTTTAGAGCATAACAGGCAACGAATGTTAGCGAGATGCACCTGTGGAATCGGTTCTTTATCTTTAGAAATTGATAGCTACGGACTGAAATATAAATTTGAAGCACCGAACACTGACGACGGTGATTATGCTGTAGAAATGATTACTCGCGGAGATATTAACGGTTCTTCTTTTGAATTTTATGCGAACGAGAAAAATGTTACTTATTCAAAGAGAGACGGTATTGTTATTCGCAAGGTTCACAAAATAGACTTGATAACGGATGTTTCGCCCGTGTCTGACCCTGCCTATACTGGCACTGATGTTACCGTTCGCAGTATTGACGACTTTATAGACGAAACAGAAGATAAAAGCTACATACAAGAAATTAATAATTTACGAAAATTTATTTGATTATGAGAAAAGATTTTGAAAGAGTTGCAGAACTGAAAGAACAGATGCGTTCAATGTTGGATAAAGCGGAAGTAGAGAAACGTTCGCTGGATGAAAAAGAGAAGGAAACATTTGCGGCGTTGAAGACGGAAAAGGAATTGCTTGAGATGAAGCTGGAACGGCGCAACTTAGATAGAAGTAATCCGGCTTTTGTATCTGTTAATCGTCCGGCATTGTTTGCAAATGTAGTTGATGCCATTGTGAACCGTCGTTCTTTGGATGAATACGGCGACGCAGTGAACGAAAACGGTATCAAAGTAGAGCAGCGCGCCGAAGTGATTACAGATGCTTCTGCCGTAGCCAACTTAACGCCTGTTGTGATTGGTGAAATTATTGAACCGCTTGAGAAAGGTTTGGTAATTGATAAACTTGGTATCAAGATGCAAAGCGGCTGTGTTGGTGAATTGACATTCCCGACGCTTGCGGCAATTGAGGCTAGTATTATGGGTGAAAATGTCGCCGTTACTGATACTAAATTGGATATTGGCAAAATTACGGCTACGCCTAAACGTATTTCTATCTCTGTGCCTGTATCTCGCCGCGCTATTACTCAGTCAAATTTGGCGTTGCAGAATCTTGTTCTGAAACAGATGTCTTTAGGAGTTGCCCGTGTGTTGAATAAATGGATGTTTAGCGGCACAAAATTAGCGAATGCAAGTGACGGTGTATTTGTGAAAGCTGCACCGGATGCAACTTATACAGCGGCAAACGGTATTAAGTTTAAAGACGTTGTGGCATTGGAAACTAAAGTTCTTGATGCAGGTGTTGATACTACGGACGGAACGGCGGCATATATCTGTAGCCCGAATGTTTACGGTGCTTTGAAATCGACTCCGATTGAATCGGGTTCACCGCGCATGATTATAGAAAATAATATTATGAACGGTTATCCGGTAGTAGTTACTAACTATATGGATGCTGATGCGCTTGGTTTTGGCGTGTTCTCTTATTCTGCTATCGGACAATTTGGAGATATTGACATTGTTGTTGACCCATATACAGAGGCGAAGAAGAACAAAGTAAACTTTGTATTGAACACTGAATGCGATATCGTTGTAGCCCGCAAAGAAGCCTTTGCCGTTCTGAAAAAGGCTGCGTAATATTTTTGTTTGATTGTTAACCAAAGGGGCAGGGCGTAATGTCCTGCCTCTGCTTATTTTAACACAATGGATGAATACGTAACATTAGAAGATTTGAGGCAGCATTTGAACGTTGATTTTGACCATGACGACGCATATATAAGCGGTCTGATTGAACCAGTTCAACTTGCTATAGAAGCCTACTTAAACAGACCGTTAACGGAACTGGTTACAGACGGGAAAATAGATCGCCGTATCTGGCACGCTATAAGAATACTTATTGCAAACTACTATGCGAACCGTGAAGATATAACATTTGCTGCCGCTAATGTTATTCCCGGACATATTGCGCTGTTGCTACAACCTCTTAAAAAATATACATAATGCAGGCAGGGCTACTAAGAGAAATTATTCGCTTTCAAGAGAGTAAAACCCAACGTGACGAATTGGGCGGTTTTTCTGATAATTGGGTAGATGTGTTTTCAAAACGCGCTGATGTGAGGTTTGCATCCGGCAACCGGACACTGGTAAACGGTGAAGTATTTAACCCGCTGGCGATAACCTGTAAAATAAGGTATTGTAGAGATGTGCATGAGAAAATGATTTTTATTTATGAAGGAAGAAAATATAAAATCATCTCCATCAATCGCGATAGACTACAACAGTGTACAATCATACAAGCAGAGTTAATAAATGAGTAATGAAATTATATCCGGGCACAGGGTCAGCGTTGACGTGGAGCAAGTAAATAGACTGTTGACACAGCTAAATGATAAGGATGCTAAAAAAGCTATAAAGTCGGCTATTCGTAAGTCTGCATTAATAATTAGAAAGGAAGCTCAAAACAGATTAGTTTCCTTAATACCGAATGCGAATAAGTCGGTTACTAAGAAAGGTACGACTTATAAGCCGTTGAAGAATGATATAAATTTAGCGGTCTACAGGGATGCAGGTGGCGCACGCATTGATTTGCTGAATAAAAGGAAAAAGGGTGCGCGTTCCTACGTTCTCCGATTTATAGAGTTTGGGACAGTAGAACGCGCTACCAAGAAAGGGGCGAACAGGGGTACTATGAAAGCTTACAACTTTTTTAGCGACGCGATTAATGCGAAGAAGAAAGAGGCAGAAGATGCTTTGCAACAAAACATCTTGGATGCAATAAATAAAGTAATAAACCAGAATAAGTAAAATGAGCCTATCTATTGGTGCGCATATATATGAAAAATTAGCGTCTTCTGCAAGTCTCAGAGAGCTTGTAGAAGACAAAATATTCCCGTTGTCAACGGTGCAGGAAACTACTTTTCCGTTCATTCTGTATAAAAGAAACTCTCTCGTTCCTAATGTAACGAAAGATAGGTATGCTACAGGTGACAATGTGGAGGTTGAGATAGTTGTAGCAGATAATAAATATCTGCGGTCTGTTGCTATAGCGGAGGAAGTACGCTCTTTGATTGAGCGAAAAACAGGCGAATATAAAATGTTCTCTGTTGTTGATGCAGTATTGATTTCTACCGATGAATCATTTGCGGAAGATACATTTATTCAGCGACTTACATTCTCATTTGAGACTGAACCAAACATTTAAAATTAAATTATATGTCAGCAAAACAAGTATTAGGAAAAGATTTGATGTTGTTCATTGGCGGGAAAGCAATCGCGCTTGCAACATCGTGTAAATTAGGACTATCGGCTGAAACGATTGACACACAAAGCAAAGATAGTGGAATGTGGAACGAAAAGAGTATAAAGAAACTTGCTTGGAACTGTTCTAGCGATAACTGTTTCAGTGCAGATGAGGACATTAACGGTTATGATAAATTGTTTGCCTTGTTTGTTGCGGCTGAACCTGTTGAAATAGCTTTCGGTATACCGAAGAACAAAGGAAATGAAATGCCTGCCGCTGGTTGGACTTTACCCGCAAAGCCATACAAAGGTAAGGCTGTTATCACATCTTTGGAACTGAATGCACCTGACGGAGATAAGGCAACTTTTTCCGTATCGCTTGATGGTACTGGTGCACTTGCGCCCGCGGCTGAACCTGCGCCTGCGTCTAGTGGGGCAGGTGAGAATAAATCTAAGTAACCTTATTATTGCTAATTGGGGCGGTGAAAGCCGCCCTTTCTAATTTATCATGTATGAAAAAGATTATTATTAAAAACGTAGAATACATTTTAAAGAATATCCTAAAGAACTTCTTTGTTTATGAGGAGATTACAGGCAAACCGTTTGTCTTCGGTAAATTGATAGATGAGTATGTATTGTTTTACAGTACATTAATTGCCAATAATGAAACTTTTTTTATGCCGTTTTCGGAGTTTATAGACCTTTGCGATGCAGACCCAAGTTTATTTAATGTTTATAAATCGTTCGTCGTTGACGAACTGACCTTACAGCAGCAAACCGCCGAAGCTAACAATAAAAAAGGCTCAAAAAAAAAGAAAACCCGGTAAGCGTACATGAGTTATACGAGCGTGTGGTAGGTGAGGGCGGCATATCTCCCGAATACTTTTTGTATAAAATGACATTCGGAGAGATAGAAACATTTCTTGCTGGCTTCTACCGCCGTAATCGTGAGACGTGGGAGCAAACGCGCATACTTGGTTATATAATAGCGCAGGCAAATAGCACGAAGAAACTGAAACAGACTGATATAATCCGTTTCCCGTGGGACAGCGAAGATATAGAAATTAAAGATACAAGCGTTTCAGATGAAGATATGAAACGCCTGCGTGAGATGGCAAAACAAATAGAAAAAACTCTTTAGGAAAATGGCTGATATAATTACTCGTTTACTTTTAGATACCAAAAACTTTGACGCTAAATTAGACCGCTCAAAGTCTAGCGTGAATAGTTTTCAAGGCGGTATTAGCAACATGGCGAAAACTGCCGGGGCTGGCGTACTTAAATTTGCTGGTACTTTAGGTATAGCTATGGGAGCAGGTGAGGCATTTAATAGAGTTCTGAATAGTAGTCAGACGTTAGGGGATATGACGGCTAGTAATATGGCTGCTTTAAAGACTTCTGTAGATGAATTCTTTTATTCTCTCGGAAGTGGTGAATTCTCGTCTTTCCTGTCGGGGCTTGGTGATATTATAGATAAAGCAAAGGATGCTCATAGCGCATTAGATCAATTGGGTAATACTAAGATTAGCCATAGTTATTTTAGTGCTGAAAATGAAAGCAAAATAGCCGGGGCGCAATATGTTGCAAAGAATAAGTTTGCACCACTGGAAGATAGAGTAAAAGCTTTTGAAGACTGGCGGGTAGGATTACAAGCACAGTCCGAAATAAATAAAACATTGCAGTATGATTTAGTAAACTATATAACAACATCGGTAAAGTCTGAAATTGGTGCAGCAAAATTAGATGTAACGATGGATGATGTTCGAATGGCATTAAAAATAGATGTCACTAACCCCCTAAAGAGAGATGAACTTAAAAGCCAATATTCCGCTGAATACAAGGAATATAAGAAGGGGATAGAATGGATAGAAAGCAAAAGGAAAACTTCTATATCTCAAGCTCCTGTGCGTGCTATTGAAATTAATAAAAAATATGATACAGAAATAGAAGAATTAACCCAAAAGTATAGAGAAGCTATAGTAGTAAATGCCATGCTTAACAAGTATGAAGACGATGAGCTAACCACTATAGCGAGTATGGCTATTCAATATAGAAAATTAGATTCTGGATTAGCTTCTGCAAGTAGGGAATATAACGAAACTGCTAACGAATTTAATAACGCAAACAAGGCAGTTAAAGGCTTTACGGCTGTAGCCAGTTTGGAAGGATATAAAGTGTATAGCGGTTCGTCTACGCCTACCGGAACAAAGCCTACGCCGTCACCTGCTGGCTCTGCTGGTTTTTTGAACGAACAGATAGCAGCTAAGAACAAAGAATTATTAAACGCTACAACCGTGCAAGCGCGTGCAGAAATACAGAAAACTATTAATGACCTTGAAGCGCGGAAGATAAATTTAAATATTGCAACAGAGAAAGAAATATTTAGGGATAAGTACGGGGAAAATAAATTGGATGCGACCAAAGCGCAAAAACAGTTCTCGGAGTATATTAATGTAGACAAGGAAATTTCGGCTAAAAGTAAGGAACTGACAAACGCAACTACTGAGCAAGCGCGTGTTGCTGTACAGAAAACAATTAGTGAGCTTGAAGAAAAGAAAATCAAGTTAAAAGTTTCGATAGAAAAGGAGATTCAGACAAATAGCGTAGATCCCAAAACGAAAAAGGATTTTTCCGAATATGTTTCCGTAGAGGAAGATATTTTAAAGCAGAATACATTATTAATAAATACTACGACGGAACAAGCACGTATTGCCGTACAAAATACTATTGATGAACTTGAAGCGAAGAAAGTTCAGATTACTGCAAATGTTAGTGTGAAATCTGATATGTCGTCAGAAATGGCGGGTGTACTGAATAATGGCAGTATAGACAGGAAGGGAAAGCAGATAACTAAGGGTTCTAATGCTACTGATATAAGTGGTATCAAACTTCCTAAGTACGAACCCATCTTTAAAAAGGAAGATGTAGACTTGAATAATGATTTCGCTGACTCTCTTTCTGGAATTGGTGATATGATGGGTAGTTTATCTAGTCTGTTTGATGAAAATACAGCTTCTGCTTTGCAATGGGGCAGTACACTTTTGATGGCTATTGCGCAGGCTACCCCGGCTATTCTTGGAATGATGGGGGTGAAGGAACAAGATACAGCTACTACAAATAAGAATACAACTGCCGAGGTTGTTAATGCAGGTGCTAAGGTTATGTCGGCGCATTCAAGCATTCCATTTGTTGGAATTGCATTAGGTTTAGCTGGTGTTGCCGCTATTATTGCTGCTATGTCAAGTATGCCACATTTCGCAACAGGCGGTATTGTTCCCGGTACATCGTTTGCGGGCGATAAAGTTCCGGCTTTATTGAATAGTGGTGAAATGATTTTGAACGGAGCACAACAGGGCAATTTGTTCAAAATATTAAATAGTGGCATGTATGACTCATTGTCTCGGACTATTTCACCATTACCCGAAAATAGCGAAATACGGTTATCTAGCAACATTACAGTAAGGGGAGATACTTTGTATTTAGCATTAAATAATTATATGAAACGGACAGGAAAAAAACTATGAGTTACGAAACTATCTATATAATACCTTTCACGTCGATAGACGGGCATAGATATGAGATTGAAATACAAAAAGATGGTTATACCGGAGATGTTATTTCTTTAACTGCATCCGGTGACGAACCTTTCACCGTTTCTATTGATGATGAAAGGTTTGTATATACACCTACACGCTTATCAACTGCTACGATAAGAATAGCGGGTAACGACTATTTGCAACAACTTTTTTCGGTTAATTATCAGCAATACCGTGTTACTTTATTGTGTGATGGCGTTCCGGTTTGGTGTGGCTTTACCAAACCGGAGCTATACACGCAAGATTATGCGTCAGAAATATTTGTGCTTGAAGTAGAATGTATTTCGGCTATGTCGGTGCTGGAATTTATAGACTACACAATTGAAGGGAAAGATAAAGAATTTGTTTCTATCTGGCATTTATTACAGCGGTGTATTTCTACGGCTTCCGGACGGTACAATTCTGTTTATATTCCGCATGCTTACGCGTCTAATAAAGAGGCTTATTCTACCTCTGAAAACATCCTTTCCGAAATGACACTAAGTGAACAGAACTTCTTTGATGAAGATGATAAGCCAATGAAATTGAAAGAAGTATTAGAAGAAATCTGTAAGTTTCTTAACTGGACATGTGTAGACTGGAAAGGTGACCTTTACTTTGTCGATATAGACCATTCGGGTGTCTATTATAAATATGATGTAATGCTGGAAACAAAAACCGAGGTTAGCGTAAATACATTGTTAGTTCAAAATATAGGTTTTGCAGGTTCTGAACATTCCTTAGATATTCTTCCGGGTTATAATAAAGTGACAGTGAAATGCAGTAACTACCCGGTAGGACAAATATTCCCGGATGAAGATTTGAACAAACTGAAACTGTATACCTCGCAAGATAAACAATCTGGGGATAAAGTGACAGCTAAAAGATTCTATTATCCAAATGTTTATCACTTGTATCACTATAATCCGAAAGGAAGTCCCATTTCAGAAGAAGATTTTGAGACATATAAAAATAATCCAGATTCTTTAATGGGTTGCATGGTGATAAAACGGTGCGAATATAAAATTGTTGATGGAGAGCCGGACATATCTAATTATAACTGGGAGAATTTATTGCAAGTTCGTAGGGGAACTAAAAGAAGTGATGGCAACTACACTTGGCTTTCTCGCGTGCCAATATTATCCTTTGGAAGACAATTACCTGTAGCGGCTTATTTAGATGGTGCTGTGGCGATTAGTTGTTCTGTACAAGTTACTCAGAATGATGATTTATCTACGGATGATAAAAAAAGAAACGGTTATGTGCGGGCATTATGCGAATTTTCGATAGGTGACTACTATTATAATGGAAGTAGCTTTGTAAACAACTCTGCAATAGAACGTTTTGAGGTGAAATTTCCATTGTCTGACATGGCGGGAAGTGGCTTTGCATCTATTGAAAATACGAAAAAGTTATCCCAACCTTATGACGGGTTAACAGGGTATGTAATAGAACTACCTAAAGGGAAACCTTTGACCGGAGACGTGAAATTTAAAATGTTTCCGTTGCAACCACAACCGGGAAATTATACAGAGTCTTTTGCAGGTGTCGGGTACTACATCAAAGACTTAAAGATGGAATATAAGCGTAGAAATGATTTAGACGATTTATCGGATAATTCAGACCGTACCTATGAAAACGTCTTGAATGAAAGTTACATTAATGAATTGGACGAAATAGAGTTTAAGATATCATCATACAATAATGATGGTACATGTTACAGTAAGGTTATGTTAGGTAATGATTATTTGAAAGACAATCTGTATAACTGTATTCTTGATAAAAATATACGCCCGGAAGAACTATTAATAACGCGGTGTATCAATCAATATAAAGCAACCAAAATAGGATTAACGCAGATAATAAAGAATGTAAATGATATAACACCATTGACGCGATTAACAGATAGATTTATGGCTGGTAAAGTGTTTGTTATCGCTGGTGGTGATATTGATTATTATGCAAATAGTTTTAGATGTAAAATGATAGAGTTGCAATGATTGAGATAAAAACAAAAACAATGCCTGCAACGCCCCGGTCAAAAAAATATCCGGTTGGGGCTTCTGTTCTTCATACAAGTGGCGGCACTACTATAATGCAAGGTGGTGGCAGTGGTGAAAGTGTTGATATCGTTAAAAGAGATGATATTCGGTCTTTTACAGACGCTAATGTTTTGTCTGCGCTTCGTGCGTTGGCTGAATTTATTAGCAAGAAAGATGATAGTGATATTACGGCTATTGTAAATTATCTCAATGGCTTAAAAATCAAAGGAAATCACGTAAACCGCTTGCTGTTGAAAGATACAGAGGCGGATGTAGTATCTGACACTGATGTTATGTCTGCATTGCGGGTATTATCGGAAATAGCGGCGAACAATGAAGATTTAAAAGGGAAGTTTCTTTCAAAGCTTAACCCGGACGAAACGAAGCATCTATTAAGGCTGTTAGGTGGTTTATACGTAGAGAACGGAATACATACCGATACTTTAGAGGCATCCGGTAATATTTCCGCTCAGAATATTTCCGCTACAGAAACTATTTCGGGTCAAGATATTACGGCTTCTGAAAACATAACCGGGAAAAATGTATCTGCCACTGAATCAGTATCGGGTCAAAGTATTTCCGCTACAGAAACCATTTCGGGTAAAAACATTACGGCTTCTGAAACCGTGTCTACTCAGAATGTAGATGCTACGGGTACGGTGTCGGCAAATATGATAGATGCTACTGAAACTATATCTGGTAAGAACGTATTGGCTTCTGAAAGTGTAGCAGGTGAAAATATCACAGCTTCTAATACTGCATCCGGCAAGAATGTTACCGCGAAAGAAACCATATCCGGCAAAAACGCTACGATTTCGCAGAAAACGACTACACTAAACTTGCTTGTACAGGCTTTAGCTAACGTGTATGACTTAAATGTTTCTCATGTTGCTACTCTTTTCCAAACAGTTATTAAAGACTATATCAGTTCTGAACTGTACACTCCTGGACTGACAGGCAGCGGTATGAAATTGTATAAGGCTGTGGCGGGTGACTGGAACTTAGAACTGGATAATTTGACGGTTCGTAAGGCTATGACTATCTTTGAACTTATCATCTCAAAGATACGCGCTGTTAATGGTGGGCTGGTAGTGTCTCCTGCGAACGGAAAGGTTAAGTCTGTTCTTCTCACAAATGATATTTACCGTCTTGAAATAGAGGGCGACATGATGTTTGTTGCTGATGACCTTGTACGTTGCCAAACGTTTGCAAAGACTGGAACTAAATATTATTGGGTGCGCATAACTTCTGTGTCCGGTCAATACATTTTCATAAACAAAACAGAGTTTACTTCATCTGTCCCGGCTGTCGGCGATGACCTTGTACAATTCGGTAACAAAACGAATGCTGCACGTCAGGGCGTTTTGTATCTGACCGCTTCCGAAGATGGTAAGCCGCGTTTTTCGGTGTTGAATGGCGTTAACTCCACTGACTTAACAGGCAAAACAAAGGTTATTCTTGGTTGTCTTGATGGCATTACTGACACTGCGTTTTCTGCCGATTCTCAACCGTCCGGCTATGGTCTGTATAGTGAAAATGTTTTTTTGAAAGGTATCTTTGTTCTTAAATCAGGCAAGAAGGTAGAGGAATTTATCAATGATGGTATTGCTTCCGTTCAGGTGGGTGGTCGAAATCTACTTGCTAATTCTGATTTTTCTGAAAATTCCTTGTCTAAATGGGTGGGTTCACAGGATAAGAATTACACCTTATCTATTGAAAACTCTGAATTAAAAATAGTTGGACTGCAAGGCAGAACATCCGCGGAGTTAAATAATTCTTGGAATACAGCTTGGTACGTTGCGCCTTATTCGTTCAATGTAGCTGGTGATTACACTATATCGTTTGATGCTTATGCTTTGAAAGCGTGTACATTGTACTTTAGAGCTAATTATTATACATATCCAACGTATGGCGGTGCAGTTCAAATTGGTACAGAGAAAAAAAGATATAGTGTCGTATTCAAGAACAATACAAATGAAAATTCCCGTCTGTTGGGATTTGTGTTTAGTGTTGCTACTACTCTTTATCTCGACAACGTTAAACTGGAATTAGGTAATAAAGCTACTGATTGGACACCTGCACCGGAAGACGTTGATACACGTATAACGAACGTAGAAACACAGTTTGAAATCCGTGAGGGCATTATTAGCTCAAAGGTAACAGAAGCTACTACCGCGGCAACCAATGCAAAGAAGAGTGAAACATCTGCGTCCACCTCTGCCAGTACTGCAACAACTAAAGCCACTGCCGCCGCTTCTTCCGCTACAAGCGCATCCGGTAGCGCAACAACTGCGGGGCAAAAAGCCACCGCTGCGGCAAACAGTGCTACTGCCGCTGCAACTTCTGCAACGAATGCACAAAAAGCCGCTGAAAGTGCTGAAACCGTACTGGAAGAAGTGACTACCAAAGAAAGTAGCATAACTCAGACAGCCGGGCAAATTGCTACGAAAGTGACGGAAGTAAACAAGAAAGTGACGGAGGCAACAACTGCGGCAACTACCGCCACGACGAAAGCTACCGCCGCCGCCACGTCTGCCACCAATGCAAAAACAAGTGAAACTAATGCGGGAACGAAAGCAACCGCCGCCGCTAACTCTGCAACAACAGCCGGGACTAAAGCCACTGCCGCGGCTAATAGTGCTACTGCTGCTGCCGGGTCTGCTACAAATGCAAAAAGTTCTGCTGATAGTGCTGCTGCCAAGTTGACTACCATAACAGAGAAGGAAAGTAGTATTAATCAAACAGCCTCACAGATTTCGACAAAAGTAACGGAAGTAACTAAAAAGGCTACAGAGGCGGCAACGTCAGCATCTAACGCCGCGTCTTCTGCTACTTCCGCGTCGGGTTCAGCATCAACTGCAACTACAAAGGCTACCGCTGCTGCTGGCTCTGCCGCTGCCGCTGCAACTTCTGCTACAAATGCCAAAAGTTCAGCCGATACCGCCGCCGCTAAGCTGACTACAATCACTCAGAAAGAAAGTAGTATCAATCAAACAGCTAGTAGTATTACTACTAAGGTTACGGAAGTCAATACTAAAGCCTCGCAGGCGGCAACTTCTGCCACTAATGCCGCTAACTCAGCTAGTACAGCCGGAACAAAAGCTACTGCTGCCGCTAATAGTGCTGAGTTGGCATTAGCGATGTCTAAAGGTAAGATGATTTATCGCGACCCGTCGTTTAAATCCGGTTTGAATAGCTGTTCCGTTTATAATAATTCCGGCAACGGCAATGTAACCGTTACCCGTGTCTCCGGTATTGCTGGTAATCCCAACAGTTCGGGTTATTGTCTTAAAGTGAAGACAACCGGAACAGCCTCACCCGAACGGGGTGGCTTTTATTGGGGAGCAACAGCGAAAGCCAACCGGGTGTTAATCGTTCGTCTTATTGCTAATATTCCAACCGGATATACCTTAAAGTTTGCAACAAATGCTCTTGGTACAGGGGCTTCTCATAAGTGGCTTACTGCCTATGTCGGTACTGGCAAATGGGAAGAATACGCCTATAAAATAGTATGTGGTGCATCCGGTACATTCTCTAGTACAGGTTTCTTTTATCTTTCGGGAGGTAGTGCCCCGACCACTGCCGCGCCTTTAGAATGGCATATCTGTTATGCAACGATGTTTGACGTAACCGATGCTGAGATAGACTATATATCTGATGCCGCCGCGAAATACACAACAAAAACAGAGCATACAAGTAGTATCACGCAGTTAAGCAATAGCATTGAATTGAAAGTTGCTAAGACTGATTTCAATGCGTTGGGTACGCGTGTTTCTTCGGCTGAAACGACTATTAAGCAACACACCGATTCGATAGCTCTAAAAGCTGCTAAAACCGATGTTACTGCGCTTGGTACGCGTATGACAGCCGCCGAAGCTAAGATAACGCCGGATGCTATTAAACTTACTGTAAAGAGCCAGACGGAAACTATTGCTGCTAATGCAAAACAAGCGGCTATTACAGACGCGGCAGGTAAATACACAACAAAAACAGAGCATTCCAGTAGTATAACCCAACTAAACAACAGTATTGCGTTAAAGGTGGCTAAGACTGATTTTAATGCACTTGGTACACGTGTAGGCTCTGCCGAAACAACGATAAAGCAGCATACCGACCAAATAGCATTAAAGGCGGCAAAGACTGATGTAACGGCATTAGGAACAAGGGTTTCAGCAGCAGAGGCTAAGATAACGCCGGACGCTATTAAATTAACTGTTAAGTCTCAGACTGATACTATTGCCGCCAATGCTGCAAGCAATGCTGTGAACGGCATAAAAATAGGTGGAAAGAACCTCATACGCTACGTAACCGATACTGGTGCTAAATACTTTACCGGTTCTGGTGCTACGGTAACGGTTACAAATGGTATTGTTCGCGGAGTTAGTGCATGTTCAACTGCCGGATGGCCGCGCATTTTTAATTCATCGGTACGGAATATAGTTTTTGAATTGAACACCCCTTATACAGTCTCGTTTTGGGTGCGCTCTAACATAGCGTGTACTCGTTCTTTTGGTATAGCAGAGAGCGGAGGAACTAAAGCTATATTTACCAAAGGTACTGCCATTACAACCGCGTGGACTCATGTAATTTATACATTTACTCCTACGATTCAAGTAGGTACGGCTCATTTCTTTTATATCTACACAGGTAGCACTAGCCCGAATACAGATACAACGAATTGGGTTGAAATAAAAGAGGTAAAGTTAGAGAAAGGCAATAAAGCAACAGATTGGACGCCTGCACCGGAAGACGTTGACGCCCGTATTACAAGCGTGCAGACTGCGTTTGAAATCCGTGAGGGTGTTATTAGTTCAAAGGTAACAGAAGCTACTACCGCGGCAACGAATGCCAAAAAGAGCGAAACATCTGCGTCCACCTCTGCCAGTACTGCAACAACTAAAGCCACTGCCGCGGCTTCTTCCGCTACATCTGCATCCGGTTCAGCATCAACCGCAACGACGAAGGCAAATGCGGCGGCTTCATCTGCTACTGCTGCCGCCACTTCTGCAACGAATGCTAAGAGTTCTGCCGACAGTGCAGCGGCAAAGTTAACTACGATTACTCAAAAGGAGAGTAGTATTAATCAGACAGCCTCGCAAATTTCTACTAAAGTAACGGAGGTTACAACAAAAGCAACGCAAGCCGCCACGTCTGCCACCAATGCAAAAACAAGTGAAACGAATGCCGGAACAAAAGCAACCGCCGCCGCTAACTCTGCTACAACCGCCGGGACTAAAGCCACTGCTGCCGCTAATAGTGCTACTGCTGCCGCTACTTCTGCAACGAATGCAGCGGCTTCGTTAACCTCTGTTACGACCAAACAGAGTGAAATAAATGCTACTGCCGCTCAGATTACTTTAAAGGTGACTGAGGTTACAACAAAGACAACGCAGGCTACTAATGCGGCTGAATTGGCTACTGCAATGTCTAAAGGTAAGATGTTATATCGTGACCCGACGTTTAAGGGTGGAAGCTACAACGGTACAACCGTTTATCTAGGTACTGGAGTAACCCGTAGCTATGTTGCAGTTACCGGATGCCCTAACCCGGATGCAAAGGCAATGAAATTCGTTGCCACGCAATTCTGCACCGCAACAGATAAGCGTATAGGTGGTTTTCTTTTCGGTAATAAATCCCGCGCTAATGCTGTGTTTGTTGTGCGTATTATCGCTAATATTCCGACCGGGCGTAATTTGAATGTTTACCACAATAGTTACGGAACAGGTGGAGCGACAAAATGGCTGACCTCAACGGCTGGTGCTGGCAAATGGCAAGAATACGCTTGCAAAGTTACTTGTGGTGCATCCGGTACATTTAGTACTTTAAATCATTTTGCTTTAACTGGCGGTGCAGCCCCGACCGCCGCCGCGCCTGTTACTTGGTATGTGGCTTATGCTACGGTGTTTGATGTTACCGACGTTGATGATACGCCATCACGCGAGGAAATTAAATCCGGCATGACAATAACAGCCGGAGGCATTTCTATTTTTGGAAAGGAATTATCATTAGCTGGGAAAGTTACCTTTTCTTCTTTGGATAGTGCTGCACAAAGTACTATTAACGGCAAGGCAACCCCGGCGCAAGTAGCTACAGCAAAAAGCGAGGCTATTAGTACGGCTGCAACTGATGCAACAACGAAGGCTAATAATGCAAAGAGTGCGGCAATATCCACGGCTGCTACCGATGCAACAACAAAGGCAAACAATGCAAAAAGTGCAGCTATTTCAACCGCGGCAACTGATGCAACAACAAAAGCAAACAATGCATTAACTAATGCTCGTAATGATGTAGCGGTCAAACTTGGATATACAAGTTATACCGACATGGTAAATAAAGCCACTGCAAAACAAACTATTATCGACGGTGGATTTATCCGCACAAGTCTTATTAAAGCTGATGATATCGTAACTTCAACTTTATTAGCTACCAAAATTGCAGCTACTGAGATAACAACAGGAAAACTGACTGTAACGACGGGTGCTAAAATTGGCGGTTGGAATGTAGAAGGTAATTCGCTTGCAATTCGGGATGAGTCGGAAGCTAAAATTCTTGTAGAACCTTCCGGTTATCGATTTTTAAGAATTAATGATACCAAAGGGACGCTAATGTCAATCCGTGCAGATGGAGTAACAGGTATTGGTATTTATACCCAAAATAAATCTGGTACCTGCTTGAGTATGATAGCTCAAACAGGAGGAACAGCTGTTGAAAGTTATGGTAGCCACACGTTTGGACAACGTGCTGGCGAAACGTGGAATGCTCCGGGTGTATTATGGGCGGGCAGAATCGTTTCCAATGGAACTATAGAATCATATTGGGGAAATGGTTGTACGGTTTCCAGCCGTAGAACGGGGGTAGGAAAATATACTATAACTCACGAACTTAAGCATATGCAATATTATGTTATGATTACCGGGACACCGTGGTCAACTGATGGTGAACGGTGGATCGTTGGGATGATTGAAAATAGATATGATTCTTATTTTAGTGTGAGAATATTAGACACAGGTCGAGGATATGTAGACGCAGCTTTTGAAGTCGCTATCATTGGACGCAATAAATTTTAATTTTAAAAATATAATTATGAAGATTGATTTTAGAAAAATTCAAGTGCAAGACATTGAGGGGAATGATAGTACCCTTGATGTCAGCAAAGAACTAGGTAACGCCATCTACGGCAAGACTGCCGACATTGGCGAACTGGAACTAGCAAGAGACATTTACAAAAACGGTGAGGTTGATGTAGAAGCGACTACCGCTGCTATCATTGTAAAGTATGTGCGTGAGGGATTTTTGGCATTTGTGCAGGAGGCCGTTTGCCCGCTGCTGGAGAACATTATTAACCCTAAAAAATAAAAGATTATGAAATTAGTAAAAATGAATGAGAGCGTAAATCGTAGTTTTAGCGGTAAAACTGCAATTGAAGAAGTCACTAGCGTAGGCTATGACATCACCGAAAACGATTCGGTCGTAGGTTCTGCAAATATTTCGCAGGGCGGTTATCTTGCTGTTAATGTACAGATGCCGGGGACTATGGACGAAATAAAAGCGAAAGTAGAATCTTTTTTCTCTGTAAAAGAATAGCGAATGTACTATCTGAAAAATCTATTAATAGGGCTGGCTACGTCTGTAGCCGCCTATCTTAACCCGATTAGTGGCGACATTAAAAGCCTTATTGCTCTGTTTGCAGTTAACTTCTTATTCGGCTTACTGGCTGGGTTGTTGGTTCATAACGAAAGTTTTAGCTTTAAAAAGGCATTCCGGTGCATTCTTGAAGCGATGGCGTTCTTTGTGATGGTATGTGCTATCTATTACATAGGTGAGCAAAAAGGAAACCCGGAAGGTTCGCTGCAGTGTGTTTCATTTGTGACTTATTCCGTGTTTTACTTCTATGGCGTGAACATTTTGCGAAACTGGAAACAACTCTGTACAAAAGGTAGTGCTACGTATAAGTGCGTGTCGTTTATCTATTATGTTGTTTCAGTCGAATTTATAAAGAATGTTCCGTTCCTAAATGACTATCAAAAAATAAAGATTAATCAATAAGTAAAGTAACATGAAATATTTCACGATTGCGGAACTGTGTCATAGTGACACTGCTAATAAATATCTGATTGATAACAGGTGTAAGAAAGAACATGTCGAAAATCTCACGGCATTAGTGAATAACGTTTTAGACCCACTTCGTGAGGCATACGGTAAACCCATTATTGTTAATAGTGGCTTTCGCTGTCCGGCTCTCAATAAGAAAGTAAAAGGTGCGAGCAATAGCGACCATCTGCGCGGGATGGCGGCTGATATTTCCGGCGGAAATCAAAAGGAGAATAGACGCTTATTCTACCTTATTCAAGAACTTGGCTTGCCTTTTAAGCAACTAATCGACGAAAAAGGGTTCGCATGGGTACATGTCAGTTACGATGTAAATAACTTAAAAAGACAAATCTTAGCACTATGAAGAACGTTCTACCATACATTATAATAATCTGTCTTTCCTGTATCATCTTGTTTAGACCGGATAATGGCTCACTAACAAGAGAGGTTGTTTGTGATACGGTTTACTCAACTGATACAGTCTTTTGTCCTGTTCCGGTTGTGAGCAGCGAGCTAGTTATAGATTCCGTTTATTACCCTGTTTTCCTGCCGGGTGACACTGTACATGATACCGTTTTTGTTTATATACCTATTTCACAGAAAGTATATAAAGATAGTCTTTATACGGCGTGGGTGTCTGGGTATCGGGCAAAACTGGATAGCATAGAAGTGTATCAGAAAACGCAAACTATCTATATTCGGGACAAATTGAAACGTAAAAGGTTCGGGGTAGGGGTGCAGGTGGGTTACGGCTATCCGTGCGGAATGTATGCGGGTATTGGTATTAGTTACAACCTTTTCCAATTTTAGTTGTTATATAACATGTAGAAGTAATACTTATTTTTGATAAGTTTGTGCCTCGGCTCGTAAGGGTCGGGGCTTTTTTGTCGAATAAAAAAACCCCGTAGCGGCTCAACTACGGGGCGGTGTCAATTTAAAACGCATTATGAAATGCGAATTGAGCCTAATTTCTTACTTAAATCATTTAAAGCGTGATTTAATTTTTCTTTTTCTTCTTTGGAAAATTCGCTAGGTCTGCCATTAACAATACATCCGTTGATTTTGTTGTTTAGCCATTGCTTAGATTTGCCAAAATAGTTTTTCGCTATATATGATAGAGAAATAAAGCCGCTTACGTCTGCAATTTGTTGGCGAACTGTTAGTTCATTTTTTACTTGGTCTAGCTCATTCCCTATTTCTTCGTAACATTGTAGCACGAAATCAGCTATTATATTCCCGTCTTCCTCTGATGGGTAAAGTGCGTTTATTTCATCTACTTTCTTCTGAAATTCTTCCATTTTATTGGGATTATCAGATGTCATAATCCGTTTTAGAATCTCTAAATCTTTTTGCAAAGTACTCATATCTTTTTGTTTTTTAATTCTCCCCCGAAGGGGAGAACTGTTACTACTTTTTCTTTTCCAGCTTTTTTAATGCTTCTTCAATCGTTGCAATGTCTTTTTCTAGCTGTCTTTTACGGTCGAGAACTGCATTCATTTTGCTTTCACTAATTTGTCGACTGCTATTGAAGATGTATTCCAGCATTTTCATTTCTGCCTTTTTCTTCATTAGTAAGTCGAGAAAGAACTCTTTTTCGTTCATAATGTATTCGTTTTAAATTGACTCTACAAAGATAATATACTTTTGTATATTATGCAAGTCTTTAAGTGATTATTTTTCTTTTATACCTTATTATATATTATATCACCATCATTTGCATTTGATTCCGTAGATTTATAAAGTCTTCAAAAATCTTTGGTTGTTTGGTGTATTCTATGACGCGTTTTATCGCTGCATCCGCTTGTGACTGCTTAACTTTCACATAAGAGTTAATAGTTATGTTTGTCTTAATAGAATGTCCTAGGCAATATTCTATAATTGGGTAGGGTATCGCAATTTCAGATGCAAACTGCGCAAATGTTTTACGAGCAGAGTAGAATGTGAGATTGCTTTTAATATTTAACTCTTTAGCCAACAGCTTTAGGCAGCTATTGATATAACAACACATGTTTGTATAGGTATAATTATAGCCTAAATCTAAACGTCCGTTTTTCCCTATATACTTATCTATAATATATCTTGCTTCTGGCTGAATGGTTATTCTGGTTATCCGGTCTTTTCTCTTATGTGCACCGCTTTTCTGTCTGATATAGTTTATTTCTTTTTGACTAAAGTCTATCTGTACGATATCGGCAAGGTTTGTACCACCTATATAAAAAGAGAGTAGAAACATATCTTTTGCAAGCGTTAATCTTTTGCTGTTGCCTGTATTGGCTTCTACTATCTTAATAAAGTCTATAATACTTATATCATAATCTTTGGGTTCAGAGGATGGTAGTTTGGTGTATGCAAACGGATGTTTTTCACATTTTATAAGTCCGTATTTTATAGCTTCGTTGACTCTTGCCTTAATATGACAGAGCCTTATTTGTCTATTTCCGTCGCTATAACCCTTACGTCTCATATAGGCGTCGAAGTGTTCAATAGTGATATGATTCATTATGACGAATGGAACTTCGCCCTCAGCAAGTAAGAAGATGCGCAATGTTTCTCTGTGCATTTTGGCATAGTTATTCCTTCCGTCTCTTTCAAATTCTGAAATCTTATTTCTAAAAAAGTCTGTGAATGTAGTAGCATTTTGCGCAACTTTATCGACTTGTGTGATTATCTGTTTTAATTGCGTTGCGGTGTATGTGTCGTAGTTATCTACGTCTTTCACGCGTTCATTGTATTTCTTTAATTCTAAAGATAGTCTTTTGTTCATCATTGCAGCATCGTTACGAGCTACGATTTTATTTTCATACCATTGGCATAGGTCGGGTATTTCATACCCTGTTTTAATGTATGCCTTTTCTTTCTTTGCTGCAATACGCACAAAGATAGGGTACATTCCATTTGCAGTTTTTTTTGCTGCTAATACTGTTAATGATAATTTTGCCATAACTATTAAGTTTTGCGACACCCTTTTGGGACACCCTTTTTGCTTCATGGGTGAAAACAGCGTCGTTTTTTTTAATAGCTTTAGGCTATTTGAAGAGATGAAAAAAGACTGATATTCAGTTGCTTAAATATCAGTCTTTAATGAGCCGCTAGCCAGACTTGAACTGGCGACCTACGCGTTACGAATGCGTTGCTCTACCAACTGAGCTATAGCGGCAGTAACTTTTCGTTTACGGGGTGCAAATTTACAGTTTTCTTTGAAACTACGAAAAGAAAAGAAACTTTTTTTGAAAAAATATTTCCTGATCTTGCTTCTTCTATTTATTCTGTCATTTTTTCTTTTGAAATAATTGTTTTATCGATATAAAAAATACATCTTTGCAAATGCTTTTGTCAATCTAAAATCTGACAATAATTATGAATCTAAAGATTTATTATAAAAATTTCTCATCCCGCATTGCATCCAAATGGACAATTTTGGCTATTGATATTTGTTTGGTGATGATTTCTATGCTTTTAGCATGTATTCTCCAACTGGGAGTATCAGCTATAGTATATAAAATGTCATTGTATGTGTGGATGATTTTTTTCTCTTTATTTTGTAATCTGTGTTTCTTTTCTGTCTTCCACACTTATGTTGGAGTTATTCGCTTTTCCTCGTTTGTGGATATTTACAGGGTGTTTATATCTCTTACAATAAGCTATGGGATGCTGGGGATTGGCAACTTTTGCTGGTCGGCTTTGGGACTGGGAGAAACGCTGCCCAATGGGATTATTTTCATTGCATATATTCTTAATTTTACGTTCATGGTAGGCTTGCGCATTTTGGTGAAAATGCTGCATGAGACTTTGTCTTTTGATAATAGGCATTGCGTGAATGTGTTTATCTATGGTTTTCGGGGGACCGGAGTGAATATTGCTAAGTCCATGCGGGTAAGCAGGAACAATCATTACCGTGTATGTGGTTTTATTTCCGATGAACCGTGGATGATAGGTAAACATACAATGGGATGCAGAGTGTATGCCAATGATAATACGTTATTTGAACATTTGAGAAAGAAAAATGTGTGTACGATTATTGTGTCACCGGAAGTGATGGCGAATTTGGAGTTGTCCGGTGTGATGGGACGGATGTTGGCGGAAGGTGTCAATGTGATGACCGTACCTCCTTTGAGTGATTGTTTGAGTGATGGAATTATAAAGGATCTTCATATTGAAGACTGGCTTCGTCGTGAGCCGATTCATATTGATATCCGTAGGGTGGCGGCTTATGTTGAGGGGCATCGGATATTGATAACCGGAGCTGCAGGGACGGTAGGTCGGGAAATAGTTCGTCAGTTGGCGGCATTAAATCCATATCAGCTGATATTGGTTGACCAGGCGGAATCCCCTTTGTATGATGTTCAATTGGAATTGTCCGATCATTGGAAAAATATAGAAGTGCGGGTATTGGTGGCGGACGTTGCGAACCATAGTCGTATGGAGGCTATTTTTGAGCAGTATATGCCGCAGTTAGTGTTTCATGCCGCAGCCTATAAAGATATCTCTATGCTTGAAGATTATCCTAATGAAGCTATTCAGGTGAATGTTTTGGGAACGAAGAATATTGCAGATTTGTCCGTGAAGTATAAGGCTTGTAAATGTATGATGATTTCTACGAATTATGCATTGTCTCCTACCTATGCTATGGGCTATAGTAAGTGTTTAGCAGAAATGTATGTGCAGGGGATATCTCATAAAGTAATACCGGAAAATTGTTTTACTAAATTAATGGTCATACGCTTTGGTGATGTATATCCTGATGCACCTCGCAGTCTGATGACTATGCCGGAAGCTTGTCAGTTGATATTGGAAATAGGAAATTTGGGAGAAAATGGCGGAGTCTATGTATTTGAAGATGATGCGGCAGAAGATATTCTGCCTACATGTTATGAAAAAATAAAGAAAAGTAGGGAGCGTTTTATAGATTACAATGCCGTTTGTGAGCAGATTAATGCATTAACGGAAAATAATTGCATGCAGAATTCTGAGGCAATAATTAACAAAATGAAAAAAATAATCTCAAATTCTGTTGATTCTTGTATGATGGTCTGAACGAATAGATTGCGTTTTTAATTCTTTTTCCGAAATTTCGATGTAAAATAAATGGGTGTTATGAAATAATGTGTTACCTTTGTGCCCGATTTATATTTAATGTAGGAATTTTAAAGATTAATCAAATATCTTATGCGTAGATTATTAGCACTATTCTTTTCAATTTTCATCTTGGCGGGGGGTGTTATGGCTCAGCAAATGTCGGATGATCAGGTAGTTCAATATGTGAAAGAGGCACAGAGGTCTGGTAAATCACAAAAACAGATGACTACTGAGTTGTTGCGTAGGGGGGTAACTAAAGAACAGGTTGCCCGTATACAAAAAAAATATGCAGAGCATAGTACAGCAGCGGATGGAGTCGAAAACAAACCCTCACAACTTCGAGAACGCACCTCTTTAATGACAGATGGTAAGGCCGTCAGAGGTACTTCCTATGAAGAAGCTGAATTGGAAGAACAGAAAGAAATTATCGATTTAAAACGTGATGCCCAAGCTACTCCGGAGGCTCCCGGAAGCAATATTTATGGTCATAGTCTGTTTACTAACCGGAATCTGTCTTTTGAACCGAGTGCCAATCTTGCTACTCCGGTTAATTATCATTTAGGCCCTGGTGATGAAGTTATTATTGATATCTGGGGCGCTTCTGAAAATACAATTCGTCAGACAATTTCTCCAGAAGGAACTATTTTGGTTCGTGGTTTGGGACCAGTCCATCTGAGTGGTATGACTGTAAAAGAAGCAAACTCTTTCTTGCAGAGAGAATTCTCTAAAATTTATTCAGGAATTTCAGGAACAGATCCCAACTCTCAGATAAAATTAACATTGGGTGATATCCGTACGATACAGATCAATATCATGGGTGAAGTTTCTGTACCGGGAACTTATACTTTATCTGCATTTTCCACTGTATTTCATGCTTTGTATCGTGCCGGTGGTGTGAACCGTATTGGTAGCTTACGTAGTATTAAGGTTGTGCGTAATGGTAAAACTTTTGCAGACCTGGATGTTTACGATTATATAATGAAAGGCAAGATGAAAGATGATATACGTCTTCAGGAAGGCGACGTTATTATTGTAGATCCTTACCAGTCTTTGGTTGAGATTGTCGGTAAAGTAAAGAGACCGATGTTCTATGAAATGAAACCTACGGAAACTGTTTCTACTATATTGGAATATGCAGGTGGATTTACTGGTGATGCCTATAAAAAAGCTATTCGTCTTGTGCGTAAGAGCGGACGTGAACATCAGGTTTACAATGTAGATGAAATGGATTACTCTGTTTTCCGTTTGGATGACGGAGATATGATTACGATAGATGCTGTACTTGATCGTTTTGAAAATCGTGTAGAAGTGAGAGGTGCTGTTTATCGTGCCGGATTATATCAGCTGGATGGTACAGTGAACACCGTAAAGCAATTAATAAAGAAAGCTGAGGGATTACGTGGAGACGCTTTCCTTAATAGAGTAATGATTGACCGTGAGCATGAAGACTTGTCTCATGAAATCATTGCTATTGATTTGGGTGGATTGTTGAAAGGTACGGTTGCTGACATTCCTTTGCAGAAAAATGATATTCTGTATGTACCGAGTATCAACGATTTGAAAGAGGAAGAAACTGTTGCCATTTATGGCGAGGTCGCTAATCCTGGTACTTTCCTTTTCTCTAAGAATATGACTATTGAAGACTTGCTTGTTCAGGCTGGTGGTTTGCTGGAAGAAGCTGCGACTACAAGAGTTGAAATTACCCGTCGTATTAAAGATCCAAAGAGTACTTCATTTAGTAGTGTTTTAGGGAAAACATATACTTTTGATATAAAAGACGGTTTAGTGGTTGGAGGAAATTCAGAGAATTTCTATTTGGAACCGTTTGATGCTGTTTATATTCGTAGAAGTCCGGCTTACCGTAGACAGCAGAATGTAACTGTTGCAGGTGAAGTGCTCTTCTCCGGTAGTTATTCCTTACTGAAGAAAAATGAACGATTGTCTGATTTGGTAAGCAAAGCTGGTGGTGTAACTCCGGATGCTTATGTGAAAGGAGCGCGATTAATTCGTAAGTTGTCAGATGAAGAAAGACGTCGTCAGAATGATGCGATACGTATGGCTCGGAATGGTGAAGGTAAAGACTCCATTTCAATACAAAAATTAAATCTGTCAGAAACCTATACAGTAGGTATTGATTTGGAGAAAGCTTTGGCTAATCCAAAGTCTGATTTTGACTTAGTTTTGCGTGAAGGTGATGTTTTGTATATTCCTGAATATATCAATACTGTAAAAATCAGTGGTTCGGTTATGTATCCTAACACTGTGGTGTATCAGCGAGGAAAGAATCTGAAGTTCTACATAAATCAAGCGGGTGGCTATGGTAACATGGCTAAGAAAAAGAAGGTTTATGTGGTTTATATGAATGGTACAGTGTCTCGTTTGAAAGCGAGAAATTCCAGTGCTATAGAACCTGGCTGTGAGATTATTGTTCCCAGCAAGGCTGAAAAGAAACATATGGCAATGGCTGAAATTCTGGGTATCAGTAGTACAACTGCTACTATTGCGGCAATGGTGGCAACTTTAGCTAACGCTTTTAAGTAATTTGATTATGAGTGAAGAAAACAAACTGAATACACTTCCTCAGCAACCGGAGGAGCAGGAAATTGATTTGATTGAACTTGCCAAGAAAGTTTGGGCAGAGCGTAAATTGGTTTTTAAAGCGTGTGGATATGCTGTATTGGTCGGACTGATTGTTGCATTTAGTATCCCCAGGGAATATTCTACCAGCGTGACGTTGGCACCGGAGAGTACCGGGAAATCTACCGGAGGTAGTATGGGAGCATTGGCTGCTATGGCTGGAATTAACATGGGATCTTCTGTTGGTGAAGATGCCCTGTATCCCGATCTTTATCCGGATATTGTGAGTTCTACTCCGTTCCTTACCGAATTGTTTGATGTGAAAGTCAAAGATGATAAAGAAAAGATAGATACCACTTTATATGCCTACTTGGACGAACATCAGCGTGCCCCTTGGTGGAGTGCTATTGTTTCAGCCCCTTTTAAAGTTTTGGGCTGGACTATCTCTTTGTTTAAAGATGATGAAGCAGAAGGTAGCGGAGTACTGGATCCTTTTAGGCTGACTAAAGATGAAGCCAACATTGCAGAAGCATTGAGTAAGCGTATTGCAGTTTCTGTTGATAAGAAGACCGGGGTTACCACTTTGACGGTGACCATGCAAGATCCTTTAATTTCCGCATCACTGACCGACACAGTCATGTGCCGTTTACAGAACTATATCACTGAATACCGTACAAACAAGGCTCGTCATGATTTAGCTTTTACAGAGAAGTTATATATTGAGGCTAAAAATAATTATACGGAAGCTCAAGGAAAATATGCATCTTTTGTAGATGCCAATCAAAATATTATTTTGTTAAGTTACCGCGCCGAACAAGAGCGTTTGCAGAATGAGATGAATTTGGCATATAATGTATATACCCAAGTTGCCCAGCAATTGCAGATGGCAAAGGCTAAGGTGCAGGAGATTACTCCGGTCTATACTGTCGTGCAACCTGCAACGGTTCCTTTGCGTCCGTCTAAGCCAAGCAAGCCGATGATTCTTATTGGCTTTGTTTTCCTGGCTGGTGTGGGTAGTGTAGGTTGGATTTTGTTCGTGAAAGATTTATTAAAAGGATGGAAAAAGCAAACAACGATATGATGATGGATGAAAATTCGCGTAGCTGGTATGTTTTGTACACAGCACCAAGATTAGAACGTAAATTGATGCGGCATTTGGCTGTTGCCGGATATAAGACCTATTGTCCTATGCAGACAATTTATGTAAACTGGAATGGGAAAACAAAGGAAATCATTGTTCCTTTTTTCTCCGGTTGTGTTTTTGTAGAAGGAGATTTGAAAGAAATGGCTTCTGTTGTAGCTTCTCAAAAAGCGGCTTTCTTAGTGAATGCTGACGGTAAAGAACTTTCTATAGTATCGGATAAGGCAAATCTTCCTGGTAAATTTGCTCAATTGTTGAAATAGTGATGAAGTTGATTTCAGAAGAACTGCTGGATAGCGTGACTCGTGAGGCGCAGGGAAATCCTCGCCTACGCATGAATTATAATTTTCATGAATCATTGGATGCACCTATCCATCGCCTGCTTAATGCATTGGAGCCGGGGACTTATCTTCCGCCTCATCGTCATACGGATAAGGAAGAAACTTATGTCGTGTTACGTGGAAGCCTGTTGGCATTCTTTTATGATGATTTGGGTAATGTAACGGAGAAGGTTAGCCTGAATCCCTCTGCTGGAATTTACGGATTGGAAATTCCTTCCGGTACTTGGCACAGTATTATTGCTTTGGAGCCGGGGACTGTTATTTTTGAAATAAAATCCGGTCCTTACCGGCCACTTCCGCCTGAAGATATTGCGCTGTGGGCGCCTGCACCTTCAGACTTGGAAGGTGCGGCTGTATATATGAAACGAATGTTGGAGGTCTAATTAGTACCTTCAAACATTCGGCTTCTTGCCAACATACATGCGCCTACAATACCAGCTTTATCTTTTAATTTAGAGGTGGTAATTGCCGAGTCCTTGTTAACAAGATTCAGCGAATATTTTCGTACTGCTGTTTTTATGGGTTGGGTAATATAATCTCCGGTTAGAGAAAGCGTTCCTCCAATGATGACCAATTCGGGATTAAAGATGTTTATGAGTCCTGCAATTTGTTTGCCCAGTTTCTGCCCTATTTCTTCTACGATTTCAATACAGAGCAGGTCTTCTTTGTTGACGGCTGCTATAATCTCATCTAAGGTAAGGGGAGTTGCCATTGTCGCCCGACTGGAAAGGATGGAGTTTTCTCCCGTTTTGATACGTTCTAATAACGTGCGGTGTAGTGCAGAACCCGACGCTTCTGTTTCCAGACAGCCTTTTTTACCGCAATGGCAAATAATCTCATTCTCGAAAGCATTTACATGTCCGAATTCTCCTGAGAAGCCTGATTTTCCCGTATAGATTTTCCCGTCGATAATAATTCCGATACCTAATCCCCAACTGACATTTACAAAAATAATATCTTTTTCTCCTTTTACACATCCCTGCATATACTCTCCATAAGTCATGGCGCGGGTGTCATTATCGATAGTTACAGGATAGCCAAGCCTTTCGCTTAATACATCTGCGAGCGGCCGTTCCTCAAAATTGAATTGGCTGAAACTATATCCGGATTCAGGATTTACCCGGCCTGATACATTGACATTGATATTCAATATCTTTTCTGTATCGATTGCAAGCTTCTTAATGAAACCGAGAATTAGGTTGCAAAGTTCGTTCATTCCTTCTAAGGAGTTTTCGAAATTATATGGGATATCCATTTTGAGCTCCACCATATCTCCTTTGAAGTTGATTAATCCGATATTGATGGAGAATTTTTTTATATCTACTCCAATAAAGTAACCGGATTGAGGATTTAACCCATATAAATGTGGATGGCGTCCTCCGCTTGTTTCCAACTTCCCGTAATCATTGATATAACCTTCATCAAACATTTCACTAATCAGTTTTGTAACTGTGGGGATACTCAAATCCAACTCTTTTGATAGATCGGGGATTGTAGAACTACCATTATATATATAATAGGTAATAATCCTCTTTTTGATGAGGGCATTTTTAGACCCCATTTCTATTTCTTTTAGGAATTGCTGATACATGATCTTTGTTAATTTTATTATTGACTACAAATATAATTAATAAATTTATTAATTTCAATCTTTCTATAGAAAATAGAATATTATTTCTATTTCTAATTTGTTTGATAGTAGTAATGCCATTTTCTTCCTGACTTCATATTTCTTTTTCTTTCTTCTCTTCTTTCTATGTTATTAGTTAATAATAGGCCTCCATTTAATTAAATATATTACTGCTAATGGATTTTAATAATAAAATTATTTATTATCTATTGTTTATTTAATAAATATAGCTATATTTGCATCAAGTTATAATAATGGCAGCCTTAATAATAATAAAGGTTAAACTTAAAGTTCAATAGGTTAACATATATATTAACAGAAGAAAAGCTATGAAAACAAGCAGTCGCAGAGATTTTTTGAAGAAGGCCGCATTGGCAGGAGTTTCGGCTTTGGTCACTCCTGAATTGGTGGCAAATGAAGAGAGAGGAAGTATTTCTTTCTCTTCATTTACCGAGAATGGCGCTGATATTAATCAATTTATTATTCCTAGAAATGATGGTTTGAGAATAACCGGGACTTTTTTAGATGAAATATCTCATGACATTCCTCATCAAAATTGGGGTGAAAAAGAATGGGAGCAGGATTTCCATTATATGAAAAACATTGGAATTGATACGGTTATTATGATTCGTTCTGGTTACCGTAAATTTATGACCTATCCGTCTAAATATTTGCTAAGTAAAGGATGTTATATGCCATCTGTTGATTTGGTTGATATGTATCTTCGGCTGGCAGAAAAGTATCAGATGAGTTTTTATTTTGGTTTATATGATTCCGGTAAATATTGGGATACAGGTGACTTATCCTGTGAAATTGAAGATAATAAGTATGTGATTGATGAAGTTTGGAAACAGTATGGTGAAAAGTACAAGAGTTTTGGAGGATGGTATATCAGTGGTGAAATCAGTCGCAAGACCAAAGGAGTTATTGATGCTTTTCGTGCACTGGGTAAACAGTGCAAAGATGTTTCTAGTGGTTTGCCAACTTTTATTTCTCCCTGGATTGACGGGAAGAAAGCTGTAATGGGAACGAATAAGTTAACCAAGGAAGATGCTGTTTCAGTTCAGGAGCACGAAAAGGAATGGAATGAAATATTTGATGGGATTCATGAAGTTGTTGATGCTTGTGCTTTTCAAGACGGACATATTGATTATGATGAATTGGATGCCTTTTTTACTGTAAATAAAAAGCTGGCAGATAGATATGGAATGAAGTGTTGGACAAATGCAGAAACTTTCGATCGTGATATGCCTATAAACTTTCTGCCGATAAAGTTTGATAAACTGCGGATGAAATTGGAAGCGGCTAAGCGGGCTGGATATGATAAGGCTATAACTTTTGAGTTTTCCCATTTTATGAGTCCACAATCTGCCTATTTGCAGGCAGGACATTTATATAATAGATATAAAGAATACTTTAATATAAAATAAAAATGAAGTCGACAATTAATTTGGGTTATTTGGTTTTCCTTTCAGTAGTAGCAGCGTTAGGCGGTTTTCTGTTTGGATATGACACTGCTGTTATTTCCGGCACTATTGCGCAGGTAACAGAGCAGTTTCGGTTGGATGCCTTACAGCAAGGGTGGTATGTGGGGTGTGCATTGATTGGTTCCATTATTGGAGTACTTTTTGCTGGTATTTTGAGTGATAAGTTCGGACGGAAGTCTACAATGATTCTTTCGGCGATCTTATTCTCTACTTCTGCAATAGGCTGTGCTGTCTGTATGGACTTCAATCAATTGGTGGTCTATCGGATTATAGGTGGTATTGGTATAGGAGTTGTTTCTATTATCTCTCCACTTTATATTTCGGAAGTTGCTGTAGCTCAATATCGTGGACGCTTAGTTTCCTTGTATCAGTTGGCTGTTACAATTGGTTTTTTGGGCGCTTATCTTGTGAATTTTCAGCTTTTGGGATATTCCACAAGTAATCCTGATGTTACTGCAGGATGGTGGAGTCTTATATTTGTAGAAGAAGTATGGAGAGGAATGTTAGGTATGGAGACATTGCCTGCTTTATTGTTCTTTATCATCATCTTCTTCATACCTGAAAGCCCGCGCTGGCTGATATTGCAAGGAAGAGAAGAAAAGGCTACTAATATTCTTGAGAGAATTTATGTATCTTCCAAAGAAGCTATGTTTCAATTAACAGAAACTAAGTCTGTGATATCTTCCGAGTCGAAATCAGAATGGAGGCTTTTATTGCAACCTGGCATTATGAAAGCTGTTATAATAGGTGTATGCATAGCTATGTTGGGGCAGTTTATGGGTGTGAATGCAGTGTTGTATTATGGGCCATCCATTTTTGAAAATGCCGGTTTATCCGGGGGGGATTCCTTGTTTTATCAAGTTTTGGTAGGTTTGGTAAATACATTGACTACTATATTGGCTCTCGTTATTATAGATAAGGTAGGGCGTAAGAAGTTGGTTTATTATGGTGTGTCTGGTATGGTAGTTTCTTTAATACTTATTGCAATTTACTTTATCTATGGCGAATCTTGGGGAATTTCCAGTATTTTTCTTTTAGTCTTTTTCCTCTTCTATGTATTTTGTTGTGCTGTGTCTATATGCGCTGTGGTATTTGTACTTCTTTCTGAAATGTACCCGACGAGGGTACGTGGACTTGCTATGTCCATTGCTGGTTTTGCTTTGTGGATAGGTACATACTTGATTGGACAGTTAACCCCCTGGATGCTCCAGAATCTTACCCCCGCCGGAACATTCCTTCTGTTTGCAATCATGTGTGTACCTTATATGCTGATAGTCTGGAAACTTGTTCCTGAAACAACAGGGAAATCTTTAGAAGAAATTGAACGTTACTGGATGAAAACAAAAAATTGACCTTAATAATATATATAATGAAGATTAGAAATTTTTTATTGAATAGTTGTTTTATAGCTACCTTATGCTCATGCGGTATTTCTCAAAAAGAGAGTTTGAATTTGACTCTATCGAGAGATATACTGTTCGATAAAGTGAAGGGCGCCTGGGCTGGACAGACTATAGGCTGTACATATGGCGGCCCGACAGAGTTTCAGTATTTGTCAACTATGATTCCTGATTCTGTAGTGATTCCTTGGGAACCGGGTGAAATCAAAAAGTGGTATGATGGTGGTGGCGGTCTTTATGACGATGTTTATGTTGACTTGACTTTTGTAGAGACCTTTGAAAGATGTGGGTTAGATGCTCCGGCTGATTCCTTTGCAACTGCATTCCTTGCTAAAGAATATCCTTTGTGCCATGCTAACCAAATGGCTCGTTATAATCTTCTACAAGGTCTGACTCCCCCCGCCAGTGGACATTGGAAAAATAATCCCCATGCCAATTGTTTGGATTTCCAGATTGAAGCTGACTTTGCAGGTATTATGTCTCCGGGTATGGTGAATAATGCTACTGAAATTTGTGATCGTGTGGGACATATTATGGCTTATGGCGACGGATGGTATGGTGGCGTATATGTAGCTGCTATGTATTCTTTGGCCTATGTGAGCGATGATATCGAGTATATTGTGACGCATGCTTTGAAATCTATCCCCCAAGAAAGCCGCTTTCATGAGTGTATGACTGATGTTATAAGTTGGCATAAGCAATATCCGGAGGATTGGAAAAAATGTTGGGAAGAAATAGAGAAGAAATGGGGTTCTAATGACATTGCCTGTCCCGATGGAGTTGAAATGCCTTTCAATATTGAGACTTATGTAAACGGTGCGTATATAATTTTAGGGTTACTCTATGGACAGGGTGACTTTGAGAAGACTATTGATATCTCTACACGTGCGGGACAAGACTCTGACTGTAATCCGGCTTCTTCAGGAGGTATCTTGGGAACGATGATTGGTTATAATCGCATTCCTGAGAAATATAAGAAAGAACTGGCTATAGTTGAAGATACTCCTTTCAATAATACGGTAAGTTTTAATAAAGGTTGTGAACTGAGCTTTGGACACGCTTTGGAAATGATAGAAAGAGGTGGTGGAAAAATTGAAGCTAATGAAGTAACAATCAATTTTCAACAGCCGAAACCGGCACAGTTAGAGATTAGTTTTAAAGGCTTGAAACTTGATAAAAAAGTGGTTGTGGATAATTGGATTGCTAATTTCCCGCCAATAGAATTTGAAGGAATAGGAGCTGTGATAAAAGGTGAACTTAAAGGCGAGAATGTTCCTGAAGATTATATTGCTGAATTAGAGGTTTATTTCAATGATAAATTGATAGAAGTGTGTAAGCTTCCGTTGAAGTATAATCATCGTAAACATGAATTATTCTTTAACTATGTACAGCCTTACAGTAAATATACAGTGACCTGCAAATGGATAAATCCCGTTAAAGGCGCTGATATTTGGGTAAGAGATGTTATCACTTACACGACAGATAAATAATTGAAAAATATGAGGAGACTGGTTTAGATGCATACCGGGTAAAAAACGTTTCCAGTCTCTGTCTAAAAAATTAATGAAGATGATAGATTTTAAGAAATTAGCGGATCTGTACAAGGATGAACTTTTGAACAATGTTCTTCCTTTTTGGTTAGAGCACTCCCAAGACCATGAATACGGTGGGTATTTTACCTGTCTGGACAGAAAGGGGAATGTCTTTGACACAGACAAATTTGTTTGGTTGCAAGGCCGGGAAGTATGGTTGTTTTCAATGCTTTATAATAAGGTGGAGAAACGTCAGGAATGGCTTGATTGTGCAATTCAGGGAGGTGAGTTCCTGAAGAAGTATGGTCATGATGGAAATTACAATTGGTATTTTTCTTTAGATCGCACAGGACGTCCATTGGTTGATCCTTATAATATTTTCTCATACACTTTTGCTACTATGGCATTCGGGCAACTGAGCCTGGCCACCGGAAATCAGGAGTATGCGGATATAGCTAAAAAGACTTTTGATATTGTATTATCAAAAGTTGATAATCCGAAAGGAAACTGGAACAAACTTCATCCGGGTACACGCAATCTGAAGAATTTTGCCTTACCGATGATCCTATGTAATCTGGCTATGGAAATAGAACATTTGTTAGATGAAGGATGTCTGGAAAAGACGATGGAAGTGTGTATTCATGAAGTCATGGAAGTTTTCTATCGTCCGGAACTGGGAGGTATCATTGTAGAGAATGTTTTGGCGAATGGAGAACTTTCCGATTCATTTGAAGGGCGTCAAGTCACTCCGGGGCATGATATTGAAGCCATGTGGTTTATTATGGATCTTGGTAATCGTTTGAAACGTCCGGATTTGATTGAAAAGGCAAAGGATATCACTTTAAAAATGATTGACTATGGTTGGGACAAAGAATTTGGAGGTCTCTACTATTTCCTGGATCGTAAAGGCTATCCTCCCCAACAATTGGAATGGGACCAGAAATTGTGGTGGGTTCACATAGAAACCCTGATCTCATTGCTCAAAGGTTATCAACTGACTGGAGATAAGCAATGTCTTGACTGGTTTGAAAAGGTACATGAATACACATGGAGCCATTTTAAAGATGAAGAATATCCGGAATGGTATGGTTATCTGAATAGGAGAGGTGAGGTGCTATTGCCTTTGAAAGGTGGGAAGTGGAAAGGCTGTTTTCATGTTCCGAGAGGACTTTATCAATGCTGGAAGATATTAGAAGATATAACTTTAGTAGCATGCAACGAAAATAATAATTCCTAATTTTAAATTTTAATAATATGAAAAACAAGTGTTTTTGTTTGCTATTCCTATTATTCTCTTTTGTGAGCATTGCTGCATATGCTCAAGTGAAAGTAGAGGGTAATGTTTTTGACGAGACTGATAGTCCTTTAATTGGAGTATCTGTTTTTACGGAAGGTCGTAAGACCGGTACAGTGACAAATGCGGATGGACATTTCACTATTTTGGTACCTGATGCCAATTCACATTTGACATTCTCTTACGTGGGTTACATGACTCAGAAAGTACAATTAAAAGGGAAGAAAATTCTGAAGATTGTAATGAAAGAAGATGCTGAACTGCTAGATGAAGTAGTAGTGGTTGGCTATGGTACACAGAAGAAAATAAATGTAACTGGTGCTATTGCACAAGTCGATAACAAAGAATTGAAGATGGCTCCGAGTGGCAGTCTTTCCAGTATGCTGGCAGGTCGTTTGCCTGGTTTGATATCTAAACAGAGTAGCGGACAACCAGGTGCTGATGGAGCTAGTCTTTATATTCGTGGTAATGGTGCCGGAGATGGTAGTCCTTTGATTGTTATCGATGGTGTCATTACTGATTATTTTCCTTCATTCTCACCTGATGAAGTAGAGTCTATTACTATTCTGAAAGATGCGACTGCTGCTGCCGTTTATGGTGTGCGTGCTGCTGCGGGTGTGATTTTGGTCACAACGAAGCGTGGTACAGTGCAGAAACCTACCGTAACATTTAATTCATCTGTTACATTAAGTCAGAATACTGATTTTCCAAAGTTTCTGAATGGACCAGATTATGCATACTGGTATAATAAGGCACAACTTCTGGATGGTGTAGCTGAGGAAAATTTAAGGTTTTCGCCTGAGGAAATAGACCGTATTACTAATCCGGGTGAAAATGAGCATATTTATGGAAGTACAGACTGGTTTGATCTGTTATTCCGTAATACTGCTCCTACCTATACCAATAATGTGTCTGTTTCCGGGGGTACGGAGAAGGTTAAGTTCTTTGCTTCGGTCGGTGCTTATAATCAGGAAGGTATCATAAAACGTACCTCTTATGATAAGTACAACTTCCGTTCTAATATGGATGCTAAGATTACTGACAATTTTGATATGTCTCTTGACCTGTCTGGCTATGTTTCCGAACAGGATGAGCCGGGGGCTTCGGCTGGTATGGGATCTTATGCCTCTATATTCCAGCAGGCATTGTTATCATATCCTTATCTGAAACCTTATACTGCTGATGGTATGCCCATAGCCAGTATTAATACAGCCGGTAACGGAAATAATAACCCTATTGCGGCAAGAGACTTGTCGGGTAACAATAATGTAAAGAAGACATACTTTCAAGGAAATGTTTCTATGAGATATCAGCTACCTTTTGTGAAAGGACTGTCCGTTAAGTTGAATGCTTCTTACGTGAAGAACTATACTATGCAGAAGAAGTACTTCCTGACCTATGATGTATATGGTTGGAATCAGACTACCCGGCAAGGTAACGTAGAAACCGGCCGTATAGCTAATAAAGTTGCTTTAAATCAGTGGTTTACGGAAAGTGAAGGCTATACTGTTCAGCCCGCTCTTGAATATTCTAATAAATTCGGAAAGCATGCTGTGTCGGGATTGTTCTTGTATGAATTCTCTAGAACAGATCAGTCTAGTATGTCTGCAGGTAGAACCGATTTCCCGATTACCAATATTATGGACTTAAATTACGGTCTTGAAGTAAATAAGGATTTGGTAAAAGGTGGACACAGCCAAGCTAAACGTGCCGGTTATGTTATTCGTCTGAACTATTCTTATGATGACAAATATTTGTTAGAATTCACCAGTAGAATTGATGCTTCCACGGCACTCCCCAAGAAATACAGATGGGGTGTTTTCCCAGGCGTTTCTGTAGGATGGAGAATTTCTCAGGAAGACTTCTTTAAAGAAGCCGTTCCGTTTATGGAAAATCTGAAGGTTCGTGCCTCTGTGGGACGCTTGGGTAGCGACCGTGCTATCAGCAATACGATGACATATTTCTCTACTGCAAGTTTGTCTGCTGATCCGACAGTATTATTTGGTACCAGTCCTCAGAAATATTTAGGATTGAGTAGTCCGGTAAATCCTCTTTTAAAGTGGCAGTTGACCGATACTTATAATGTTGGTATTGAATCCAGTATGTGGAATGGCTTGTTAGGCGTTGAGTTGGACGTATTTTATATGAAAACAACTCGTTCATTGGAGTCGCAGTCAGCAAACTTTCCACCTTCTTTGGGAAACTATTATCCGACATACATAAATTATGGTTCTCATGACAATCGTGGTTTTGAGCTTGTCTTATCTCACAATAATAAAATAAAAGATTTTTCTTATCGTGTAAGAGGTAATGTTTCTTGGGCTCGTAACAAAGTGCTGAAGATGACCGAAGATGCAAATGTTCCTGATTATAAACGTGCTACAGGACGTCCGATGGGACAATATTGGGGCTTTGTTGCAGATGGTCTATTCCAGACGGAAGAAGAAATAGCCCACAGTGCTGTCTTTGGTCCAACACTGCCTGGTGATATTAAACTGAAAGACATTAATGGTGATGGTAAGATAACCTGGGATCAGGATATGGTTCCCATTGGTCGCAGTAATACGCCGGAGATGATGTTTGGTTTAAATTTAGGTGCAGAATGGAAAGGCTTTGATTTCAATATGTTGTTGCAAGGTGCCGCTTTGTTTGATGTAAATCTGTGCGGTTTGTACAGTAGTGGAATTCGTGATGATACATTCTATACACGTCCCTTCTATGCAGACGGGAAT
>ERZ856578.1192-NODE-1192-length-50641-cov-11.196484_pt1 | contig 50641 bp, 43 predicted proteins | sample MGYA00514384_ERZ856578 | MGnify/ENA primary metagenome ERZ856578 (study PRJEB29103, sample SAMN06111958) | human gut metagenome | biome: human gut; feature: ankylosing spondylitis patient; material: healthy_person | host: Homo sapiens | place: China:Hangzhou...
ATTACTGTTTCGGGTTCGGAAGTGTTCAAAGCCGGTGATATAGGTAAACAGCTGACCGGATTCGAAGTATTGAATCCTGACCTGGTTATTTGCCGTTTGGATCCGAACGCTAGTTTCCAGATTGAATTAACGATAAATAAAGGACGCGGATATGTACCCGCTGACGAAAACAGAGATCCGAACGCAGACGTTCACGTTATTGCTATCGACTCTATTTACACTCCTATACGCAACGTTAAATATTCGATCGAGAACTTCCGTGTTGAGCAAAAGACGGACTACGAAAAGTTGGTTCTTGAAATAGCCACAGATGGTTCTATTCATCCGAAGGAAGCGTTGAAAGAAGCTGCTAAGATTCTGATTCACCATTTTATGTTGTTTTCAGATGAAAAGATTGCGATCGAGACAGTTGATACTGACGGCAATGAAGAATTCGATGAAGAAGTACTTCACATGCGCCAGTTGCTTAAGAGCAAGTTAGCAGATATGGATCTTTCCGTTCGTGCATTGAATTGCTTGAAAGCCGCAGATGTTGAAACATTAGGTGAACTGGTTAAGTTCAACAAAAATGATTTGTTGAAATTCCGTAACTTCGGTAAGAAGTCGCTCACTGAACTTGATGAACTGCTTGAAAGCTTGAACCTTTCATTCGGTATGGATATCACGAAATATAAATTAGATAAAGAGTAAGTAAAGCGATGAGACATAATAAGAAATTCAATCATTTAGGTCGTACAAATACTCACCGTGAAGCAATGCTGTCTAATATGGCTTCTTCTTTGATCAAGCATAAGAGAATCTTTACGACAACAGCAAAAGCTAAAGCGCTTCGTAAGTTTGTTGAACCTCTGATCACAAAGTGCAAAGAGGATACAACTCACTCAAGACGTGTGGTATTTAGTACTTTACAGGATAAGAACGCTGTAACAGAACTTTTCAAGGAAGTAGCTCAGAAGATCGGTGATCGTCCGGGTGGTTATACCAGAATCATCAAGACTGGTAACCGTTTAGGTGACAACGCTGCAATGTGCTTCATTGAATTAGTTGACTATAACGAAAACATGTTGAAAGATACAACAGCTAAGAAAGCTACGAAAACAAGACGTTCTCGTAAGAAATCTACAGCTGCTGAAACTGCTCCGGTTGCTGAAGCACCTGTTGCAGAAACAACAGAAGAAAAAGCTGCAGAATAATATCTGTAACTTATATATAATAAAAACGGCTGGCATATTTATGTCGGCCGTTTTTATTTGCATGAGTTCGAGATCTATTTATTTGATATTCTTCAAAGCTTCCTGTGCCGTCGCATTGGCAGGATCTATTGAAAGGATCTTATTCCAATATAATTTTGAACTATCCATATCCTGCTTAAGGTAGTAGTAATAACCCAGATAGCGATAACATTCCGTTAATTCATTGCGATATTTGTCTTTATTATTTTCCAGGATAGGAATACACGTCTCATAGTAGGGTTTAGCCAACCCTTGTTCTGTTTCCGGATCCAGTTGGGACTGTGTACGTGCCTGCCATAAACTTCCTAAATGGCTATCCGGTACACGTTCTTTTACGATGGCGAACAAACTATCTGCTTTTGTCAGGTAACCGGTAGCCGCCAGGCTATCTTTGGCTGCAGCAGAATAATAGTATTTACCCAGTTGGTAATAATCGGCTGCTTCGGATTCCTTGCCAAGTGACTCTATATATAATGTATAGGCGTTGATGGCATCCGAATCGTTTTCACTGTTACTGTACACCTCTGCCAAGTCTTTATACACTTCCGTATGGGACGGATTTTCTTTAATCACTTTCTGTAATGCCTCTGCCGCTTTATCATATTGCCGGGCTTTGTTGAGTAAGCGGCCGTAGTATAGATAATCCTGCCATATATATTTGGCATCTGGATCATTGAAGAAGGTGTTGATTTCTTCGAGTCCTTTCTCGTATGCATTTGTCTCATAGCTATTATAGATGCTCAGACGTTTCAGCAGGAAGTTGTCTGGATCGATAGCCTGGCCTTCGTTAATGACTTTGGCGGCTTCCGCATATTGCTTGTTGAAGAAGAGGGCAGAGGCGTAATGGATCAGGTTGTCGATAGAGTAGAGACCACCCACCATATACGTTTTATAGGCTGCTACTGCCTTGGAATATGCACCCTGCAATGAATAGATATTGCCGAGTTGATTGTAAGCAGGGAGATAGTCGGGATAATTGGTAATGACTTTCTGAAGCATTTCTATCGATAATGCAGGCTGAACACCCTGATAGACATTTGCATATTTGAGATAAGCCTCTTTACAGGAAGGGTCGAAATGGATCGCCTGTTCATATCGGCCGGCCGCGTCCCCCGGTTTATCTTGACTGATCAACAGGTCGCCTTCATACAGGTAAATGGCCGGATCGTTGATGTTATACTTCTTTGCATTATCGAGCGCATTCTGAGCTTCCGGTTTCATCCCGTTGGTGGAATACGCTTTAGCGATGGCTACATAAACCGGTACGTCCTTTTTATTTATTTTGATTGCCGTATCAAACGCTTTTTGGGCGGCCGGCTTATCCGTTTTAAGTAATACTTTACCTTCGCCTACTTTATTATAAGCGTAGTCGGAAGAAGCACTCCACCCTTTTTGATAGTAGGCAAGTGCATCTGACGTTTTACCGGCATCAAAGGCTATTTCTCCCAGATAATAGAACGCTTCGGCTTGTTCGGCAGGGGAAGCGTTTAGCTGTTTGTTGAAAAGCTGGCTTGCGATGGTCGGCTCACCTGCTTTGTAGTAAGCAATACCTTGTTGGTTATCAGCGTGGATAGCTATGGCTATCAGGCTTAAAGCGAGTATATATAAATTCTTTATCATGATTGTAGATGTTTATAGGGTTTATAATTGATCTCTTACATTCACTAACCGGACAGGCTGTGTAGCGGGGAGGATGCCGGATTTGAGAATGATCCGTTGTCCCCGGTCGCTGGTGATAAAGGTAGTAAAGCCGGAAGCCAGTCCCATGCGCGGTTCTGATAAGATCAGGTAAACGGATCTTGTCATCGGATACTCCTTTAAGGCAATGTACGCCTGATAAGGTTTGAAACTATTCGTTGCCGTTGCATTTTTATAACGGCTGACCGCCATTACTTTTATGTTGTCAGCAAAGCTCATACAGGTTGAGTCAAGCGGATTACTGATCCAGTTCACTCCGATAATGCCCAGGGCACCGGGTGACTGGGCGACATAATTCATAACCTGCCGGTTACCTTCCATAGCATGAAGATTTCCGGCAAACGGTTCACCGCCACAGATTGAATCGATCGCATAACGGACAATCCCCGAATTCGGATTATCGAATACTACTTCTATCTTTCCTGATTTATTATTACCGGAAAGCTCTTTCCAATCCTTCACCTTTCCGGTCAGTATCTCTTTTATGGAAGGAATACCGATCAGAGAGTCCGTATTTTGTTTGTTGACGATTAAAGCTATTGCGTCAGTTGCAATATTGATACTCTTAGGGAATAGCTTTTTGGCGTTCATGTATTCAGTCTCTTCGCGGGTTAGCGGACGTGAAGTGATTGCCAACCGTGTACTGTCATGCAGCAGGCGGTTGATCGTTTCGGTCTCACCGGAGAAGAAAGGAACAATACCCGCTTCCTTGTAAAGACTTTCAAACACAGCAATCTCTTCCTCAATGATCGGGGCAAAGCAACCATCCGAAGCGATTGCAATTACACCGCTCGTAGGCGTATCGTCCGGTGAATTGGTTTTCCTACTGTTGCAGGAAGCCAGCAGAAAGGACATGCCGAGGTATATCACAATCATGGATATACCCCAAACAATCCTACTATTTATACACTTTACCTCCATATTATTGTAATCTGAAGCGTACCGGAACCGTGAAGTAGACCGGTACAGGTTTACCATTCTGCTTTCCCGGAACCCATTGCGGAAGAGACTTAATTACCCGTATAGCCTCTTTGTCGCAAGAAGGATCCAGTTGCCTCAATACTTCTACCTTAGTGACTTCACCTGTCGGACTGACCACAAAGCGAAGCGTTACAGTTCCCTGAACCCCGTTTTCTGCTGCAATTACCGGGTATTTCAGGTGAGTACTGATAAACTTCAACAAAGCTTCATTTCCACCGGGGAATTGCGGCATCTGTTCGACAGCAATGTAAGGAGTCGTTTCCTCCTCGATCACTTCCTTATTATCTTTCAGATCGGCAATGTCGATAGCATCCGCACTATCCGAACCCTTGACATCCGCCACTGAAATAGACAGCTTGGACGTAGTCAGTTCTTCCTGTGTCTTGATCTCCTCCTCGTCCCTTACATCCTTGTCCGCTTTGATGACAGGCGGTGTAAACTTGATCGTACTTTTCAATACAGGGGGCGGCGGAGCCTCGATCGTACGGATTTGATTTTCTTCCGGCACCTTCGTTTCCATTTGCAGGTTGGAAAGCGTAGTCACTTCCAGCACCTGTTCTTTGGTATGCTGCGGAATGACGGATTTGATTAGAACCGGAATGATCATTACCAGGGCAGCCCCGACAGCAACGATGATCAGGGCACGTATATGCCTGCGGGAAGAATTCTTACGTAACTCATAAGCTCCGTATTCTTTGTTCTTTCCCTTAAAGATCAAATCAGTCCATTCCGGTGAGTTCAGATTTATATTATTAATATTAATCATGATCGTCATTTTTTATTCGCCTGGGCGATCTCCTTGGATAGTTCACCCCCGCTTTTTAGATTATCAACCAGAAACTTATCTCCGTCGGTGATGTCGACAATCGCATACTTGCCTATGTTGCAGATCTGCATTTCATCGAGTGCATCCACCAGGTCTTTGTAGGAAGCATCGTCGGTAGCCTTGATCAGTACGACCGGCGCATCCTTGCCGCCTTTTATTTCCGTGGCCTGCTTTTTAAACTCATCTTCGGAAATCTCTTTATTCAGCTTTTTCACTTTCAGTTCCGTGATCTTCTGCACGGCATCGGAGTTACGTTCCAATAGGATGTTGCGTAATCCGGTGGGAGAGAAGTCGGTTGTCTGCAATGATTCGACATGCTCGTAATCCGGTTCGCCGAAATAGTAATACACCTTGCTGTCTTCACCCAATATGAGGGTGATCGCTTTGGATGCTTTTACCTTCGTCTGTTCGGCTTCCGTTACATGGTCTTTCGACGGCATGCTGATCTCCATCGTCTGCGGCTTGCTGAGCGAAGTACAGAGCATAAAGAAAGTAATCAGCAACATGTTCATATCCACCATCGGAGTAAAGTCCACACGGATATTCACCTTTTTCTGCTTGCCTTTCTTGCCGTCGCCTTTACCTTTATCTGTATTTACTTCTGCCATAACGTTAGTTGTTTAGGCATTGTCAGGAACGTTTTTGAGTGTGGTGATCAGGTTATACCTGTTCTCCCTCAAGTCCTGCAATGTGTTCATAATGTTCTTGATCTTCGGATAAGGAGTCTGCTGATCGGCTTTAATGGCAATCACCAGGTCGCGGTTTACTTCGCGGGCATGTTGAACCCACGCTTTAAACTGGTTGTTGGTGCTGTCGGCCGGGATTCCGTAGTTCTGTATTAAACGATCTTGTTCGGAACCCGGCAGGTTCAGAAACTCCTGCATGTTCTGGATAGGAACACCGAAAGAAGGGAGCAGGCTGAAGTTGTATATTTCCTTGTCGGTAAAGTCGATACCATAATCTTTACCCAGCATCTTCAGCACATTCGCCTTGTCTTCCTGTTTATCCAGGCTCATAAATACTTTCCCGTCCGGGTCTACCAGGATTGAAAGAATATTTGTTTCCGGTATCTTGATTTCGGAAACAGAAGCCGGGGTAGTTACCATAACCGGTTCTTTCTGAATAAAGGTAGATGTCAGCATAAAGAAAGTAAGCAGCAACACTGTCACGTCACTCATTGCCGTCATGTCAATGAATGTACTCTTGCGTTTTACTATGATCTTCGGCATATGCTTCAGTGTTTAGCGGCGAATGTCTGTACGATAGAGAAACCGATCTCATCAATAGCGTAGGTGATATTATCTATTTTACTGGTGAAATAGTTGTATGAGATGATGGCCATAGCACCGGTTGCGATACCTAAGGCCGTATTAACCAGCGCTTCCGATATACCGGTCGACAGCGCAACAGAGTCGGGTGCTCCTGCATTGGCCAAGGCGGCGAACGAACGGATCATACCTAATACGGTACCCAGCAACCCGAACAAAGTACCTAATGTAGAGATTGTTGCGATAACCGGAAGGTTCTGCTCCATCGTGGGCAGCTCCAACGCAGTACTTTCTTCGATCTCTTTCTGGATAATGACCATCTTTTGTTCCTTCGTCTGATCCGGTCTTTGTTCGACATCTGCATAGCGGGTCAGGGCGGCGTTAACGACGTTGGCTACTGAACCTTGTTGCTCTTTGCAAGCTGTTTTGGCAGCTTCCAGGTTACCTTCTTCCAGATCTTTTTTGATTGTCCGGACAAATCCCATCAACCCCTTTTTCCCTTTGGAACGGCTGATTGCGATGAAACGTTCCACACTCAATGTAATAACGGTCAGTAACAGTGTGATAACGACCGGAACGATATAGCCGCCTTTATAAATCGTACCTGCATAATTGCCTGGAAGCGGATGGTTGTCAGGATTATTATCCATAAAGTTGGATGGATTACCCAGCACAAAATGAAAGAAGCATACGGCCAGGATAAAGCAAACGATAATAACAATACCGGCCGAAACGCCGTTGGATGTTTTTGATATAATTGAATTATTTGTTTTCATAATTTTGATATTATATTGAAGATAAAAACAGAAAATAATGGTTTAAGTGCACAAATAAGAGAATGTGCATCCGGGCTATACCTCTAAAGGTATAACCTGACGATTACAATCATTTTATCTATAATATCAAATAACGAGTTTCCGCAGAACGTAGATCCACTGGTTTCCACATTTACGGAGCGAGGAGTAGTTTATGGTTTGAATAGTAGATAATGTCTCTGATATTTTATATTGCGTAGCTTGCCTTTTCAGTTTCAGGAAGAAAAACTCCTTGTTACTGTTCGACAACTTGAAAAGACGTTCGTAATTGTCGGAAGCCGGTTTCGTACGGGCAGTTATATCGAAAGACTCGAGAGGATTTTTACTTAATTCAAACTTCTTAAGCTCCTTGTTCAGGGAAGAAGCATTTTCATCGTCGGTCTGGTTACATTGCAGGACTATGCTTTCGCTATCAGCATTAAACGCAACCTTCTGACCTGCAAAGATCAAAATGAGCAGTGTTAATATGGATAGAACTTTTTTCATAACCCGACAAATGATACTTTTTATGTTAAAACAGTTTGTTAATATAAAAGGTTGAAACTATTTAAGGAAAAATGTCTACTAATCCGGCACCAAATTTAGATAAAATATTGAATAGAAAAAGAAAGTCCTCTATTTATTCATTGAAAAACTCTATGGCGGTTCGACAACAATCTTTGCGCACTCGTTGTTATATTTGTACTGAGTGAAAAATAATAGAATACTAAATATTTAGGTTATGAAAATTGAAAAAGTAGTAGGTAGAGAGATCCTTGATTCCCGTGGAAACCCGACAGTAGAAGTAGATGTACTTCTTGAATGTGGCGCATTTGGACGTGCAGCCGTTCCTTCCGGTGCTTCAACCGGCGAAAACGAAGCAATCGAACTTCGTGATGGTGACAAAAAGCGTTATGGTGGCAAAGGTGTCCTGAAAGCCGTTGACAATGTAAACAAGATCATTGCTTCTGCCATTATCGGTATGAGTTCGTTGAACCAGCGCGAGATCGACCATAAACTGATCGCCTTGGACGGAACAAAGACGAAATCCAAACTAGGTGCAAACGCCATGCTTGGAGTATCTCTTGCTGTAGCTAAAGCTGCTGCCAACTATCTCGACCAGCCGCTTTACCGTTATATCGGTGGAACAAATGCTTATGTATTGCCTGTTCCGATGATGAATATTATCAACGGAGGTTCGCACTCCGATGCTCCGATCGCATTCCAGGAATTCATGATCCGCCCGGTTGGTGCAAAGAGTTTCCGCGAAGGCTTGCGTATGGGTGCTGAAGTATTCCACGCATTGAAGAAAGTATTGCACGACCGAGGTCTGAGCACTGCTGTTGGCGACGAAGGCGGTTTCGCTCCGGCTCTGAACGGTACGGAAGATGCTTTGGGATCGATCATGGCTGCCATCAAAGCTGCCGGATACGAACCGGGCAAGGACGTAACGATCGCTATGGACTGTGCTGCTTCCGAATTCTATGATAAGAAAGGCATTTATGACTATTCGAAGTTTGAAGGTGCCAACGGTGCTAAACGTACTGCTGCCGAACAGGTTGCTTACCTGTTGGATCTGGTTAACAAATACCCGATCGACTCTATCGAGGACGGTATGGATGAAAACGACTGGGAAGGCTGGAAGCATCTGACAAAGGCGTTAGGTGATCGTGTCCAGCTGGTAGGTGACGACTTGTTCGTAACGAACGTTGAGTTCCTGAAGAAAGGTATTGAAGAAGGTTGTGCCAACTCAATCCTGATTAAAGTAAACCAGATCGGTACATTGACCGAAACATTGGATGCTATCGAGATGGCTCACCGCAACGGATACACCTCTGTTACTTCACACCGTTCGGGTGAAACGGAAGATGCTACAATTGCCGATATCGCTGTTGCAACCAACTCCGGACAGATCAAGACCGGTTCATTAAGCCGTTCGGATCGTATGGCTAAGTACAACCAGTTGCTTCGTATCGAAGAAGAGTTGGGTAATCTGGCTGTTTATGGTTACAAGACATATAAGAAATAAGAAAACTAATAAGGTCTGATTTTGAATGATAAGAGGCCGTTCCTTCGGGGACGGCTTTGTTCTTTCCGGCTCTATGCCGAAAGCTAAGGCGGTAGCATAGGAATGTTAAGGTCTTAGCATAGGACTATTAATCATTTAGCTCTGCTATTTGAAATAAGTAAGGTGTGCTTTACAAATATGTAAGGCTATATATACGAATATGTAAGGCATGCCTTACTATTATGCAAAGTATATTGTACGAATCTATTAGTCAGGAGAAAAATGGTTAGATGTCGGGAGAGAAAAGGGTAGCTTTCCTATGTAACGAGCTTAGTTTGCGAGACCCATCCCATCCGGATGTTCTATTAAGGAATAGCCGGCTCGGTTCCTCAAATATAAAACACTTCTTGCCTGGAAAAAATGTGCCGACTCTACCAGTTCATCCATTAATATATGTATCTTTGTGAATTACGTAACACATAAAACACTTAATTATGAAAAATTTAGATCCAAAAGTCATGGCAGAGAATGAAAGAAAAGAGTTGCAAGACCGGTATATCCGCTTCGATTGGGCCATCAAGCGTTTGTTGCGCCAGAAGGCCAACTTCGATGTGCTTAACGGTTTCCTGACAGTCGTATTGCGGGAAGAGGTTCGTATCCTTGAAATCCTCGAAAGCGAAAGCAACCAGGAAAGTGCCAGCGACAAGTTCAACCGTGTAGACATCAAAGCATTGAACAGCAAAGGCGAGATCATCATCGTCGAAATCCAGAACACCCGCGAAGTACATTATCTCGAACGTATCCTCTATGGCGTGGCCAAAGCTATCACCGAGCATATCTCGCTGGGGGAAGGTTATCAGAAGGTAAAGAAAGTCTACTCCATCAGTATTATTTACTTCGATCTCGGTGTAGGTACGGATTATTTCTACCACGGACAGAATCATTTCACCGGTGTGCATACAGGCGACCGTCTGCGTATCAACATGCGCGACCGTGATGCAGTCATCACCCGCCTGCCTGCTGAGATCTTCCCTGAATACATTCTGATCCGTGTAAACGAGTTCGATAAAGTAGCCACAACGCCTTTGGACGAATGGATCAAATACCTGAAAGACGGCACGATCCGTCCCGATACGACAACACCCGGCCTTCGTGAAGCCCGCGAGAAACTAAAGTATTACTCCATGTCCTCGCAGGAGCGGCATGCTTATGACGAGCACCTGAATGTAATCATGATCCAGAACGATGTTCTCGACACCGCCAAATGGGAAGGCCGGATCGAAGGCCTTGCCGAAGGAAAAGCGGAAGGTCTTACAGAAGGAGAGGCTAAAGGAAAGGCAGAAGCCTTACGTCAGACGGCAGTAAATATGAAACGTATGGGTATAGAGACTACCGGCATTGCAAAATGTACAGGTTTGTCGGTAGAGGAGATAGAGTCGTTATAATCTTACACCGAAAACATTCATTTATAGGAAGAACTGAAACATTTAAATCTGGCAGGAAGTGAAACAAAATCAGCCGGGGTATTATGTATTAATACAACCCGGCTGATTCAATATATTATGCAATCATTAATTACAATTCGTCAATCTCTTTCACCGACAGACAGGTACATTGGGCAATCGTTTCGATATTGACTCCCTGCTTTTTTAATTTAGTAGCAATCAGTCTTTGCTCTTCAGTCTTACCTTTCTCCATTCCTTTTTTCAAACCTTTCTCCTCAGCTTCTTCAACCGCATATTCTATCGTAGCATGCCAGTCACGGTAAATCTTCAGGTTCTCCTCATAGATGGCACGCTCGTGGTCGGTCATCGCATTGAGGTTTGCCACGTCGAGCAAACGTCTGAAAGCATCCTCTTTCTCCTTGAACGGAGACATATCAAATAAATTCATATTCTTCAAGATATAAACCGTGTTTTCGAGAGGTGTCGTGCATTCCTCTTTTGTCAGATTGAACAGGTCGAACGACAGATAGATCTGTTTCAGTTTGACCTCACCAAAAGTTTTACCCGTTGCCTCGTCGGCCAGGACTACGTCCGTACGCCAACTACGAAATTCAGGCAGGCTGAAGTTCAACAGGTAGATACCGTAGACGGGAAGAAGGCTGTATTGCCAGTCCCGTCCGCTCTTTCCCTGACGGGAAATCATTCGGCAAAGGTAATATAATCCGCGGTTAAAGAAATAACGTTGCGGGCAATTCTGCATTTCCAAGACAAATTTTGTCCCGTCCACATCTTCGCAAAGGAGATCGAAGATCACCGTGCGTTGTTCTACTACTTCCGGTTGGATTTCTTTATCGAGATAGGTCAGGTCTTTCACCTGGCGTTCACCCTGAAGGGCGGCATTGATAAAATCAATGGCTACTTGCTTTACCCCGAAGACAGCCTTGAAGCCGGCATCGAGCATGACATTCACGTATCTTTCCATATGTTAATGGTTTAAATGGTCTATTACCCAATAGCGGGTAACGCGACAAATGTAAGTATTATTTTATTATTCCGGTTATCGAAAAGCGTATTTTTGATTCAAAGTTGTCAATAACTGAACATTATGAAGGCGAAATGAAGCCCCTATGAAGGCACTATGAACCCGAAAATGCTCCTGGTTTTATCTTGTATCCGTCTGAATATCAGCTGGGTATTGAATTTGAATGAACGCTGAACCCGCAACGCTCAAAAAAACTTTTTTCTTTTTACTTGTTTTATCCGATAAGACTCCCTACTTTTGCCCTCGTACCCCGGTATAGAGTTATCGGTCAGTACATTTTATTGATTACAAGAGCGTTTAAAGATATTATCCTTCAAATGAAATCTCGACAATTTCAAACCAAGTGGATAATAGCAACTAAAACGCTCACGTACCTTTCCTTGTTATATCTGTTCATAGGCATTGCTGTGTGCAAATGTTTGTATGGATGTACAAGATAAAAGGGCGTGGGTCGTTGTTGTTCGTATCACTTGGTTGGGCAGTCGAGAGCCTCATTTGAAGATACACATATCAACAGCTTCCTGCGCCTCTTTTATTTTTAATCATCCAGTTAGGGGAAGTCCTGGATAAACAAACACTGTATTGATATGAACAGGGTAAATTTACTCTCAACCGACCAGTCATCGTCGGAAGTAAAGATGACAATCACCGGACTCTCGACTCCGTCCGGCAGTACACGAACCAAGGCTGCGAAAGGCCTATTCTCTCACTTTATGTTTTTAGCAAGCTTGTTGTTGATTACGTTGCTAACGTCGGGGAAGGTGTTGGCTACGAATAAAAATGTTACTTTTACCGAAGAGTCTGGCGCAGGCAAGTTGAAAATGACTTCAGGTGGAACAATAACTGCAGAAGCAGGACCTGACAGAACAATCGTCATCGCCCTTACTGAAGGAAGCGACGAGACTCACAAACTACCGGCAGCAGACGGCATTACCATTACTATGAAGGGGGATTTGGATGCAGATGTTAGTGTAACAAATTTCACTTATGAGAATGGAACTATTACACTAGGTAGCGATCTTGCGCTTACAGGTGATGTCACAGTTAAAGCTGAAGCCGTAGCAAAGAGCACGGATGCTAGTTTAAAAAGTTTAACTTACAGTATAGGTGACGGCGATCCTCAACCCATTGAAATTACCTCAGGTTATACGTACGAGGTTCCTTTGAACCAGTTTGTAGCTGCAGGAACAAATATTACTTTAATCCCAACGGTCACAGCTACAGATTTAGCAAAGGTATCAAATAACAATGGTGTTTCTTCTGCAAGTAACAGTCTTTCCGATGTCGCAACATTCACTGTAACACCGGAAAGTGGTGAACCTCAGAACTACACTATCACATTTGTTTCTAAAGACAAGCTGACTAAAGTCAACGATATCACGGTTGAACAGCTGTCAGCCCGTTATACTGAAGCTTCTGCTGTTGTTACTGCTCTTCAGAGTTCAAATGCGAATGCTACTGTTACATCAGCAAAAACAACTGTTACTGAGCTACCCATCACCTGGTCTTATGACGTAGCTGACAATGGAAGTAAGCCGTATAACGCTGCCGGTGGCAAGACGAATAATTTCAAATGGGAACTGGCTTTAGGTGAATTAGTTAATCCAGAATCGGCTGTAGAGATAACCGGAACAGCCGTAGTCAAAAACGAGGCTGCAAAAGCAAGTACTGATTTATCTACATTTACTTATACGGTACCTGGCGGTTCTGAGACAGCTGTTGATGAGCATGACTTAAATAAAACAGAATACAATATAGAACTTTCCTACGAAACTGCTTTGGACGCAGAGATCACTGTTAATGTAGCAAGTACCGACTATGCAACAGCTAAAGTTGGTCAGGAAGATCCGGCTACAGAATTCAAAGTTACTCTTGATGAAGGAACAGGCTCATTAGAACTGATCATCACTGCTGAAGATGGAATACAAACCCGCAATGTCACTATCAACTTCACCGTTGGAGCAAAACCTGCAAGCGAGGATGCTTCTATCTCCGCACTGTCTTATCAGATTGAGGGAAGTGATGCTGTAGATATTAACGCTCCTAAAGAAGCAGAAGCCGGAACCAACGACGTAACCGTTCCTTTCAACACAACATCAGTAAAAGTATCTGTTACCCCGGCCGATAAGACTGCAACAGTGGCTCCGACCGTAGAACAGGCTCCAAGCTCTGTCAATGATCTACCTACAGAAGAAGTAGTAACTCCGACAACATTTGAAGTTCCAATCACAGAAGCAACAACAGAATTTAAGTTTACCATCACTGCTGAAGACGGTATTGCTAAAAAGAACTTTATCATCAAGTTTACCGTTGATGCAGAAAAGATAACAGAAGTAGTAGTTCCCGCCACATACAAACTGCCGGAAGTAGCAGCTGATATAGAAGCAGTCAAACTTCTGCTGGCTGAGATGGAAGGTGTTACTATTAAGACAAACGGTAATACGGATCTGAAACCGGAATGGTCGTATGATACAGCAGATAATGATAATGAGAGTCATACAAAAGGTGCTTTCAATGCTGCCGGAGGTGCAACGAATGTCTTTACCTGGACTATTCAATCAGCTTTGGACGTAATTGACGGCGGAGTAAAAAAGACCGGAAAAACAACTGTAACTAACCTGAGTGTTATAACAGGTGAAACAAAAAAGGTTGATATTTCTGCACAAAACCCAGTCGACAAGATCGGTGACGGTGGAACGACTCCTACAACAATAGAAACTGTAATAGTTGCTGCCGGTACAAGTGCCGAACAACTGACCATTGACAACGCAACCGTTAGTTCTGCATTGACATTGAATGAGTCAATCGGTGAGATTGTATTGAATGAGGCAAAGATTACCGAGGTTGTTTTAGCTGCAAGTAAAGAAACCAAGATCACTTTGCAATCAGGCAATCAGATCGAAAAGATCACCAATGCCGGAACGCTGACATTGCAGAATGCAGAAGCTGCCCCTGCCGTAGCCACTCAGTCAATGGCTATCGGAACACGTGCGGCCCTTGCAAACAATGGTGCTGTTGGTACAGTAGAAAACAACGGAGTATTTACTGACAAGACAGCTACAATCGTTATTGTTGATGGTGATGCCGATCTGTCTATCACTTCCCAACCAACAAGTAAGTCAACAACCGGAAGCGAAGTTACTCTGTCTGTTGGTACTACATCGGTAAAAGGTGATCTTTCTTATCAATGGCAGATGTATTCTGCTAATAGTTGGAGTAATATAAGTAGCAATGGTACTGAGAAAGACCTGAAGATCACCAAGTCTGCGAACGGAACGACACAATATCGTTGCGAGGTGAAGAGTACAAATAAAGGAGAACCTGCAAAGACCACCACTCTTTACACCCAGGCTGCCTCTGTTCAGTTTTACACAAGTACTCCGGATGAGCCGTCAAATCCGTCGACACCTACTTACACCGTATCACTTGATAAGGTAACAGGTGCTACTTTCAGCAAAGGCGAAAAGACAACCGTAGATGCAGGCGATAGCTTCTCTTTCAAAATCACGTTGGATAAAGATTATGACCAGTCGAAACCGGTTGTAACCGTAGACGGCAAAGCCATCACAGCAGATGCCGACGGCAGTTATACAATCAAGAATATTCAGACAGATATTAAGATCGTGGTATCAGGTATCGTTAAGAATACGGCTACCGGCATTGAAGATACCGTTGAAGATGCAGCCCGTGCATGGACTGTCGGTTCTACCTTATATATACATGTACCGGAAACTTCCGACGTATATGTAGTTAGTGGTACCGGAGCTTTGCAGCAACAGCTTCGTGGCGTATCGGGCGACTACAATATGCAGTTGCGTGCCGGTTTCTATATCGTACGTATCGGTGAAGTATCACAAAAGGTGATTATTCGCTAAACGGTATTAATAGGAGTGTATGCAAAAGGGGGACGATTGATATTATCGTCCCCCTTTTTATGCTCGTTGTGTCGGTGTTCTTTTACTGCTGATTGAACCATTCGCGGATGGCATCGATCAGTATCTGGTTTTCGGCTGTCGTTTGGGTAGACAGGCGGATGTATGTTTCATCAAGTCCGCGGAAGTTGGACGCGTCGCGAACCAGGATGCCGTAGTTGTCCCACAAGTATTTTTTCAGTTCGGCAGCTGTCCCTTTTTTCAGACGGACAAGGAAGAATGTTGTGGAAGAAGGGATCACTTCCAGGTTATCGAATTTATTCAACTGGTAGATCAGTTCGGCTGTTTCGCGTTGCCATTTGCGGATGGGCAAAGTGAACTGTGCCGGATGGATCAGGATATATTTGCTCGCTTCCAGTGCTATCGCATTGATAGACCAGGGAATGATATATTTGTTTACCTCGTTTACAATTTCCGGAGAAGCGACAAGATAACCGATACGCAGTCCCGGAATGTTGTACGCTTTGGAAATAGACTGGATAAGGATCAGGTTCGGATGGTTCTTTACGTCCGAAGGTTTCAGCATATCTTCGGTAGTAAAGGCAACATACGCCTGGTCGATGATGAATTTCGTATTGCGGTTGGCTGTGAGCAATCCGAGTATCTCCGTGCGGTGAAGCAGTTTGCCATCCGGGTTGTTCGGGTTGCATATCCAGCAGAAATCCTGTCCTTCCAAAGAAAGCTCCGAGAGATCGTCGGAAGTGGAGAAGAAGCTGATTTCGTGTTCATGCAGGCGGCAGGCGTCTTCATATTCGGAGAAGGACGGAACAGCGATCATCGATTTGGCCCCTCTCCATGCCTGGGCGATCAGATAGAAAGCGGTAATGGAACCGTTGGTTACTACTACGTTCTCTTCTTTTATTTCGTATCGACGGGCGAGTAACCGTTTGAGTGAAGCGGCATCCGGTTCCGGATAACGTGTCAGTTTATTGAATTGCTCGTTGAGATGTACCTGGAGCTTTTCAAGGTTGGCGCCGTGCCATACATTGGAGCTGAAGTTTATCTTTACTTCGTTCTGTGAGTTGTAAAAGTCGTCACCGTGTCCGAATAGCATACTTTATTTGTTTTTAGTAATTAATGTTGTTATATAAGGTACTGCAAAAATACTAATCTTTTTGGCTTTTTCTATCAATTGACTTATAGATTGCGTCCTGTATGCGTGTTCGTATATCCAATGCACTCAGCTTGCTGTTGGCGCGTGACGGGTTGACCCGGTTGCAGAGGAATATATAAAGTAACTGGTTGGTGGGATCCACCCAGAAGCAAGTCCCTGTAAATCCGGTATGTCCGTAGACGGATGGCGGTGTCAGGCTGCTACAGGGCGAACCTTTATGCGAACCTACGGCCGGTTTGTCGAACCCCAGCCCGCGGCGGCTTGTCGGACTTTTGCTTTGCGTAAAGAGACGGCAGGTTTCGGGCGACAGGTATTGCTCATTGCCGTACTTCCCCTGGTTAAGGAACAGTTGCAGAACCTTTGCCAGGTCGTTGGCGTTGGAGAACAGTCCGGCATTACCGGATACGCCACCCTGGAAAGCGGCAGCTTCGTCGTGCACATATCCCCGGATCAGCTGGCGACGCACGAACCGGTCGTCTTCTGTGGGGACGATCTGCAACGTATCCATCACTTTCAATGGGTTATAGGTGGTGTGACGGGCGCCCAGGCGGCTGTAGAAATCGTTGTGGAGCAGTTGATCCATCGGTTGCTTCATCTGGTTTTCCACCATCATCTTCAGCATGATGAAGTTGACGCAGCTGTACACATATTTGCCGCGTGTACCGAGACGGGAGTCTTTTATCTCCTGCATGATACTGTCTTTGAAAGAGTCGTGGAGATAGAAGTCACGTGCCACTTCGGTCGTGAAACCTGGTTTCTTCTTATCGGAAACCAGGTCGGGCAGGTATTTGAAATCGTTGCGGACAAAGGTCTTTGCGTCGAAGCGCACCGGGTGGGTGGCATTCTTTTCGCGGCTGTAGAGACTACCTTTATAGCTGTCTTTGTCGATGGCATTCAGGTAAAAGTTGATGGTGGAGACTACGCCCGACTGGTGGTAGAGCATTTCCTTTATATTCAGATCCTTTTTATTGGAGTCTTTCAGCTCCTGGATATATTCCGATATCTTATTGTTGAGCGTGAATTTCTTTTCATCATACGCCTTCATGACTGCCAGTAAAGTGCCGGCTGCTTTGGAAGCGGAAGCCAGATCGTAGACCGAATTTTCCCGTACAGGCTGGCGCTCGCTGTAATCGAAATAGCCGAACGATTTGTCATAGATCACCATGCCGTCTTTCGCCACAAGCACCTGACAACCGGGATAGGCTTTCTTTTCCAGTCCCTCTTCTACAATGGAGTCGATCACATCGAGGCGTATCGGGTTGGCACCGGCTTCTTCGGGTTCATGGTAACCCAGCCGGGTCTTTTCCGTAAAAATGCCGGTTCCTGCATAGTAAAGTCCGGGGATGGTAACAGGCAGTTTTCCTTTGGCGGGGATACCTCCGAATATCAGTTGGGCGGCATATTCCTGAGCCAGGGGAGTCGCTTCATATCCCATGACGACTGCTTTGGCTTTCTGTATGGAGTTTTTGTAGTCTTTACAGAAATAGGGCAGGGTGAAGAAGGCGTAAACCAGTTCTTTCTTGCTGGCCAGTGTGCGGAGCAACTGGCTTTCCGGTATCCGCACGGTATGTATGCTGCAAATGATAACATCGTATTTTTCCAGTTGCCTGTAAACCTGCTGAACTTGTGCCGCTGTCGAGCTACGGCTGATACTGAAGCAGGCCACGGAGTCGTAACGGCCCAGCATCTCCTGGAAATCGTTTCCTACGGGTGAACCAATCGACAAGGCGGCAATTTTCTTTTTATCCAGTTGCCGGAGCGGAATCATGTCGGCTTCATTCTTAAGCAGCGTGATTGCTTCCGCATTCAGTTTGGCGGCCAGCCAGGCGGCGTGCGGCGAGTTCAGTCGCTTGCTTAAGCCTTTGACCTCTATCGGACTATATTTGTTAAGACCGGTAATGTATTTATACTGAAGTATCTTGATGCATTTGGCTTCGATGTCTTCTATATTGAGGATACCTTCGTCTATCGCTTCCTTCACGGCAGTGAAGTCATTGATCGGGGCGGCCGGAGCCAGCAGGATATCGTTGCCTGCCAGTAAAGCCTTTACCGAAGGATTGTCCAGCTTACTGGTCGTCGCACCTTTCATGGCCAGCGCGTCAGTAAAGCAGAGCCCCCTGAATCCTAATTCCTCTTTCAGCAATCCGGTGACTATCGGGCGGGAGAGGGAAGAGGGCAGATTGCGTGTTTTGTCGAGAGCCGGAACATAAAGATGCCCGGTCATAACACCTGCATATCCATCATATATGTATCGTCTGAAAGGATAGAGCTCGACACTGTCCAGACGTGCCCGGTCATGATGTACGGAAGGTAGTGTGTTGTGTGAGTCTTCCGAGGTATCTCCATGTCCGGGGAAATGTTTGGAAACAGAGATAATACCTTCCCCTTCCAAACCGCGTGCATAAGCGAGGCCTTTGTCCGCTACCGCTACCGGATTCTCTCCGAAGGAGCGCAGGCCGATTACCGGGTTGTCGGTGTTGCTGTTCACATCTATGTCGGGGGCGAAGTTGATCTGGATCCCCAGTTCTTTACACTGGCGGGCTACTTCTTTTCCATATTCGGTGATCAGTTTATTGTCTTCGATCGCTCCCAGCATCATGTTCTTGGGAAAACGGGTCGTACCGCTTAAACGCATCGACAATCCCCATTCTCCATCCAACGAAACAAACATAGGTACGCGCGAGGCTTTTTGAAGCCGGTTGGTCACTTCAGCTTGCGTCACCGGGTTGCCTTTATGGAAAAGGATACCTCCGATCTTGATTTCATTTACGTACCGCAGGAGCCGTTGCATGTTGCGGTTGTCTGATTTCGGTTCGGCGATCACCATAAAAAGTTGCCCGATCCGTTCATCGTAACTCATCGCGTCAAACACCGAATCTACCCAGTGATTCATTTTTGCCTGATCGACGTTACGGTACATATTAGGAATAGTCTGTGCTTTGGCAGTTAATAAACACACTGCGCAAAACAGTATTGTAAGTATCTTCCTCATCTTCACGTTATCATTATTATCCCTCAAAAATAGGAAAATTAGTTGAAGTTTTACCTGAGTGAAGTAAATGTTTTATCTATCTTTGTATCTGATTGATCAAAGGAATAATATTATTAACTATGAAATAAAGAATCCAAATGGGAAATAAAGAATGTTTATTTGAGAGTCCTGCTCTTTTGACAAATGTCAGACAGTTAATCGAACAAAGTCGTCTCCGAGTCGCTTCCGTTGTAAATTCAGAAATAAGTATGCTTTATTGGTCTGTAGGCAAACTAATTAGTGAGGATATACTGAAGAATGAGCGTGCTGAATATGGCAAGCAGGTCGTTGCATCTTTGTCACAGCAGCTTACATTAATATATGGAAAAGGATGGAGTGAAAAACAATTACGGCATTGTATGCGATTTTTTCAGGTATTTCCGGAGAAACCAATTGTCTCTACACTGTGGAGACAATTGACGTGGTCGCATATTAAAGAGGTTTTACCTATTGAAGATGGCTTAAAACGAGATTTCTATATAGAAATGTGTAAAATGGATCGTTGGAGTGTTCGTATTCTTCGTGAACGCATTGATTCCATGTTATATGAACGTACTGTTATCAGTCAGAAACCGGAAGAAACAATCAGCAGCGAGCTTCAAGCATTAAAAGAAGAGGAAAAATTATCTCCCGATCTTGTATTCAAAGATCCTTATTTTCTCGATTTCTTGGGATTGAAGGATACTTATTCGGAGAATGATTTGGAATCGGCTATTATCGCAGAATTGCAAAGCTTTATCGTTGAGATGGGAGGTGATTTTGCTTTTCTTGCCCGACAGAAACGTATTACTGTTGATAATGAAGATTATTATATTGACCTTTTGTTTTTTCATCGGAGATTGCGTTGTCTTGTTGCTGTAGAACTAAAGTTGGGTCAGTTTAAAGCTTCTTATAAAGGACAAATGGAACTTTATTTGAGATGGTTGGAGCGTTATGAAATGATGGAAGGAGAAAATCAACCAATCGGATTGATCCTTTGTGCTGGGAAAAGTGAGGAGCATGTTGAGCTGATGCAACTGGATAAATGCAATATTAGAGTGGCAGATTATTTAACTAAGCTACCGGATAAGAGAATCCTTGAAGAAAAGCTTAGACTTTCAATAGAGCGTGCAAAAGTAAGGTTAGACAATCGTTCGGATAAAGAGAAATAGGTCATAGCGAGTGAATTATTACTTAAACTATTTGCGTATCAAATAAATCTTTCGTTACTTTGCATCCGCTTTGCGCAATCTCTGTCGGGAGAAGTAGCCCGTTATATTGCGTTTCGTTTAAAATTACAATTAAAAAGCTATAAAACAATGGATTTAATTAAGATTGCAGAAGAAGCGTTTGCTACGAAGAAGGAATATCCTTCATTCAAGAGTGGTGACACTATTACAGTAGCTTACCGTATCAAAGAAGGTAACAAGGAACGTATCCAGCAGTACAGAGGTGTAGTTATCCGTATCTCAGGACATGGTGACAAAAAACGTTTCACAGTTCGTAAGATGTCTGAAAACGTAGGTGTAGAGAGAATTTTCCCGATGGAATCTCCGTTCATCGAAAGCATCACTGTAAACAAACTTGGTAAAGTACGTCGCGCTAAATTGTATTACCTGCGTGCTCTTACTGGTAAGAAAGCAAGAATCAAAGAAAGAAGATTCTAATCCTTCGGGGTTTAATTGCCATAAAAAAAGGTTACTCATTGCGGGTAACCTTTTTTTATGCCCTTATGCGGGCGTTTCGCCGATGTTTTTGTCCGTTTCGTCGGTTTGATTTCCCTTTGACTGCTGAATAGGTTTATCTTTGACCATTATAAATACTATTCTTATGCAACATTCCGTAAAAAACAATCTGGTGATTGGTTTTATCGTGTCAGTGCTGTTAAGCCTGTTTGTTAACTTTTCCATGCTGATGCTTACTTATAAGATGCAGTCGCTGGATTTGCCTTTTCGTGGCAGGCATTCGTTCGGGGACGAGTTCCTTTACTATTCCCTGTTCTGGTTCTTCATGTATGCCTTTCTGTTGTTTATGCTGAACTCGCAGATATATAAGCTGGGCGACCGCCTGTTCCATAATAAAGAATATAAAACGATGCTGTTGGCGGCTGTACTGACGATCGTCTGCGGGGTGGCACTGTTTCTTTTATACCCCGGCGTACAGCGTTTCATCATGACGGATCTCCTGCAGATGGATGAAATGTTTCGGGCGGATAGCTTTACGGTTATGGAGCGGGCTCCCGATATGGCAGTAAAACCCGGGCCGCCCGATCATCGTATGGCTGTAACACTCAGCCGGGGAATAGATCATCCGAGGCCATTCCTGACAGAACATCTACTTATCCTGCTGACTGTCTTGTTGAGTGTCCTTCTGATACGCCTGCTGAATGGAAAACAACAGATGATGCTGGAATATGAGAAACTCAAGACCGAGAAACTCCAAACTTCTTATAACGCCCTGATGGGACAGATCAACCCCCACTTTTTCTTTAATTCCCTGAATGGCCTGAATTCGCTGATACGAAACGGCGAGAAGGAACAAACGCTGACTTATCTCGACGAACTGTCGAACGTGTTCCGCTATATCCTACAGAGCAACAAGAAAGAAATGGTCACCCTGGCAGAAGAATTACAGTTCGTAAAAGCTTACACTTATCTGCTGAGCGTGCGTTACGAAGGCAAGCTATTCTTCTCAATACAAGCGGCTCCCGCTCTTCTGCTTTGCTATCTTCCCATCCTTAGCGTGCTGCCCCTGATCGAGAATGCAGTCAAACATAACGTGATCAGTAAGCAGTATCCGTTGCAAATCGACATTTATACTACAGAAGAGCATGCTTTGGTGGTGTCCAATAAAGTACAACCGAAGGTGGAGGAGGGACATAGCAGCGGCATCGGACTTAAAAATCTCTGGGGACGTTACCGGCTGCTGACCGGGAAAGATATTACGATCTCCAACCGGAAAGAATACTTCAAAGTCTCTCTCCCTTTGCTGGATACGCCGGTCAAAGCATGAATTATGAATTATCGAAACGAAAAGATTGTATGAAAGCTGTCATTATTGAAGATGAAACTGCTGCTGTAGGTAGCCTGAAGGCTATCCTGGCGCAGAACTCCATTATTGCGATCGAAGTAATAGCGGAGTTGGAGAGTATTGAGGAGAGCGTGGCATATTTTCGGGAAGAACCTCATCCCGACATTATCTTTATGGATATCCACCTGGCAGATGGCTCGGCTTTTAAGATCTTTGAGCAGGTAGAGATCGAAGCTCCCGTTGTTTTTACAACTGCTTACGACGAGTATGCCCTGCAGGCCTTTCAGGTAAGCAGTATCGATTATCTGTTGAAGCCGGTTACGCTGGCTTCCCTGGAACGTGCCTTAAGTAAGTTGCGCGTGTTCAGCCCGGAAGAACGTCTGGCACATATCCGGCAAACGAATGACACGATCCAGAAACGGCATGTGATAAAGAGCCTGCTGATCATGCTCACCGACAAATTCTATCCCTTACAGGTTGAGGAGATCCTTTATTTCTATACGATGAACGAAAAGGTGACCGCCTATACTTCCGACGGAAAGCAACACCCGGTAGACCGTACGCTGGATACCCTGAGCGACCAGCTCGACCTGAAAGACTTCTTCCGTGCCAACCGCCAGTTTATCATCGCCCGTAAATCCATCAAGGATATCGACCTCTGGTTCGGCAGTCGCCTGTCGGTCAACCTGACCTTACCCGTTCCCGAACGTATCATTATCAGCAAGACAAAGACGCCTGTATTTAAAAAGTGGATATTGATGGAATAGTTTTCCGGTGGAATACTGCATCACAAAAGCAAGTTTTTTCACCCTGCCACTTCGGGCGATTCACCGATCAAGTTGTACCATTTATCGGTGGTTAACCTTTGTTCACCGAATATTCTTATTTATTTGTAGTGTAAACTAAAAAGAGAATCAACTATGTTGAAATGTATTACTTTCGATGGAGATGCTTCTACGTTGAACACCCTGATGGGTTATTTTGAGAAGTTGGATAAAGCACTCGCTGACGTGCATGACGTTTTGCACAAGGAACAAACCGAGCAACCTATATTTGTTCGGGAAGGAAGTAAGATCATTCGCCTTCGCAGAGAGGAGATCCTTTTTCTGGAAGGCTATGGCGATTACGTCAAGATTCATCGTACAACGGGCAAACCCTTGCTTTCGCAGGTCAGCCTGAAGCGATTTGAAGAAAATCTTACCGACGGATTGTTCTGTCGTGTACACCGCTCCTATATCGTAGCTCTTTCCCATATCAGCTACATCGAGCGGAAAAGGATACGCATCGGTGAGGAGTTGATCCCCATCAGCGATTCTTACCTGCCTGCCCTTATGGGGCGGCTGGCGTTGCAGGAATAGGTAGATCCTGTTCCTGATAACTAAAAAGATTCTATAAAAATGTAATTGGAGAAACAATGCCGTGATTCCGTCTGTTTGGAGGAAAATTAAAAACAAATAGACTATGAATTACGGCATTAGTGTTTTATTTAGGGCAATCCCCTTGTTGATGGCTTTGTTTTGTTTCGGTTATGGTTTGTTCGTTTATGAATATGGAACAGATCCGGGTAAGTTTGTGGCAGGGCCGGTAGTATTCTCTCTGGGGATGATCTGTATCGCTCTCTTTTCCACAGCGGCAACGATTATCCGGCAGATCATAAACACCTTCGGGATGGTGAGCCGGTACGCACTTCCGGCACTCGGTTATCTGTCTGCACTGCTGACGGTGATCATCGGGATCCATATAATGGAATCGCCCGATACTTCATCGTTCGTAGCCGGTCATGTTATCTGCGGAGTAGGGCTGATCACAGCTTGTGTGGCTACTACGGCTACCTCTTCCACCCGCTTTACGATGATCACCGTCAATTCCAAAAAGACGGATCACGATGTCCCGCCCGAAGCGTTTACCCGTGCACAGGGATTGACCTTGATCGCTATTGCCGGGCTGATTGCACTAGCTGCTTGGATATGGGCTTTCTGGTTGCTGGCCAACAGCGGGCATGGTTCCAAATATTTCGTGGCCGGACATGTGATGATCGGATTGGCTTGTATCTGTACCAGCCTGATAGCATTGGTCGCCACTATTGCCCGCCAGATACGGAATATCTTTTCACCGACCGAACGTGAAATATGGCCGATCATGGTATTGATCATGGGTAGCCTGTGTGTTATCTGGGGAATAATCCTGATCCTGGCGACAGCCAATGCGGCAAGCGGTGCTACCGGCTATATCATGATCGGACTTGGATTAGTTTGTTTCAGCATATCCAGTAAAGTGATCCTGTTGTCGAAGATATGGCGGCACGAGTTCAAGCTATCCAACCGTATACCGTTAATTCCGATCTTTACGGCACTGACTTGCCTGTTCCTTTCCGCTTTCCTGTTTGAAATGGGCTCGGTTCATGGATATTATTTCGTACCGGCCAGGGTTTTGGCTGGATTAGGTGGTATTTGTTTTACCCTATTTTCTATTGTCAGTATCTTGGAGAGTGGAACGTCTTCCAAATAAATAATTTATATTCTTGATATATTGCAGGGGCAGGTTTAATTGATCTGCCCCTTTTCTTATTGAAAACCCTTACAACTTTATCTTATAAAACAACTCGCTCAACGTATAAGTCACCGTTATCCCTATGACGTCTTTTTGGTAGGTATTGTTTTTTAGTTTGGTGCGGTCGTAGAAGAGGGCGGCGTTGATCTGTCCGTTGGAGACAGGCAGGCCGAAACCTAAACTGGCCCGCCATGAAAGGCCGGATTGCCCGCTGATGTTCATATAAGGGGTGGAGACGTCCAGTCCGGCTTTGTAAGACATCCGTTTCCAATAGCTGCTTGAAGAATACCCGTTCGGGAAGTAACAGACTCCGGCACGTACTTCGTGTGCATCCTTGAACTTCACCCGGCTGTCGTTGGATATCATGGAGCTGTATTGCTGAAACTTATAGTCGAGCGCATACGTCCATTTCCGGTAGACCAACGATCCGCCGATCCCCATGTACTGCGGGATATATTGGGAGGAACTCTTGTCGCTTTCTTCCGTTTCCACGTTCCCGTTCGTTATGATGGTCGAATTATCCATCTTCAGATGTTGCTTGTATCCGTAAACCGCCCCGAGCGTAATCGATTTATCCTTGGCAATATTCCGGTGATACTGGATCCCGAAATCAGCATAAAAGGCATTCGTATACATTTTGTTTTCGACAGTCATGCTACCCTGATTCTCCGACGCCTTTATATTCCCGAAAATATAATTCAGGTTCACCCCGACGGTCAAATGTTTGGAAAGCATGAAGGCATTGGTCAGATACACCTTGGAAAGACCGCCGTATCCTTCGAAGGTACTGGTATAGTAAGAGTTGGGCGAACCTTCCAACGGCTGCGTACTCTGGAAATAGTAACCGACCGACGAGTAAGGAGTCAGCCCGGCAGCCATATACCAGCGGGGCATGATCCGTCCGGCTAACGCAAAAGCCGATACGTTGCCGGAGAAAGCATCGCTGCTTCCGCTTTTCGACTTATACGATTCGCTTTTGGCGAAGGCGGACGTTTCGGCAAAGAGCCTGCACGAGTCGAGCCCCGAAAGTCCGGCCGGGTTCTCTGTGTTTATCAACGAGGAATGACGCATCCCGGTGGAAACCCCACCCATCGCCGAATTGGAGCCGTACAATCCGGTTACGATCTCACCGATACCGAACATGGAATAAGGCGAGGAAGTCATAATATTTTGCGCGTTTGCTGCCGTTGCAGTCAGCAGGAGGGAAGAGAATATATACTTAATAGCTTTCATATATTTTGTAGATTAGCTGTAATACGATGGGCGATTTGCTTTGACGGTCGCCAAAGGTCATGTTCTTGAATGTTTGGGTGTAGCTGTCTTCGTTCAGCACCAGTTGCAGGTTATGCTTGTTTATTCCGATTGTACCCAGTTCCTGCTGCATAAAGTCGGTGACATCGAAATAGTAATACGTATTTTCATTATATACATTATCTTTTACAAGCGTTCCGCCCTGAACCTCCGATCCGAGGTAGTCTTTTACGGCATCGGTAACGACGTTGTTCTCGTCGGCAATATAGAGATAGATACTGTCGGGGAGCGCATTTATATCCGAGTAGGTGCCCAGTTCGGGGTACAGTTTGAGCATGGCCGACTCTATCACCACCCTTTCCCCCAGTTTCATGATATTGTTGAGGTGGGGGAACTCCAACCGGGTGAACCAACCCAACCCACCGAATAATACACCCCGGTTGTCGAGAGCTTTGGAAGGTATTTCAACGTCCTTTGCAGGATAAGGCTCCATCAGGGTTCCGCTCCTGTCGTGATCGATATGGCTGAAGTGAGTGGAGGTGTTAGGGGCGAACACCAGCTCCTGCTCGTTACTCTCTTCCCCGATGATATGGTAATGCAATACCATTGTCGACATCGTATCGGCCAGTTGGAAAGAGAGTATCGAATGGCTGTCCGGATTGTCGGGAACTATAACGACTCCTTTAAAGTAATTCTCAAAACGTTCGGACGACACTGCTTCATCCCGTTCGTGGAAACGGGTCAGCAGGTTTTGCCCCAATTCGTCCGGCAGGCGGATTTCCAATCTGTTGCCGGCCAATGGGCGGGGTTTGAACCTGCAACTACCTATAGGAGTAGGATCGTAGGTAAAGGAAGAGGTATTATATAAGTAACCGTTGTCGTTGAGGAGAACCTTTTCCGTTAGCTGGTAAACCGAGAACTGCTGATACTGTAAGGTATCGCCCAGGCAATAACTACCGTACGACAGCGACAGGATCAGTGAGTCCAACACTACTGTCTTGCTGATATCCGTGCTGTAAGTGGGGCGTGTATAAGGTATATATCCCGTCGATTTCATCGTACCCCAAAGCGAATGCGTATATTCTCCGATCAGTGCCACCCCTGTCCCGGATGTTTCCAGCGAGTCGATCAGTACGGAAGTGATGACGACTGTTGAGGTATCGGTACTGATATTGCGAAAAACCGAATCGACCAGTCCGTTGCCGTATTTATTACTTTCGTCATAGCAGGAAGAAAGCAGGCAGCCGGAAAGGCATATCCAAAATAGAAAAAGAATCTTATTCATATACATTATATATATTAGTAATAGAGTCTGTTGATCGGGCAAAGAACCGCAATCGCCTATTCTTGTGCAAGAATAACCTGTCAAACGCTGATATTGCTCCATTAACGGTTGAAATCGGCAGGTCAACCAGTCTGCGGGGTGCGGGAGGGGGCTTTACCCCCTTTTTTAAGGCATTCACCGAGCAGGATGGCCTGTTTGCCGATTTAATTTGCCGGACAACAAAAAGCCCTGTTCTTTTGTGACCGTAAAACAGTAACACGCTATATGATGACACAAAAAAGATTATTTCTATTCCTGATAGCACTGCTTCCGGTGATGATGATCTCCTGCGGTGACGATGATGACGATGATTTGCAAGGTAAATGGTATCGTATGTCCGACTTCGACGGTCTTGCCCGTAGTTATGCATCTTCGTTTACCATCGGGAACAAAGGATATTTGGCCTGCGGGTATAATGGGAAAACGAAACCTCTCTCCGACGTATGGGAATACGATATGGATCGGGATTCATGGACACAGAAGGCCGACTTCCCCGGTGTAGCCCGCAACACGGCCACTGCAATGACTATCAACCAGAAAGGCTATTTAGGCACTGGTTATGATAGTGAAAACTATCTGAAAGACTTTTGGGAATACGATCCGGCGTCGAACACCTGGACACAGAAAGCCGATTTCCCCGGTTCAGCCCGTTATGACGCGACTGCGTTCGGGATCAACGGGAAAGGATACATGGGTTCCGGTTATGACGGCAACTATCTGAAAGATTTCTATGCTTTCGACCCGTCTACCAACAGCTGGACACAGATCGTCAGCATCGGCGGAAGCAAACGCCGCGGGGCGACCAGCTTTGTACTGGATAATATCGCCTATGTCTGCTGCGGTACGAACAATGGAGGATATGTGGATGATTTCTGGAAGTTCGACCCGTCTGACGGGACATGGACGCAGTTGCGCGATATGTCGGACTCCTCGGATGAGAGCTATGATGATGATTATAATATAGTACGGACGAATGGCGTAGCCTTAGTCATCGACGGGGCAGTTTATCTGGCCTGCGGTGAGAGTGGAGGCGTACGCTCCGATACTTGGAAATACTATCCTACAACCGACTTGTGGGAGAAGGTAGCCAAGTTTAAGGGAACAGCCCGTAGCGCCACGGTCGCTTTCTCCAATGGTGAGAGAGGATTCGTAGCAACCGGTAGTAGCAGTACCTATTACTTTGATGACATTTGGGAACTTCGCCCTTATGAATTTGATGATGATGACTATTAAAGGTAGAAAAGCCCTGTGGGGGCTATGCGTACTACCGGTACTGATTCTATTTGTTTACATCTGTTCCGGAGAAAAGGGGTCTCCGGACGGCCGGCAACCGGAGTTGCAAACGTATCGATTGGGGAATGGCTGGGGATACCGGATCCTGATGAATGATAAAGTGTTGATTGATCAACCCACCATTCCTGCAATTGATACATTAATGGCTTTTCCCGATGAGGCGAGTGCCCGAAATATCGGTTCGCTTGTCCGTGACAGGATTGCCAATAATGAAAACTTCTCTATAACAAAAGAAGATATTCAACATTCACTCTCTGATTTAAATAAACGATAATTCAACGTAAACGTCGAAAGGGCGGCCAGTGATGGTCGCCCTTTCTTTTTGGGGTAAGTGCGGTTCGTGAACCGCACTTACGAACTGCCCTTACAGGAGCACCTTGAACCGTTCGTCTCCGATGCGGACGAGGTAGACACCTTCCGGCAAGGGAAGGGCTATGGCTTGGCCTGTGGTGACAGGTTGCAGCTTTTGCAGTCTGCCGTCGGCGGTGAAGATATAAGCCTGACCGTCGGTGCCCGCTTCGATATGCAGATAACCTTCGGCAGCCCATACTTTGGACTGGTTTGCCGTAACCGTTTCGTTGCCTACCGGATCGGGGTTCTTTATGATACCGTCGATCAGGATTTGCACATCGCTACGCACATACTTGACGATATATGCGCCGTCACTACTGCGAGGTTGAATTGTTTCACCCCGGTCGGTTGTTATCACGGGCTCAGACTTATCGTACTCCTTATCGAGGGTCAGATAGAAACGGAAACTGCCCCATGCTTCCACTTCATAATCGCCTGCTACGGGATCGGTGGTTGCTCCTTCTACTGCCGGAAGGGTTACCGTGTGGTAGACTGTCGGGGTAGTGGAACCACCTCCGTCACCTTCATTTCCTCCTCCGGATTTTGCTTCAAACTCGGCGGAAAGAGTGATGTCGCCTGTAACGGTATAGGTGTTTCCGTTGATCGGATTTCCGCCTGCCGTCAGCTGTTTCAACTGGTAGCCGGTGGCGGGGGTGGCGGTGATCGTGAGTACGGAACCTTTGTCTACGGTATTTGCACCTGGGGTCAGGGTTGTCCCGTCAGGTTTCTTAACTTCGATGCTGCCGTTGGCTATTGCTGCGTCTACTGTTACCGTGTGAGTCATTGCAAATGTAGCTTCGACAGTCAGGTCGGTACCTTTTGTGGCAAGGTCGCTGCCAACAATATAGCTGCTGCCGGATGTAAAGTTGCTACCGGATACTTTCAATGAAGCCGTTTTGTAAGAACTGTTCGGTTTGGCTGTGATGGTCAGTTCCGTATTTGCCGGTATATAATCGCCATCGTTGTAGAGGGTGCCTCCGGAGGTACTCTTAACTTCGATGTTTCCGTTTGCATCCGATGTAGTTGTCAGTTTAAATCCGATATAGAGTAATTTATCTATATCGCCCTGACCGTTGATAAGCGCTCCACCTGTTGTTTTCAGCTTGGGTAGATTGGGGCCGGCTATTGCCTTGGTAGTAGTAGTCATATCAGTCCATGCGATATTCCATGCATCAGGGTCGGAAGGCGTACAGTTTGCTCCGTTCCAGTCTCCTCCGTCGTTTTTATCCGCACCGATTGCCGTCCAGCTGCCGGGCATTAATGTGGTTGCGTAATTGTTGGAGAGAGTCGCACTTGAGTTATATCCCTTTTCGCCCAGAATACGACCGGAATGGAAATCCGGACGGCCATCCGTGTTTGTTAAATCGAATTCTTCTTTGCTAAGAGCCAGGCAATTCGTTATACGACTCTGTTCTGTCGGTTGACCATAAATACTAGAAACACCTCCGATTATACCTCCGGCATAAGCGCTACCACCTCCGCCATCACCGCCGTGTATCCCTTTTATTTTACAGATCGAATAGCAGTTGCTGACAGTCAGGTTTGTTCCGGAGCCTGCAATGCCACCTCCATAAACTAAATAGGTAGACACAAGGCTTATATTACAGGTGGAATAACAATTCAGAATGGTAGATTGAGATCCTTTTCCGATGATACCTCCAGCAGCTGTAGAGCCGAATGAGTTTAGATCTGCTATTATCGCTCCTCCTGTCGTGTAACAGTTTTGAATGGTGGAATTATCTTGAATCTCTCCGGCTATACCTCCAACAAGAGTATTACTAGCTCCTGTCGAATTGAGCGTTCCGAACTTTACCCCCAGATTCTCGACTGTCCCGCTTTCAATGACACCAAATAAGCCAACTTGTGTTGCCCCTTCCGCGTTCAGTCCTTCGATTACATAACCATCGCCGTTAAAGGTTCCTTTGAAAGGGGTGGCAGTCGAGCCGATCGGCGTCCAGTTGTTGCCGTTATAGCCGGTCAGGTCGATATCGTTTGTCAACTTGTAAGGGCCTGCCAGATGTGCTGCATTCGTATTGATAGCGGCCAGCTCGGCTGCGGTACCGATGGAGATTGGTGTTGTCTCTTTGAAAACGTAGGGTTGTGGTGTTGATGACTTGAACGGGTTTGTATCTTCCTTCTTTAAGGTAGGCATACATTTATCCCAATTGGCGTTTGCTGCCCATTTTCCGGTACCTGTCCAGGTGGAGAGAGGGGCGGCACCATCATCTTTATTATCCCACTTCGTGCCATTTGCGGCATTGCCATAACCAGACTCAACTCCGTTTAAGGTGGTTAGCGGAGAGACATAATTGGTGGTGAAGGAGTTACTGCTCTGGGCAATGGCATTGCTACTGACATAATAATTTCCGCCGTTTTGGTCTACATCGACAGAAGCTACTATGCTTCGGCTTAAAACCAGACAATTGGAAATTGCAGAAGCCTGGTTAGTTATGCCTGCGGCATAACAGTGTGAAGAATCGATAGTCTTCGCATGTGCCCTTAATTCACCGGAATACCAACAATTTGTGATGGTTACATCAGTGTCCCACCTAGATCCAACTATTCCTGCTATCCGGATACCTGTTGTTGCCAGATTAGCATACGCTACTGCATTGTCGAATTCGAGGGTTATATCTGTTGTTCCATAACAGTTTTGGATCGTTGTATTCTCGGCTATACCGGCTATGCTACCCATCAGGATCGTAAACTCAGCATCCCATGTTGGAAAGTCTCCATCGCAATAAATACCACCTCCGGTCACGTAGCAGTTTTCTATTGTACACTGTTTTGCTTCTCCGACTATTCCACCAGCCTTGATAGTTCGAAGATCACTGATACATATGCCTTCCGGGGCAATTACCACCCCCAGGTTCTTAATAACGCCGTTCTGGCCAACCTGTCCGAACAATCCTTTGTCCTCGCCACTTACGCTTGCCGGGATATGTAGTCCGGATATTGTGTATCCGTCTCCGTCGAAAGTGCCGGCAAAGTATTTGTTGAAACTGGAACCTTCTTCCATTCCGATCGGCGTCCAGGCGGTGCTCCCCAGGTCGATATTTTGCGTGAGTTTGAAAAACTTGCCATTAAAGGTTGTAGAATGGTTCGCTATCTGGTCTGCCATCCATTCCAGATGCGCCCGCTCGCTGATTTGATAAGCGGAACCCTCACTATTACCGTCTCCGGAGGGTTGTCTGCCTTGTCCCCATGCCATCATTGGCAGGAGATAAACCATAACGACCGTCAGTAGTAGCCGGAAAGTTGTTTTTAGTAAATAATGTTTCATGTTATATTTTATTTAATTGATATATTGTCGTCCTATCCGCTCACATAGGGTGAGCCTATACGGGAGCATAGGGTGTCCCTATCCCCTCACATAGGATGACCCTATACGCTCACATAGGGTCATCCTATAAAAAGTTTATTCGATTACGGGGCGGTCGTCCTCGCCACTTCCGCCGCCATCACCAACAGTGAGTAGATAAGGGAAACGGTTGCGGCGTACGGTTTTCACTGTCTGCTGGTTGCTACCGCCGTATTGGGTGGCTACTTCCAGATAATATTTACCATCGGCCAGTGCCGGGATAATGAAGGAGAAGTAAGAAGGATCGTTGCGCGAAATGTAAATCATCGGGACAGCCGTTTCTGCTTCGGTCTCCGAGTTGATAAAGAAGAAACCTACGGTATTGCCTTCTGTACCTACGATTTTAACCCGTTTGCCTTCACCATTGAGGGTATTTCCCGGAGTGATCTTTCCGTTTACTGCACCGGAGAATATATCGGTCACTTTGGTAACGGTCGGAAGGCCTTCCACTACTTCACCGATGATCACGCTGATACCTTTCATATCCGTTTTAACTTCCTTAATGGGAGTGCTGCGGAGAGTGACGTTATTCTTTGCCGGATCGAATTTAGCCTTCGGCCCGATAAAGGAACCGTCTATTCCGAGAGAGTTGTTTGTCAATCCGAATTCTACGGTAGAACCGGAGTACAATTCATCCTTTGCAGTCGCCTTCAGATCGTTGTGGGCGGCCAGTAATTCGGAAGCAGAGAATTTGCTTTTACCGCTTGCTGCGATATTGCAGAGGTCTTCGATCGAGCGATTTGCCACGTAAGTAACGTTGGCAGTGAAGTCGTCTTCACGCTCTGTCAGCATGTTAGCCACTAAGGTGGCGACGATGCTACGCTTTTTAGGTTCGTTTGTTGCCATAGGCTTTATTAGATTTATTAAGTTCGACTAGAACTGTGGCAATAGCATTGATTTTCACGTTAGGGAAGCTCTTAGCCTTGTACTAAATACGATAGGATCACCGATATATCCATAGAGTTGGAATGTGGTTTGTCCTGCTTGTGGTACTCTGAGGGTACCAATTATATGACTGAAAAAGATAGAATAAGTATCTTTTTTAGCGTTAAACCTTGATTATAATCTTATGATATAAGTTGTATTTGTGGATTATTCCTATCTTTGCGGCTATTATGAACATAGTTCTAGTCGGACTATGGTTTCTTGTCGCTAATCTATCATCAGTTTCCTTCTTTTCTTTTTAGCAAGATAGGACAAGTGCTTTCTCTAACCGTCTCTTATCTTTGTATCGAAATACAATCCGATATGCAACAAAGACCATCTACAACAGAAGAATATCAGCGTAAAATAAATATCATCGTGGAGTATATCAACAATCATTTGAGCGAAACAATTGATTTGGATATACTGGCAGAAATGTCCGGTTTTTCGCCCTGGCATTTCCACCGGATCGTAAAAGCATTCCTGGGAGAGAATATCGGTGCTTTTATCATCCGTATGCGAGTCGAGACTGCCGCCCGGCTATTGCGCTACTCTGATATGCCGGTACAGGAAATATCCTGGCGCGTAGGATATGATGTACCGGGATATGAGCAGTATCTGAATAATCCGGCTAATACCGCTCCTGAAGAGCTGATCACCGAAATTCATATTCCGATCGAATAAATTAGTATATTTGCCGGCATGGAATCGTTTCAGATAATGTTGCCATCGCCGGCACTTGCTCCTTATGTCAGGTATTACTGGCTGTTGGAGACGGATAGTCCCGTTCTGGGTACTGAGCGCGTGATCCCGTCGGGAAATGTGCAGATGCTTTTTTACCGGGGCAATCCGATCCGGTTTTCTTCTTCCCATGACGAGCGTCTGGTAGACAATCAGGTGCTTTTGTCCGGTCAGTTTATCGGTTTCTCCGACCTGAGCTTTACCGGTACGATAAAAATTCTGGCCGTTATATTCCGTACCCATGCGGCAAGTGCTTTCTTCCGGATGCCTGTAAGCGAACTCTGCAACCGGAAAGTTTCAGCCGATGAAGCGGGCGACCGCGAATTGCAGGAACTGGAAGACCGTATATTATATGAAGCAGACGACCTGAATTGTATCCGCCTGGTCGAACGTTTCCTCTTATCCCGTCTGAACCCGCCGAAAGAACATAACCTGGAGCGGATGTTCTCCGCCATACATACTATCAACCGGAGTAAAGGGGAAATCCGTATTTCCGATCTGGCTTCTTCCGTCTTTCTGAGTACCAAGCAGTTTCAGCGTGTGTTTACCGGGCATGTGGGGATCAGTCCGAAAGAGTTTCTGCGGATTGTCCGTTTCCAGCATGCTTTATATGTGTTGCAATCCAACCCCGGCATGAGCTTCTCCCAACTGGCGTATGAATGTGGGTTTTATGACCAATCCCACCTGATCAATGAGTTTAAAGTCTTTTCCGGTTATACGCCAAAAGAGTATCTGGCTGCTTGTGCTCCCCATTCCGATTATTTTTCACAGGAGGATGAAGGGGGATAATCCGGAAAAACTTCTATATTTGCAGGCGTAATAATTAATCCAAGTGTTCAACTTATGAAGTGGCAACTCTGTATATAGCGTCGTTTTCCCTCATATAAGGCAAAGGTTCTCTTTGTCTGTTATTCGCTATCCTATTTATACAGGGTGCAAAATCTTATATTTTTATTAATTGCCGTGTTGCATTCTTCCCGGGAGGATGTACACTGACGCATATATACTAAGTTGAATTATGAATTTTACATACAAACAAATATGGCTCATCAACTTTCCTGTGATGATGAGCATTCTCATAGAACAGTTGATCAATATTACGGATGCTATCTTTCTGGGACATTATGGGGAGGTGGAACTTGGGGCTTCCGCCCTGGCCGGAATGTATTACCTGGCTATTTATATGTTGGGGTTTGGTTTTAGCCTGGGGCTGCAAGTGATGGTAGGCCGCAGGAATGGCGAACGGAATTACCATGAGACGGGTAAAGTATTCTTTCAGGGATTGTTCTTTCTTCTTGTACTGGCCGGGTCTATGTTTCTTCTGTCCTGGTTCTTTTCATCGAAACTGTTATCCTGGCTGATTACTTCGGAAGAAGTCTATGAGGCCGTTCTAAAATATCTTGACTGGCGTATCTTCGGCCTGTTGTTCACATTCCCGGCTTTGGCTTTCCGTGCATTCTTTGTCGGCATCACAAAGACCAGGATACTGACGACCGGCGCGATCGTTATGGTGACGACTAACGTTCTGTTGAATTATCTGTTGATATTCGGGAACCTGGGATTTCCCCGGTTGGGGATATCGGGCGCTGCACTGGCTTCTACAATCTCCGAACTTTCCTTCCTGGTCGTTTTAGTTGTTCATGTTTACCGTAAAGTAGACAGGCGTCATTACGGGTTGAAACCTGTCTGCGAATGGCCTTTGTTGATCCGCCTGCTTCGTCTTTCTGTATGGAGCATGATGCATTCCTTTACGGGGGTGGCACCCTGGTTCTTATTCTTTGTGATGATAGAACACCTGGGAGAAGCGCAACTGGCCATTGCCAATATAGTGCGTAGCATCTCGACCGTCTTTTTTGTCATAGTATGTTCTTTCTCTACGACAACCGGATCGCTGGTCAGTAATCTGATCGGAGCGGGAGAGTATAATAAGATCATGCCTTTATGCCGGAAAATGATGGGGCTGAGTTTCCTGTTGGGTATTCCGTTGATTATGCTTACGCTCTTTTTCTCCGATGGGGTGTTAGGTATCTATACAAGAAATCAGGAATTGATACGGGATGCGTTCGGGCCTTTCGTGGTGATGCTGTCTAATTATTTCCTGTCTGTCCCGGCGCATATCTATTGTAATGCTGTGACGGGAACGGGTAGGACACGTACCGCTTTTGTGTTCGAGTTGATAACGATCGTTCTTTACCTGCTTTATCTGTTCCTGATAGTGGTTCGGTTTGATGCACCGCTTGTAGTCTACTGGACAGCAGAGCTTTTGTATGTTTTCGTGTTGTTTGTCCTGTCCTACTGGTATATGAAGATGCGCTACATCAGAATATACGCTCCCGGAGTCTAAACAATTCATTCTCTGTATGGTTCTAATAAAAAGATAATTAAAAAGAAAGACTTATGGAATGTCGGATAGAAAAAGATACGATGGGAAACGTGAAGGTTCCTATCAATGCCTATTATGGGGCTCAAACACAGCGTAGTATTGACAATTTCAGGATTGCACAGGATATCAGCCGGATGCCGAAAGAAATTATACAGGCATTCGCTTACCTGAAAATGGGAGCCGCCCTGACGAATAAAGATGCAGGCGTCTTATCTCCGGAGAAATGCGACCTGATCGTACGTGTTTGTGATGAAATACTCGACGGAAAGCTAGAGGATTCTTTTCCGCTGGTTGTTTGGCAGACCGGTAGTGGCACGCAGACAAATATGAATGTAAATGAAGTGATTGCCTATCGGGCACATGTGTTGAATGGGGGGAAACTGACGGATGAGGTAAAGATATTATCTCCGAACGATGATGTGAATAAATCGCAATCGTCTAACGATACTTTCCCCTCTGCCATGCATATTGCCGCTTATAAGATGCTGAGGGAGAATACAATCCCGGCTTTAGAGCTGTTGCATCGGACATTGGTGATGAAAAGCCGTGAGTTCATGCCGATCGTAAAAATAGGGCGTACGCATTTTATGGATGCTACGCCGCTTACACTCGGTCAGGAGTTCAGTGGTTATGCCGCCCAGTTGGAATATGGTATCCATGCCCTGAAAAGTACTTTGCCGCATCTGGCGGAACTGGCTTTGGGAGGTACGGCTGTCGGTACGGGCATCAATACTCCTGAGAATTTTGCGGAGAACGTAGCCCGTAAAATCTCCCAACTGACCGGATTGCCGTTTGTTACGGCTCCTAATAAATTCGAGGCATTGGCTACCCATGATGCAATCGTGTCGACTCATGGTGCGTTGAAAGGTATTGCCGTCAGCCTGATGAAGATTGCAAACGATATCCGTATGCTGGGCTCCGGTCCCCGGGCAGGAATAGGGGAGATCCATCTGCCGGAGAATGAACCGGGCTCTTCCATCATGCCGGGTAAAGTGAACCCTACCCAATGTGAAGCGCTGACAATGATTGCGGCACAGGTAATGGGGAATGATGTTGCGATTTCGGTTGGCGGGGCAAACGGGCATTTTGAGCTGAATGTATTCAAGCCGATGATCATTACTAATTTTCTCCACAGTGCCCGGCTGATCGGTGATGGTTGCAGAAGCTTTACCGATAATTGCGTAATAGGGATCGAGCCGGTAAAGGAAAATATAAAGAAGTACCTGGATGATTCACTGATGCTGGTTACGGCTCTTAATCCGAAGATCGGTTACTATAAAGCCGCTTCCATTGCGCAGAAAGCCTTCCGGGAAAATAAGACTTTGAAGCAGGCGGCTGTCGAGTCGGGTTATATAACCGCGGAAGAGTTTGATAAATGGGTTGATCCGTTGAAAATGGTAGGTAAGATTTAACGGGAATAGATATTAAATATTGACAATTAATTCATTGGATGCAGCTTTTTCAAATTGTGTAAAAGCTGCATCTTTATTTATAAAGCATTGCTTGGATATATGTCTCTGATCTTACTAATTAAAATTTAATGCAGGTCTATAATTTGTAAGCCTGTACCAAAATGGTGAATATGTAAACATTAACGGCGAAAATGTAAATCATAAAACTAAAAAAAGGTTATACATTTGTTTTTACATAATGAGAACGATACTTTTTTGCATGAATGAAAGACCAGACCCGTAATGATATTCTTAATGGATATATATGAGAAAAACACTAATGTCGGATTTTTTAAAATAGGGGGTGTAATGAAAAAGATGCTTTATTTGGAAGAGCATATATCTTGCAGTGAATATTCTCCGAATATTTTAGTTGGGTTTAAACATCGGATATTGAATGAGGAAAGCTTTCTGAAAGAACAGGACAAGGATTATCACCATTTGATTTTTTTTCTTGAAGGAGATGCGATCTTTTCTTGTAATGAACTGAGAAATAAATTTATCAGGGCTAATGAGTTTATCTTGATACCTAAATCCTCCGATTTTTCTTGCAGGATATTGTCGACGTCGAGTGTTGTTATATTTACATTCGATCGTTTTCAAGGGGCATGTAATAAACTGGAACTTCAATCGCTGGCTCCTTTATCCAGTAAGATACAATATGACTTTGAACCAACTGCAATATATCCTCCTTTAAAGACTTTTTTGAATACGATGATCGAATATATGGAATGCCGGATGAATTGTAAGCATTTGCATGAAATTAAATCGATGGAGCTTTTTCTGCTATTTCGCGGTTTCTATACGAAAGAGGAGTTGGCTTACCTCTTTCACCCGATCATAGGTAAGTCGCTGGACTTCCGTTCGCTTATGTTTGAAAATTATCTGAAAGTAGATCATGTGGACGATCTGGCAAAGATAGCAGGGATGGGACGCACGAATTTTAATAACAAGTTTCGCGAAGAGTTTGGTATCTCTCCCCACCAGTGGCTGTTGAAACAGAAAGCTAAACATGTCCGTTTCAAACTGGCAGAACCGGGCAATACCCTAAGTGATATAATGAGGCTTTACAAGTTTAATTCAGCTACCCATTTTACACGGTTCTGTAAACAACAGTTCGGTTGTACTCCGTCCGAATTACTTCGCCAGCTTAAGGCTGAAAAATAATCTTTTAGCTATAAGCCGGAAGGTTTTGAACAAAAACGCTATCTTTATACTTATATAAAGAGTAAAAGCTGTATGGAAGAAAGTAAGGCATCATCACCTGGAATGTGGAAGCGTTTATCTTCATTGGTAAACTGGCTTTGGAAGAAGGATGTAAAGGACGTCAATGTCTATTTTATTTCCGGGATGTGCTATAATTGTAAAGTGTTTAATAAGCTGCGGCTTCCCAAAGGATTTAAGAAAGTATATATTGAATGGTATATTCCCCGGCCCGACGAGTCGTTGTCCGAGTATGCCCGTACTATGGCGAAGGTGATTGATACGACTTCTCCTTTTATCCTGATTGGGTATTCTTTTGGGGCAGTGATCATGCAGGAGATGACCCTTTTCCTGAAACCGGAGAAATGTGTTATTATCTCATCTTTCAAAAGTAAAAGGGAAATCCCGATTCTCTTTCAGGCCGTCCGTAAAGTGAACCTGATGGAATTTATGCCTAAGAGGCTCTTTTCTTCCACCGATTTTATAACCAATGCTTTTAACCGGCTGGTATATAATGCATCCAACTCCGACCTGGCTGAGTATATGACTGTTACCGATCCTGTCTATATAAAATGGGCACTCGAACAGATCACCGACTGGGTACCGGATAATAAAAGCGAACACCTCTACCACATCCACGGTACTGCCGATCAGATATTTCCTTATGACCGGCTTGAAAACGTATTCCCCGTTGAGGGAGGGGATCATCTGATGGTGGTGAAGAAAGCGGATACTGTCAGCTCTATCCTGGACATTATCTTACTAAAGAAGGAGGAGTAAACATTCTTCCTGTCGATCCGGTTATTGTAGGATAAATCTTTAAAATGAAATCATTATGGCAAGAATGAACAGTGGATCGAGTGACAAACTGACGACAGAAGAACGTAAAGAACTTCCTTCATCCGATTTCGGTCTCCCGGAAACACGTGAGTTTCCGATGCCTGATGCAGCCCATGTCCGGGCGGCTGAGGCTTATTTCAGATATGCACCGGAGGATAAGAAGCCGTTGCTGGCTTACCGTATTTTGCAAAAAGCGGCAGAGTTCGGAGTCGATGTGCAAAGTCCTGTTATATTTGAATGGGCGGAAAAACATGAGGACTGAACAAAAAATACCCGGGCTCTGATAGAAGTCCGGGTATTCCTTAACCACATAGTAACCTTTTGAGTTATACTTATTTTATTTCTTCTCCTTTGTCATTGAAAGTAACTGTACTTTCTGTTCCTTCAGCCGTAGCGATGACTAACTTATAAGTTTTTGCTCCATCCTTTTCTGCCACAGATGCTTCTTTGATTGTCTGTCCTTCGTATGCTTTTTCAACTGCACTTTTCACCGCATCGGGAACGGCTGAAACTTCAATCTTTGCATATTCATCCTGGGTTGCCTGGCAGCAAGCTACTGAATCAACACTTGTTTCTGCTGCGATAGCACTCATACAACCAACTCCCATAATCATTGCCATTACTACTAATACCTTTTTCATGACTTTAAATTTTTAATTAAACAATCTTTGATTACTTATTTACGCTTAATGTAATTCAATTGGCGTGCCAAAATAGTCTGTATCTGCTTATGTTGTTGTAAATCAGTGTGTATTTCTGATTTATTCGATTACTCTGATTGTAGAATGGGAATGTGGAATTGGGGAAATCTGGTGAATATTTCCTCAACAACCTTCCGTTTCCGTCTGTTTATATGATAGAGTAAAATGACAAGGAAGAAATAGCGATATGAACGAATTCAAAAATCAGGAGAAAATTATTTTAAGGGATTATCTGGCATTGGAAAGAACCAGGTTAGCGAACGAACGGACATTGTTTTCCTATATACGTACCTCTCTCTATCTTTTAACGGTGGGCATGGGTATCTTGGAGATCAAAAGCATAGAACATCTTAGATCTGTTGCATGGATCTGCTTGGTTGTTAGTATTATTTTGTTTGTAATCGGGGTTTACAGGTATTATCAGTTAAAGAAGTATCTGAACACATATTCTTATAAGGAGTCAGGATCGAAGTAAAAATAAATGGAGTAGTGAATTTGTATAAATGAAAAAAGCAGTTACTTCTGTAAGTAACTGCTTGATTTTCTGTGGTGCCACCAGGAATCGAACCGGGGACACAAGGATTTTCAGTCCTTTGCTCTACCAACTGAGCTATGGCACCATTGTTTTGTTTAACGGGTGCAAAGGTAGGGAAAGTTTTGAATACTCCAAATGTTTTGTGAAGAAAATGTCAATAAATTTTCGAGGGGAGATGGTCTGCAAGTTTTTTTGCTGTTTTATCTAAAAAAAATGCCGGAAATGTTTGCGGGTTCAAAAATAGTTGTACCTTTGCAGCCGTAATCAAAAACGGGATGTAGCACAGTTGGTAGCGCGCCACGTTCGGGACGTGGAGGTCGGAAGTTCGAGTCTTCTCATCCCGACTACAGATGAGGTAAATCAGATAATGGTTTACCTCTTTTTTTGTCTTTTCGGGAGCGTTTTCTGAATATTTATGGATTAACGAAAAGGGGTAGAAGGTAGAGATTTAGGCGAGGGGGAAAAACAATAAAGGCCGTTAATCTTTCAATTAACAGCCTTTAGAGCGGAAGCGGGGGGATTCGAACCCCCGGTACCCTTGCGAGTACGTCAGTTTAGCAAACTGGTGGTTTCAGCCACTCACCCACACTTCCATGTGTTCTGTGCTTCTTCCTTCGAATTGCGCTGCAAAGATAGAGGTATGTTTTTAAATAAACAAAGCTTTTTGCATCTATTTTTTAAGAAAAAGATGCTACTTTTGTTGCCGATTCTGATACTCAGGATTTTATTTGATAAAAAATGAACAAGAAAAAACAGTCGAAACGAAATATAATAGCAGGAATACTCCTCTTTTTCGTCCTTTTGATAGCAGGTGTGGGGGTGTGGGGATACCGCCTGGCTTGGGCTCCTAACTTTATGCCACAGGAAACAGTCTATATTTATATCGGGAAGGATAAAAGTTTTACTGATTTATGCCGGCAGTTACAAGACTCTGCGGATTGTAGTCGGATAGGTAGTTTTAAACAACTGGCAGGAATGTTGAAGTATCAGGCTAATATAAGAACCGGGAGATATGCCGTATCCTCCGGAATGAGTAACCTGCAACTTCTGAATGATTTACGACGCGGACATCAGGTAGCAACTCGTCTGACTTTTAATAATATCCGTTTTAAAGAAGACCTTGCGGAACGATTGGACGAGCAGTTGATGCTCGATAAAGACGAATTGTTGTCATTGCTCAATGATTCTGCCTATTGCGACTCATTAGGATTTACAACGGAAACGATTACTTCTCTATTTATTCCCAATACGTATGAAGTGTATTGGAATATCCCGGCAGACAAGCTGATGCAGCGTATGAAGCGAGAGTACATTGCTTTCTGGACAGATGTCCGGTTGGAGAAAGCCAAAGCAATCGGTCTGACTCCGGCTGAAGTAGCAACACTTGCGTCCATTGTGGAAGAAGAAACGGCCGCATCCGACGAATATCCGATCGTGGCTGGTCTCTATCTGAACAGGCTTCATCGTGGAATACCTTTACAGGCAGACCCGACAGTGAAATTTGCAGTCGGTGATTTTACGTTGCAGCGTATTCTTTTTGAACATCTGGAAGTCGATTCTCCATATAATACATACAAGCATGCCGGGTTACCACCCGGGCCGCTGCGCATACCGACTATCAAAGGAATGGATAGCGTATTGAATTATATGAAGCATAATTATCTTTATATGTGCGCCAAGGAAGATTTTTCCGGACGGCATAATTTTGCCGCAACATTGGCAGAGCACAACCGCAATGCAAACCGATACCGGGCTGAGCTGAACCGTAGAAAGATTAGATAAACTTTTTGCTTATTCTTTATGGTAAAAGCTGTATCTTTGGCAGTTGGTATACATAAAAATCAATTTAAGAAACGAAATATACATGGAAAAACAACTATTCTTGGGGGACGAGGCTATCGCACAGGCTGCGATCGACGCCGGCCTGTCTGGTGTATATGCCTATCCGGGTACCCCTTCAACTGAAATTACCGAGTATATACAGGGCTCGGCTGTAGCGAAAGAACGGGGAATACACAGCCGTTGGAGTGCAAACGAAAAAACAGCGATGGAAGCAGCGTTAGGTATGAGCTATGCCGGAAAGCGTACGCTTTGCTGCATGAAGCATGTAGGCTTGAATGTGGCAGCCGACTGTTTTATGAATGCGGGAATGAGCGGTATAAACGGAGGTATGATTATCATAACAGCTGATGATCCCTCTATGCACTCTTCACAAAACGAACAGGACAACCGTGTATATGGTAACTTTGCTATGATTCCAATGCTGGAACCTTCCAGCCAACAGGAAGCATACGATATGGTATATGATGGCTTTGAACTTTCAGAAAAACTGGGTTATCCGGTTCTGATGCGTATCACTACCCGTATGGCACACTCCCGTGCAGGGGTGGTAACACGTCCGATGAAAGATGAAAATACAATGAATTGTCCGGCAGACGGACGTCAGCGGTTTATCCTGCTTCCGGCTTTGGCCCGCAAACGCTTTAAAGTATTGCTGGAAGCGCAGAAGCAGTTTGTCGAATCATCTGAAACATCCAAATACAATCAATATTTCGATGCACCTAACAAAGACTTGGGTATTATTGCAACAGGTATTGCTTTCAACTATCTGTCTGAAAACTATCCGGACGGATTTGAATATCCGGTATTGAAGATCAGCCAATATCCGTTGCCACGCAAACAGATGGAAAAGCTTGTAAACGAATGTAAGGAAATTCTGGTTCTGGAAGAAGGTTATCCGGTGGTGGAAGAACAATTGAAAGGATATATGGGTACAGGTGTTAAGGTTCATGGCCGTTTGGACGGAACTTTGCAGCGTGATGGCGAATTGACTCCGGATGCGGTAGGAAAAGCATTGGGTAAAGAAATCGTAAGCTATTATGCAATTCCTGAAGTGGTGGAACAACGACCGCCAGCATTATGCCAGGGTTGTGGCCACCGTGATCTGTATGATGCTTTGAATGAAGTACTGGCTGAATACAAAGATCCGAAAGTGTTCGGTGATATTGGTTGTTATACATTAGGTGCTTTGCCGCCGTTCCGTGCAATCGATACCTGTATCGATATGGGTGCTTCTATCACTATGGCAAAGGGCGCTGCTGATGCAGGCGTTTTCCCAGCTGTATCGGTAATCGGTGACTCTACATTCACTCACTCAGGTATGACTGGATTGCTGGATTGTGTAAACGAAGAAACAAACATCACTATCGTTATTTCTGATAATGAAACAACTGCGATGACCGGTGGACAAGACTCAGCCGGAACAGGACGCCTGGAAGCTATCTGTGCCGGTATCGGTGTGGATCCTGCTCACATCCGCGTAATGGTTCCGTTGAAGAAGAACTACGAAGAGATGAAAACGATCATCCGCGAAGAGATCGAATATAAAGGTGTATCCGTTCTGATCCCGCGTCGCGAATGTATTCAGACATTAACAAGAAAGAAAAAAGCAAGCAAGAAATGAGAGCAGATATTATATTGTCAGGTGTAGGAGGACAAGGTATCCTCTCTATTGCCGCCGTTATTGGAGAAGCCGCTTTGAAAGAAGGTCTGTATATGAAACAGGCAGAAGTACACGGAATGAGTCAGCGTGGAGGGGATGTACAGTCGAACCTGCGTTTATCTGACCAACCGATCGCATCCGACCTGATCCCGAAAGGACATGCCGACCTGATTATTTCCCTGGAGCCGATGGAAAGCCTTCGTTATCTTCCTTATCTGAAGAAAGATGGTTGGTTGGTGACTAACTCACAGCCGTTTGTAAATATCCCTAATTATCCGGATATTGACAAGGTGAACGAAGAACTGAATAAGTTGCCTCATAAAGTGATCCTGGATGTAGAAGCGATAGCTAAGGAAGTTGCTACTGCCCGTGCTGCTAATATTGTCATGTTGGGAGCAGCTGCTCCGTTTATCGGAATTGAATATAACAAGATAGAAGACGGTATTCGTCGTATCTTCGGACGTAAAGGTGAAGAAGTGGTTGAAATGAACCTGAAAGCACTGAAAGCCGGTTATGATGTTGCCCAAAGTTTAAAATAAAGCGTATGAACAAGTACCTCTTAACCGCCATCCTGACGATCTTTGCCTTTATTGCCCGTGCACAAAATGACGGGGATATAATAAAGGTAGGAGATCAGATGCCGGCATTTACCATCGTTTCCGATAACGGAACAAAAATGTCGTCAGCAACCTTGAAAGGAAAAGTGACCCTGGTAAACTTTTTTGCCACCTGGTGTCCTCCCTGTCAGAAAGAACTGGCAGATGTGCAACAGAAACTCTGGCCGAAGTATAAGGATAATAAGAACTTTCAGTTGTTGGTGATCGGCCGTGAACATACGGATGCTGAACTGGCTAAATACAATGAAAAGAAAGGTTTTACCTTCCCGTTGTATCCGGATAAGAACCGTGCAATCTTCGGAGCGTTTGCAAAGAATCTGATTCCTCGTAGTTATTTGATTGGTAAAGACGGTAAAGTGATCTATGCCAGCAAAGGATATACGGAAGAAGAGTTTGCAGAATTGATGGAAAAGATCGAGGCTGCTGTAAAATAAATAATATGCAATATCAGAATATACATTTAATCTATTTTTCTCCAACACATACTTCGGCAAAGATCGCGTATGCTATTGCCGAAGGGTTGGGGGGCGATACATTATCAGAATCGGATATCACTCATGAGGCACTGAAAGAAACGCTTCATATAGAAGGTAACGAGTTGGTGATCGTGGCGGCTCCTGTCTATGGCGGACGGGTTGCGGAAACGGCTATGGAGCGTATTCGTCTGTTCGAGGGAGAAAATACGCCGGTCATTCCGGTTGTCGTGTATGGTAACCGCGACTACGAGGATGCCTTGAAGGAATTGAGCGATGTGTTGGTTGCACAAGGTTTTGTGCCTGTCAGTGCAGGAGCTTTCATCGGGGAGCATTCTTTTAGCCGGAAAGATATGCCTATTGCTGCCGGTCGTCCGGATAAGGAAGATTTGCAGAAAGCGTCTGAATTCGGAAGAGAAGTACTGAAGAAATTGGATGCAGTGTCTTCTCTGGCTGATTTGCCGGTGTTAGAGACAAAGGGTAACTTTCCATATAAGGTAAAGGGGCCTTCAACGCCACAAGCTCCGGTAACAGATGAGGATTTGTGCACGCAATGTGAGTATTGCATCGATGTATGCCCGGTTGCAGCCATATCGATTGTAGACGATCATATGTTCAGCGATCCGCTTCTTTGCATCAAATGCTGTGCCTGTGTGAAAGAGTGTCCGGAAGGAGCTCGTACGTTCGATACACCTTATACGGCTATGCTTCATAAAAACTTCAGCGCACGCCGCGAACCGGAATTGTTTGTTTGATTTGACTAAATGATCAGTTTATAGCCGATCCCCCGGATGTTCACAATCTGAACCGAGGGATCGGCTTTTAGTTTTTTACGTAGCTTGGTAATAAATACGTCCATACTGCGTGCGTTGAAAAAAGAATCGTCCCCCCATAACTTCAGTAATACCGGCTTGCGGTGTAATATATCATTTATATGTAGGCAGAGCATGCGTAATATTTCGGCCTCGCGATGGGAGAGAGTTACTGTATGGTCGCTGATATGTAAGGTCTGGCGCGGATAGTCGAATATATATTGTCCGATGCTGAACACTTCCGGCTGTTTTTCTTCTTCCATAGTGATCGGGCGGTTCAGTAAGGCCAGGATACGGACGATCAGTTCTTCCATATCGAAAGGCTTTTTCAGATAGTCGTTCCCTCCCAAGTGGAAACCGGTAACCAGATCATCGACCGATGAACGGGCGGTGAGGAACAGGATCGGTGTTCGCGTATCAGTTTGACGGATCATTTTAGCGACGGTAAATCCATCCATTTGAGGCATCATTACGTCCAGTACCAATATATCCGGTTTTAAGCGGCTGTATAATGCCATTGCTTCATTACCGTTCGCAGCTATTGTAATCCGGAACTCCTGGCGGCTTTCCAGGCTGTCCTTGATTATTTTGGCTAATGCTATTTCGTCTTCGGCCAGTAATATATGTATCATTTCTTTTCCGGTATTAAAATCGTAAATGTACTTCCTTCTTTTTCTCTGCTTTCAACGGAAATACTTCCGTTGTGCCGTTCTATAATATCTTTTACGTAACTAAGTCCGAGCCCGAAGCCTTTTACATCGTGAATATTCCCTTTGGGGACACGGTAGAAGCGTTCGAATATACGGCCTGACTGGGAGGAGGGGATGCCTATGCCATTATCCGCCAGATCGATTTGTATTCCTTTTTCCGTCCGGACTGCCCGGATGGAGATATGTACGCTCTTGCCGGAATATTTGATCGAATTGTCGAGCATATTACTGATCACATTGGTGAAATGTAATTTGTCGGCATATACTGTTACATCTTCCGGTTCGCAAGTGATCTCAAAAGAAACAGGCTTTTCTGTTTTTAGCTTGAATTGCAGTGTCAGACTCTCTATAACGGGTTTAATTCGGAATGTTTCTTTTAGTAAACGGAAATTTTTCCGCTCGTCAACGGCCATGCTAAGTATTTTTTCAACCAACCCCGAAAGATGTTTCAATTGTTGCCGGCACAGCGTGAAGTATTCTTCCCGTGTCTCCTTTTGTTCAACGAAGTTGAATGTTTGCATAGCGTCAATTGCTGAGTAGGTGATGGTTATCGGAGTCTTTAGCTCGTGTGTCATGTTATTGACAAAATCATTTTTGATCTGGGCAATCGTTTTCTGACGTAAGATAGTGCGTATCAGATAGATATAACAAGCCGTCGTTATGATGATCAGCAAGAATGAAGCGAGGAATAGCGGGCCCATTCGTTTGATAACTGTCTCTTCCGGTGCGATGATGAATCCTCTCATTGCGATGCTGTCGTCCGTGTTTACTCCTATTTTCTGTGTAGGAAGTAGATTACCCGGATTCTGGTCGTCCGATAAAGAAGAGGCTAGGAGAGTGTCTTTCCCTAGCGTAAAATCGATAAAATGAGCATTGTGTATGCCTTCTGCTTTAAGGAGGGTAGACCATAAGCTGTCTACTTTTTCAATATCGACGGGAGAGAGTCCGTTGATCGCTTGCCAGATCCCTTTGAATGCCATTCTCATCATAGGCGTATTTTCCGGCTTATAAGCCTGGAAAACGGAACTGTCGCTTTCATTGAACAGTTGGAGACGGGTACGGGAATAATATCTCCGGGGTGTCTGTTGGGATGCAGCATGTGAAGTGCTGTCCATTGAAAAATTAAACTCGACTTCACCATGCGGTGCACCGGCTGTCGTATCATTTTTCATCTTTTCCATCCGGTTCGTCAAGTCTTCATTTATGGCTTGCTGGAGTGTTTCATTGATAATTCTCCCGATTTGTTGCTTCTCGATATTGTAACTGTTCCACAACCAATATCCCTGGAAAAAGAATATTCCCAGAACCGATAAAGAGACAAAGATCAGTATAAGCCGCATCTGTAATTTCATATTACAAAGATAGACGGATTTGTCTCCGTTCATTCCGGTGGTAACACTAAATAACAGAAGATTGCAAAGTGGTAACATGAAGGTCGGAGTTGTCTGTCTATATTTGTATTGTCCGAATGGATATACCATATTTAAAACTTAAAATAAGAAATTATGAAAAGCAAGTATCGTTTATTAGCAGGTATTGCAATTTTATGGATAGGCTTGCTCCAACCTGTTGAAGCCCAGAAGGCCAGCAAGCAAATAGGAGACCTGATCAACCAGTCTGACTGGTTCCGTTTGGAAGAAGAGTATCCAAAGGTAACGGGGCAGATCCGGTCGGTTGCCGTAAAGGCTTTATCGGAAGTGATGATCGGCGCTTACTTCAACAAACCGGAGGAAACTATTCTGTTGATCGATTCTTTATTAGAGCATCATCAGGAAGATCTGGGATTCCCGAATGTCAGTAGCATGGTCGCCCTTCGTGGTAAATTACAGGGAGAAATAGGGCTGTATGCACAGTCTGCTGACGGATTATATGATTTTCTGAACCAGATACAGGCTTTTGCGAAGAAAGAAGACTTTCCTTCCCACCAGCAAATAGCAGATTATTATAATGTTTTGCGTAATGAAGCAGCACCTCTTATTGTCCGTCCGGATCAGGATTCAGAAATTCCGATGACAATAGAAGAAGCGGGTAGGGGTGTCCTGATGTTTGTTCCTGTCCGGATTCATGGTAAAAATTATAGATTTATTTTTGATACTGGGGCGGGAAGTACATTTATTTCCAAACGTTTGGCTGATGAAATAGGGATTCGGATCATACGGGATTCATTACATATAGCAGGCGCTTTTGCTACCGGTACCGGTAAAAGCGGTATATTAGATAGTATGGAAGTTGGGGATATTGTTTTTAAGAATGCGGTTGTTACGATAGCTGACCCCAATCCGGCAGTGGATACTGTTTATCAGGTTGATGCTGTTTTGGGAACCGATTTTATGCGGTTGGTCGGTCAGGTCGATATTTATCCGGTAGATAAAAAAGTAGTATTTCCGGTGAAAAAGAGTTCACTTCCTGATACTGGTAGAAACATGTGGCTGTATGATGGTGGCTTGCGACTAAAAGTTTTTTCAGGTGATGAACGGTTACGTTTTGTTTTCGATACAGGTAATGTTCGTGTCGATATGTTTTATCCCTATTATCAAAAACATAAGGAATGGATTGATAAGGAGGGCGTTAAGGAAACCATTTCCGGAGGTGGGTTTGGTGGTGTGCGAACTTTTGAAGTACTTCGTTTGCCTTCTATTCCGATGCGTTTAGGTGATACCTCTTTTCAGTTGAAGAATATTCAGGTGGAATGTAATGCTTCTGATGCGGAGAGTTATCAAAATGGTGAAGACGGTTCTCTGGGAATGGATTTTATAAATTTATTCCGGCGGATTACCATTAATTTCGATTCGATGTATTTGGATGTGGAAAAGGATAATTAATAAAAAAGCATCTTACAGGGTAAAAACATTAGGTATAATAAGATGTAAAGATCACATCTATACAAAAAAAATCGTTCAACAGCTGTTCTTTATTCATTCGACAATTATCAAATAATCATTTGACAGTTGTCGAACGAATAGAAAACATATATCGAACGAATAATTCTTTGAATCGGAAATTTAATTGTCTTGAGGAAGAAAGTTTTTCATCAGGGAATGCCTTGGAAGCCTCCCTGTATTTTTTTAGTCTCTTTCGCCCGTACATTATATTACATTGTCTCTGTTGAAAAAATAAATAAAAAATAATTGGTGAAAAGTTTGGAGTGTAATAGTAATTCTTCTACTTTTGCACCCGCATTCGAGAGAGAACGGCGCATGATACATGATGAAAGAGGTAACCTGAGGAAAGGGGATGAG
>ERZ856578.1195-NODE-1195-length-50577-cov-3.755485_pt1 | contig 50577 bp, 47 predicted proteins | sample MGYA00514384_ERZ856578 | MGnify/ENA primary metagenome ERZ856578 (study PRJEB29103, sample SAMN06111958) | human gut metagenome | biome: human gut; feature: ankylosing spondylitis patient; material: healthy_person | host: Homo sapiens | place: China:Hangzhou...
GCGATGAAGCGGATTGCCATGCGGGTGTCTTTGTTTGCGCCGCAGAATGCATCTACAACGAACAGTCTCTTGTTGGAAAGCTCTTTCTTCGCGATTTCCTTAACAGCTTCCCAAGCCTCTTTGCTTGCCGGATGGTTGTCGTTTTTATACTCGTCGGAGGTCCACCAAACGGTGTCCTTGGAGTTCTCATCCATCACGATATATTTGTCTTTAGGTGAACGACCTGTATAGATACCAGTCATAACGTTGACAGCGCCAAGCTCGCTGACCTGTCCCTTCTCATATCTTTCCAGAGTCTCTTTGGTCTCTTCCTCAAATAACATCTCATAAGAAGGATTGTAAACCACCTCAGTGGTTCCGGTAATACCATACTGACTTAAATCGATATTTGCCATCTTCATTCAGCCTCTCTTTCACTTTACTCGATATCATTTTTACCGAAATTCGCGTTTATTATCTCATTGTGTGAAGAAAAAGTCAATATTTGGAATTAAAATTTCCATAACAAAATACGCATGCAGCCCATAAGTTTTGAATTATGTATACAGTGTTTTTTCAAATTTTCCCTTATGCACAAAAAGGAAATCCAGCCGGACTTCCTTTTCGTTTTTATGCTGTATAACGCTATTTACATGTTTATGTTTACTTATTTAAAGAACTCATGCTTTTCGTGCTGGAACAGGTAGGTCAGATGATGGTCGAACCAGCTTACATTGCCGGAACGGGACCGGATACGGTTCATAAAGAACAGCGCCCCCTGAGAATAATCCTCTCCGGAAAGGGCCCGGTTCACGGCTTCCACCGTCTTCTCCGATACGCTGCAGCTGTTTAAGCGCCCGTCGCTGACCGGGGAAAACTGAGAACGCTGATAAACCACATCCGTGATGGTAGACGGGAACTCTGCGTCCCGCACACGGTTTAAAATGACATTGGCTACCAGGATTCTTCCCTGCATGTCGCATCCGCCTGCCTCTGCTTCCACGATGCGTTTTAAAACCTCATAGTCCTGGTCGGAAAATGAGATGACTGAGAATGCGCGGACTGCTTCTGCGGCCGCATGACGGCGCTCCTCTTCCGCTTTTCTGGCAGCCTCTTCCTCTGCCTGTCTGCGGCGTTCTTCCTCGACACGCTCGATTTCCTGTGCGGTCTCTTCAATGACCGCCTTCTGTTCCTGACGTACAGCATTCTGTTCCTGTACTGTTCTTGCTATTGTATTGCCCACAAGGAGCTGGCCATTTTTCAAATTGTCAGGATCTGTAAGACGCAGTTGTACCTTTGCTTCCGTTAACAGTTGCGTTTCCCCAGATACTTCTTCCGCGGCCTCCTCCGGTGCTTCCGTTTCCGGAGTCTCTCCGTCTGAGGTCTCAGCGTATGCAGTCAGGGCATTGTGTCCGCCTGCCGCAAATCCGGCTGAGGAAAAAGTCATTACGGCTACCACGGCAGTTCCGGCCATGATCACAGCCGCACTGCGGTATAAGCGCTTGGTCATGTTCACCACCGGGGTGAATATGTTTTTTACCAGCTGGCACACCGCCTGGAGAAATGAGCAAAATGGATACATATTCTACTCCTTTCAATCAAGTGATTCCCTAAAAATGGTATATTTTTGACTCAAAGTGGGAGTTAAGTCCTGAAATCACTCATTTCTTTGTGACAGGCGATATTATAGTGGGGGACAAGTAAAACTGTCAATAAGTTTTTCACACTTTTGTCATATCTGCCATCCGGAATTTTCAGGAATTTTCCCTTTTCTATAGCTTTGCACAAAGATCCTGCTTATAAACCGGTGTTTTTTTGTTTCATATTTCTTTCGAAGTGTTAAGTAATTATTACATTTTTGTTAATTATACCGTCATAAAAAAAGAGTCGAACAACGTCGGCTCTTTTTTATGTAAATCATTTTTAAATTATTCGATGGTAAGGCTGGCATATTCTGCCTCCGTGTAGGCTTTTAAATCTTCCGGATTTAAGATCACCTGAGCGCCGCGAATGCCGGCACTGACGGCGATTTCATCAAATAAAACTGCTGTTTCTTCTATATAAGTAGGAAACTTTTTCTTCATACCAATAGGAGAACAGCCACCCCGGATATAGCCGGTGGTAGAAAGCAGCTCCTTCATGGGAAGCATCTCCACCTTCTTGTCTCCGACGGCTCTGGCAACCTTCTTTAAATCCAGTTCTTCCGCTACCGGAATGCAGCAGACCAGAAATCCCCGCTTTTCCCCTTTTAAGACCAGGGTTTTGAATACGCTGTCCGGATCTTCTCCGATCTGGTTTGCTACGTGGATACCGGATAGGTCGTTCTCATCCACTTCGTACTCCTGAACGCGGTATGCAATACCTGCCGCATCCAGAAGACGCATCACGTTTGTTTTGTCCTGTTTTTGCTGTTTCATAAGTTATTTCTCCGGAATTACGATTTTGCCGGCAACCGCGCAGGCTGCAGCAGTTTTTGGGGAGGCCAGATAAATTTCCACCTTTGAGGTTCCCATGCGGCCCAGGAAGTTGCGGTTGTTGGTAGCAACCACGCGCTCACCGTCGCTTAAGATGCCTCCGGTCCGTCCGCAGCAGAGTCCACAGCCCGGATGCGTTACGATTGCGCCTGCTTCCACAAGCGTCCTGATTACGCCGCAGGCCGCTGCCTCCTGGTACACCTTACGGCTGGCCGGTGTGACAATGAGCTTCACATACGGAGCCACGCTCTTTCCCTTTAAAATTTCAGCGGCTGCCTGCAGATCCTCCAGACGGCCGTTGGTGCAGGAGCCGATGAAGACCTGGTCTATGACGGTGCCCTCCAGCTCGCTGACGCTGCGGATCTTGTCCACCTGGGACGGGCATGCCATAACCGGCACAAAGTCCTCTGCCTTATAATGAAGCTCCTTTAAGTAAACAGCGTCCGGATCACCTGCCAGGCTCTTCTGGAAATCATCCAGTTGAATCTCACAGTATTCCTCTGTTTTCTCATCCGGAGTAAACAGCGCGCACTTGGCTCCGGCCTCAATGGCCATGTTTGCCATGGTCGTGCGGCTGGCAATACTCATGCTCTTTACGGCAGAGCCGGTAAACTCCAGGGCACGGTAGGTTGCGCCGTCTGCGCCAAGATCACCGATGAGGCGCAGGATCACATCTTTGGACATGACATTGGACGGAAGCTCGCCATCGATCACAACCTTGATCGTCTCCGGCACCTTGACCCAGAGAGTTCCGGTGCCCAGAATGGAAGCCATCTCGGTGTAGCCGATGCCGGTGGAGAATGCTCCCACACAGCCGTAGGTGGTAGTGTGGCTGTCCGTTCCGAACACTACATGCCCCGGCTTTACATAGCCTGCCTCCGTCATCAGCTGATGGCAGATGCCGTCACTTCTGTGAATATTTTTGATGCCATACTGCTCTACAAATGCGTCTCCCACGCGGAAATGGCGGGTGTCGTCCTGCTGGCTGGCCGGAACCAGATGGTCATAGATCAGAACAACCTTATCCGGATCCCATACCTTGGCAAAGCCCATCTCGTGGAACTTGTCCACGATAAAGGGGATCATGATGTCATCTAACATGACGCGGTCCACGTTTACGGTCACAATATCTCCCGACTTTACCGTTTTGCCGGTATTGTGTGATAAAATTTTTTCAATAATTGTCTGTCCCATACTATCCTCCTAATCCAGTCCGTTGCGCCTGCGCATGGCCTTGACCAGGCCGCCGGCCTCAATGATCTCCATCAGGTTCTCCGGCAGGGAAGCGATCGGGTATTTTTTACCGTTGTAGTCCACATCCTCATTCACGGTCACGGTGATCGTGTCACCCTCTTTTACTACATCGTGAAGCTCCGGCTGTTCCAGCAGAAGCAGACCGTTATTTAACGCGTTGCGGTAGAAAATGCGGGCAAAGGACTTGGCAATGATGCAGGGAATGCCCAGCGCCTTGATCACCTCCGGTGCCTGCTCTCTGGAAGATCCGCAGCCGAAGTTCTTGCCTGCTACAATGATGTCTCCCGGCTGGATCTGACCCGCAAGCTCCGGGCGAAGCGGGGAGAAGCCGTACTGTTTCATATCTTCAATCGTCTTTAAGGCCAGGTATTCTGTCGGGATGATGATGTCGGTGTCGATGTCATCGCCCAGGACCCAGACCTTTCCGGTATACTGTGCCATAGTGGTATCCTCTTATTTTCTCGATATAATATTATGTAGTGATTAATTCTTACAGCATGTCAGCGGTACAGATCTCACCCTTTACGGCGGAAGCCGCTACGGTAGCCGCAGAACCAAGGTAAACCTTGGAGCTCGGATGTCCGGCACGTCCCTTGAAATTACGGGTGCCGGTACTGATCAGAACCTCATTCTCGCCGATCACGCCCTGGCAGCTGCCCCAGCAGACACTGCAGTTCGGGTTCATGACAATGGCGCCGCTCTCCATAAAGATCTGGATCAGCCCCTCATCCAATGCCTGTAAATAAACCTCCCGGCTGGCCGGAACCACCAGGAAACGTACATGGTCGGAAATCTTCTTTCCTTTTACAATGGCTGCTCCGACACGCAGGTCGTCAATACGGCCATTGTTGCAGGAGCCCAGGAATGCCTCGTCGATGCGGACACCGCAGACCTCTTTGGCCGGAACTACATCATCCACAAAATCCGGGCGTGCTGCTACCGGCCGGATTTTCGACAGGTCAAACGTATACTCTCTTGCGTAAACCGCATCCGCATCACTCCGGAATACAGCCTTCGGCTCACGTCCTCTTGCCTTTAAGTATTCCAGGGCAATCTCATCAGCCTCAAAGATGGCGGTCTTTGCACCGGCCTCTACAGCCAGGTTGCAGAGCACCATACGGTCATTGACACTTAAGGTCTTTGCGCCGTCTCCGGTGAACTCCATCACCTGGTAGTTCACGCCGTTGGCACCGATCTGACCGATGATGGTGAGCATTAAATCTCTCGGATATACACCCTCCGGCAGCTTGCCGGTCAGGTTGAATTTTACGGTCTCCGGAACTAACACCCAGGAGGTTCCGGTTACCATGCCGTAGAGCAGATCGGTACAGCCGACGCCGGTACCGAACGCGCCCAGCGCACCATAGGTGCAGGTGTGGCTGTCTGCTCCGAAGATCAGCTCACCCGGGCAGACATAATGCTCCATCATGATCTGATGGCATACACCCTTGCCCTCCCAGAAATCAATGTTGTTCTCTCTTGCGAAGTCGCGCATCTTCTTCTGGGATGCAGCAGTCTTCGGGCTGTCCGCCGGAACATTGTGATCCACGATAAAGACCATCTTCTTCGCATCTGCAATATGTGGATGTTTTAATTTGTTGTTGTACATATCGACGGTCAGGTGGGTGGTTCCGTCATTGCTCATCATGCGGTCTAAGGTTACGGTATGGATATCTCCTGCCTTTACCTCCGGCACACCGGCTGCAAGGGCTATGATTTTTTCAGCGATTGTCATTCCCATGATTATGCTTCCTCCTTGTTCAGTGATGCGATGAGTCCGCCCTGACTTAAGATCTGCTGCATATAAGCCGGCAGCTTTGTGCAGGAATAGGTGCTTCCGTTTGCCCTGGCAACACCCTCGGTGAGAGAAAGCTCCATCTCATCTCCGGTGTTCACCGCATCCGGGAGCTCCTTGCAGACGATAACCGGCAGACCAATGTTGATCGCATTGCGGTAAAAAATGCGGGCAAAGGATTTGGCAACGACTGCCTGAATTCCAAGCGCCTTTAATACACTTGGCGCCTGTTCTCTGGAAGATCCGCAGCCGAAGTTTTCTCCGCCTACTACATAATCACCCGGTTTTACTTTTTTCGGAAAATCCGGGTCCAAAGACTCAAATGTATGATCCTTCATCTCATCGATGGTAGGAAGTAACAGATACTGGGATGCGATGATCTGATCCGTATCCAGGTCATTGTGAAATTTGAATATTTTACCGACTGACATAATGTCCTCCTGATCGTTCGTATTGATTTTTGTCCGCGGCACCGGCCCTTCTGCCCTGCCGCATTCAGCCATTTTTTCTCACTTATTGCATTATAGCATCTGTATTGATATAATGACAATAGATAATACTCATATGTATCATAACACTTGGTTATAAAATTTTTTCAATCTATTTGGGGGTTCACACACTGCATGGAACAGAATTTATCACAATACCGTATCTTCTACGCCGTAGCCAAGGCCGGGAATATTTCCCGTGCGGCAAAGGAGCTCTACATCAGCCAGCCGGCCATCAGCAAATCCATCAGCAAGCTTGAGGACAGCTTAAACACCGTACTTTTCACCCGAAACTCCCGCGGTGTGCAGCTTACCGATGAGGGACAGGTACTTTTCGAACATACACGGGATGCCTTCGAGGAGCTGGCCAAGGGCGAACAGGAATTAAAGCGCATCCGGGAATTCAATATGGGGCACATCCGCATTGGCGTCAGCAACACCCTGTGCCGGTTTATCATGGTCAAATATCTGAAGGGATTTATTGAGCAGTATCCTCACATCAAGATCACCATCGAAAGCCAGCCCACTACCCAGACGCTCTCTATGCTGGAGCAGCAGCGCATCGACATCGGACTGGTGGTAGAGCAGAAATCCTCAAGGAACATGAATTTTATCCCGGTCATGGATATCGAGGATATTTTTGTGGCAACACCGAGTTATCTGGAAAATTTAAGGCTTCGCGAGGGAGCTGGAACCGACGTATTCCAGAGCGGCAACCTGATGCTTTTGGATAAAAACAACATTACCCGCCACTACATCGATGACTACATGACATGTAACGAGATCATAGCCAACAATCTTCTGGAGGTCACCACCATGGACCTGCTCATCGAGTTTGCCCGCATTGGACTTGGCATTGGCTGTGTTATCAAAGAATTTGTAAAAGAAGATCTGGACTCCGGACGTTTGGTCCAGTTAAAGCTGGATACCCCCATCCACAAACGGAACGTCGGCTTTCTTTGGCAGAGCAGCCGCACCTCAAAAGCACTGGACACCTTCATCCGATTCTGCAGGGAGCAGGACAGTAAGGCTCTGTAATACAAAAAGGCAGAACTGCATGCAGTTCTGCCTTTTCACGCATAGAAAACGCGTATTGATTAGTTGTTGATGAGCTTGCCGCTCTCGTCGTTCCAGCTGTACAGCTTACGGATCTCTTCACCGACTTTCTCGGACGGATGCTCGGAAGCAAGCTTTCTCATAGCCTTGAAGTGAACCTGACGGCCTGCCGGGCTCATATCAAGCAGGAACTCTTTTGCGAAGGTACCATCCTGGATATCGGAAAGGATCTTCTTCATAGCCTTCTTGGTCTCAGCGGTAACGATCTTCGGACCGGTTACGTAATCGCCGTACTCAGCAGTGTTGGAGATAGAGTATCTCATTCCTGCGAAGCCAGACTGGTAGATCAGGTCAACGATCAGCTTCATCTCGTGGATACACTCGAAGTAAGCATTTCTCGGATCGTAGCCAGCCTCAACCAGGGTCTCAAAGCCAGCCTGCATCAGAGCGCATACGCCGCCGCAAAGAACAGCCTGCTCACCGAAGAGGTCAGTCTCAGTCTCGGTACGGAAGGTGGTCTCCAGAAGACCTGCTCTTGCGCCGCCGATACCAAGGCCGTATGCCAGAGCTTTCTCCAGAGCCTTACCGGTGTAATCCTGCTCTACAGCGACCAGACACGGAGTGCCCTTGCCCTCCTGGTACTCGGAACGAACAGTGTGGCCCGGTGCCTTAGGAGCGATCATGGTAACATCTACGTTTGCCGGCGGTTTGATGCAGCCGAAATGAATGTTGAAGCCGTGAGCAAACATCAGCATGTTGCCCTCTTCCAGGTTCGGCTCGATATCTTTCTTGTACATATCAGCCTGCAGCTCATCGTTGATCAGGATCATGATGATATCTGCTTTTTTTGCAGCCTCTGCTGCGGTATATACTTTAAAGCCCTGTGCCTCAGCCTTTGCCCAGGACTTGCTGCCCTCGTACAGACCGATGATGACGTCACATCCGGACTCCTTTAAGTTTAATGCATGTGCATGTCCCTGGCTGCCGTAGCCAATGATAGCGATGGTCTTTCCATCCAGTAAGGACAGGTTACAGTCTTCCTGATAATAAATCTTTGCCATCTTCTTTTCCTCCTCAAGAATCTTTAGATTCATTTGTTTACGGAAGATACCGTACGTCATCGGAGCCGCGGGATAAGCCGGTCAGGCCGGTTCTTGCAAGTTCCAGGATTTCGTAGTCTTCCAGCAGATTGATCAGCGCGTCAAGCTTTGACTGGTCGCCGGTCAGCATGACAGTCAGGGAATCCTTGCCTACATCCACAATGGTTGCACGGAAAATGTCGGAAATGGCACTGACTGCCTGACGCTCATTCGCGTTGGCCCGTACCTTTACCATGATCAGCTCCCGGTAAACGGAGTGGCTCGGTTTTAATTCCTTGATGTCGCGGACATCCTCCAGTTTTCGAAGCTGCTTTTCGATCTGCTCTAAAATGTTCTGATCGCCAAAGGCAACTACGGTCATTCTGGAATACCGCTCATCTGCAGTGACACCAACGGTCAGACTCTCGATGTTGTAGCCACGGCGGCTGAATAAGCCGGCAACACGGCTCAGTACACCTGATGTGTTGTCTACTAACAATGATAACACGATTCTATCCATAAGTGTTCTCCCTTCTGTCACGTTCTCTTTATGATAACAATCCTGATACTATTTGTCAACTATATAAAAGGAATGTGTACTATTCCCTTCGGTTATAATTTATCGCTGTTCCATCCAGAGAACGGTCATATGTCCGTATTCTGCGGACAGTTTTAGAATTTCCGTACCATATCACGGGTGATCTCGGACAGGCTGTGTGCGCCGCACATAGCCATGGTATCCTTCAGCTGGCCGCCGATCCGGGTAATGAGCTCTGCCACGCCTTCCTCCGCGCCGCCGTAAACCGCAGTCACGAACGGACGGCAGATCAGTACACCGTCTGCGCCCAATGCCAGAGCCTTAAAGACATCGCTGCCGTTTCGGATACCGCCGTCCACCAGAATCTTCATGGAGCCGCCGCCTACAGCTTCTGCGATCTCAGGCAGCACCTCTGCGGTAGCCGGGCACTGATCCAGGACACGGCCGCCGTGGTTGGATACCACAATGGCTGCTGCCCCGGCCTTCTTCGCCTTTTGCGCACCCTTTACGGTCATCACGCCCTTTACAATAAACGGAACTCCTGCCGCACGGATGATTTCTGCCAGCTCCTCCACGTTTTTGCTGCCTGCAGGCGGGGTCAGGTTCTTTAAAAACGGAAGACCTGCCGCATCAATATCCATAGCCGCCGCAAAGGCTCCGGACTTTCTGACCAGCTTCATTTTCTCTGCTACCGTTTCCGCGTTCCACGGCTTTACCGTCGGTACCCCCAGACCCCGGGCCTTCTCAATAGCTGCCGTAGCAGCCAGCATCACCTGCGGGTTTGTACCGTCGCCGGTGAAGGCCGCAATTCCATTGTCCGCGCAGGCACGTACCAGAATGTCATTGTAGGCCGCGTCATCATATTTGTCCCCGTAATGCAGGTTCACAGCCCCCACCGGACCCGCAAAGAACGGATAGGCAAACTGTTTTCCGAAAAGCTCCAGACTGGTATCCACCGGGCGGTTCTCGCACAGCGTATCCATCTGCACCCGGATCTCGCGCCATTTTTCATAGTTGCGGATGGCAGTATCGCCCTCGCCCTTGGCGCCCGGACCCGGCATGGTATTTTTGCAGGCCCGGCCATTGCAGACCGGGCAGCCCTTACAGTACGGACCAAGACAGGTCCTTGCGTTCTTTAAAATCTCTTCCTGTGTCATTCTATACCTCCTAAATATTATCCCAGTGTAACATCCAGGATCATCATAATGAGAAAACCAACCGCAAAGCCCATGGTTCCCATATCGGAATGCCCGCCCTGGGCCGATTCCGGGATCAGTTCCTCCACCACCACATAGATCATGGCCCCGGCCGCAAAGGCCAGCATATACGGCACAATGGGAACCAGAAACCTTGCGCACAGAATCGTGACCAGCGCTCCGACGGGCTCCACCACACCGGACAGCGTTCCCATAACAAAGGCTCTCCGTTTGGACTGTCCTTCACTGTGCAGCGGCAGGGATATGATGGCTCCCTCAGGAAAATTCTGGATCGCAATACCGATGGTCAGGGCAAAGGCCCCGGCTGCGGTGATGGGCGCGCTTCCGGTCAGAAGACCCGCGAACACTACGCCCACTGCCATGCCCTCCGGCAGGTTGTGCAGCGTTACCGCAAACACCAGCATCGTCGTTTTCTTTAAATTGCTCTTTGGGCCCTCGGGCGTGTCGCTTCCCATATGAAGATGCGGGATCAGCTTATCTAACACCCAGAGAAACACTATGCCGATGGAAAAGCCGGCTGCGGCAGGCACAAACGCCAGCTTTCCGGCAGGCTCACACATCTCCATGGCCGGGATCAGAAGTGACCACACCGAAGCAGCCACCATAATGCCGGAGGCAAAACCCAGCAGCAGCTTCTGGATCACCGGTTTGATCTCATTTTTTACAAAAAACACACTTCCCGCTCCGACAGTAGTACCAAGAAACGGAATCAGAATCCCGAAAATAATATGAAACAGCTCCTCTCGCATGAGAGATCACCCTCTTTCCTTAGTAGTATCTTATTCCGCAACAGGCTACATGCGATACTCTGTGGAATCGGATTGCTGTTATTTATGTTATGCCGCAGATATCTGCTTCGGATCTCCCACAACCTTCTTAAATACCAGGAGGAACAGGATGATGGAAAATACCGGACCGGCAAAGTCAGAGACGGTTTCCGCAAAAAACACATTGGTCACGCCGGTCAGGAGCGGGATCAGCACCACCGACAAAAAATAAATGGATTTACGGAACAGCGACAGGGTAATGGCCACCTTCGCAATGCCCATTCCGGTAAATCCGTCCACTATCGTGTACTGTACTGCCAGCGGTATCACGCCCAGCGTGGACATCCGGATAGCCCAGACACTTAAGGCTACATATTCCTCGTTGCGGGTAAAGATCCGCACAAAAATCTCCGGGATACACTGGGCTGCCAGAAACATGACCGTATTGAACAAAAGTGCACATGTGACGATCCACCTCTCGGCCTTCCAGATGCGGTCCGGCCTTTTTGCTCCGTAATTGTAACCCAGGATCGTCTGGGTCCCCGAAGTAATGCCTCCGAGCGGCATCGTGATGATCAGCATAAAGCTCTGGACAATAGCCGCACAGGTCAGAATGGTATCGCCCTGCCCCGGGCCGCCAAGCCTCTGGATCACCATATTCTGGGAAATGATCAGCACATTATCCAGAGCAATGATGACAAAGGGAGAGAAGCCCACCCTGGCTACCTGCAGCATCAGCCTGGGATCATACCCATAAAAGGTAATGCGGATCGGCACCTTCTTTCCAAATAAGAAGCTCAGCACATAAAAGCAGGAACACATCTGCGACAGTACCGTGGCCAGAGCTGCGCCCCGCACATCAAGATGCAGGCCGAAAATAAAAATGGGATCCAGCACGATATTTGCCACTGCCCCGATCATAACGGCCTTCATGCCAACCTTTGCAAAGCCCTGGCAGATAATAAACTGGTTCATGCCCGTAGTCATCAGCGCAAAAAAGGTTCCGCACAGATAGATGGTCATATAGGACAGTGCATAGGGAAAGGTTGTCTCTCCGGCGCCAAACCACCAGAGCAGCTTTTCCCGCATGCCCAGTACGAAGACCGTGAGGACCAGGGCCATGACCGTCAGCATGAGAAAGCAGTTTGCAAGGATCTGCCTTGCTCCCTTTTCATTCTTCTGTCCCAGGCGAATACTCATAAGCGGCGCACCGCCTACCCCCACCAAAATCGCGAAGGACGAAACCAGCGTTACGATGGGACCGCAGATGCCGACACCGGCCAGAGCCACTTCTCCGATCTTTGGGATGTTTCCTATGTACATACGGTCTACAATACTGTAAAATACACTAACGAACTGAGCCAGCATGGATGGCAGTGCCAGACGAAGGACCAGCCCCCGTATGTCATCGGTGTCTAAGTCATTTTCCAGTTTCATAGTACAAACTCTGCATCCTTTCTGTCCGTGCAGACTTTCTTTAATTTCTGGCGGATTGCAAGGGTCATCAGAGTTCCCAGCTTTCTCGCGTGCTTCGGGCAGACTGCAATGCAGCGCATGCAGGTAATGCAGGCACTTTCATCGGTCACCTTCGCATCTGTACGGGAAATAGCCTGGACCGGACACTTGCGGATGCAGGTTCCACAGCCCTCGCAGGCTGAAGAGACACTGATTTTTAATGGCAATGTGCCATATGGGCGGTACGGACGGTTGCCCCGGATAGAAAGCTCCAAAAGCTTTGTACTTCCGGCTGTGCTCTTCAGCTTTTCTCTGACTGCCTCCGCAAACGCAGTCATCTCTTTTTTATCCTTCTCATCCGGGCGTCCGGCTCCGTATATATGGGCAATGTTATGCTCTGTGACTACGGCTGCCGCTGCCGCCGGGATGAATCCCTGTTCCTTTAAGATGTCCGAAAGCTCCAGCAATGCGTCCTCGTAGGCACGGTTTCCGTAGGTGACGATCAGCACCACCGGCGTGCGCTTGCCGTGAAGCTTTTGCAGGCGCTCTCTTGCCGTCTCCGGCACCCGGCCGCCGTATACCGGCACGCCGACTACCACCAGCTCATGCTCTGTAAAGGTATAATCCGGCCTGGAGGACACAGCATCGGTGAGATCCAGCCATTCCGCCTCTTTATTCTCCGCGATCCCCTCCGTGAGCCACTCCGTCACCCGCTTTGTACTTCCGGTAGGACTAAAGTAAACTCCGGTAATCTGTGAAATATTCATAATACAACTCCCCAAAAAAATAATTAGTAATGTCCCGCCTCATGCTCCGCGTTCAGCCAGTCCACCGCCTCCCAGATCCCGTCTGTGGTAAACGGAAAATCTCTGTGGTGTTTCTTCTCATCCGGCGTCACCTCAAAGTTAAAGGGTTCCGGCCAGATGATGGCCCGGAGCACGTTTTCCGTCTTCGCCGGGGTCTCCTCTGTGGCGGGCTCCAGTTCTTTTTCATGTTTGATGAGCACATAGCGCATGCCTTTGAAGCTCCCGGTAAAACGGCTCTTTTTCAGAAACGGGATGGAAATATCCCCATGCAGTTCAATCTTACTGGTTTCTAGCATATCTGTCAAACCTCCTGTTGTTGCCTTTCCACTGTAGCAGTTTTCCTACGTTTTGTCGAGAAGAAGTTCCGAAAATTCCTACCCATCTGCAGTATGCCGTGCTATACTAGACAAAGAGCAGAATTTTTCATGACAATCTAATTCAGAAAGGACTCAGCTGTTTTGCATTTTCAGCTGAGAAAGGAAACATTTCATGAGCCGCAGACAAAAACCAGCCATTGATTCCTCTATCCCCCCGGCAGACCTTCCGCTCCGCCCGTCTGTACGTTTCCGCCTAGCCAAGAACGACACCTTTTTCGGTCCCGGTGTTGCAGAATTTCTTATCCTGGTAGACCAGAGTAATTCTATGCAGACCGCCTGTAAGGAAATGGAGATGTCCTACAGCAAGGGCTGGAAAATCATCAAAAAGGCCGAGAACTATCTTGGCTATTCCCTGATCGAATCCAAATCCGGCGGCGCCTCCGGCGGTTTCTCCCATCTGACACCGGAGGCGAAGGAGCTGCTCACCCGGTATCAGGGTATGGAAAAAGAGCTGAAAGCAGCAACTGCCCAGCTCTTTGAAAAATATTTCGGTGATTATTCGGTTAACCCTTAAGAAGCAGGATTGCTTCCGGGGCTACTCTCACGTATTCCGGAATCAGACCGTCTGCACTGTGGGTGTGGATGGTCTTTCCTATTTTCCACCACAGACCGTTCTGCAGGGTAACATACCACTCAAACGGCATCTCGGAAATTTTCGCATGTCCAACCGGAATGTGGTTGATCCCTTCCGGATCTTTTACCGGCTCAAAATCATGGGCACGGATTCCAATGGAAGTTACATCCTCTGTCACGGTTTTCTCCGTGCTCAGTTCCAGATTATCCCAGTCTAATGCGCATACCCGGTGATCGTCTATTTTTTCAATGCGGGAAATGTTTTTGCAGCCGGTCAGCCTTGCGGCCTCAACGCTGCCCGGATCTTGAAAGAGCTCCTTCGTCTTTCCGGCCGCGATCACCTGTCCCCTGCTTAAGAGCAGCAGCGTATCGCAAAGCTGGTAGGCCTCGTCCCGGTCATGGGTGACCATGACGGAAGCTCCCTGGTATTCCGAAAGCACGCTGGCCAATTCCAGACGCAGACGTTCTCTTAAGTGTGTGTCCATAGCGGAAAACGGCTCATCCAAAAGCAGTGCCTCCGGCTCATAAGCCAGGATCCTTGCCAGGGCCACTCTCTGCTGCTGTCCGCCGGAAAGCTGTGCGGGATAGCGTTTTTCCAGTCCGCTTAAACGAAACCGCTCTATCATCTCAGAAACCCGCTTTTTCTGCTGTGCTTCCCCATAGCGTTTTCCCGCCTTTAATCCGGTAAGGATGTTTTCCTCCACGGTCATATTCGGAAACAGCGCATAGTTCTGGAACAGATAACCGACGCGGCGTTTCTGCGGCTTCATGTTTACCTTCCGGCTGCTGTTGAAGAGTTCCCGTCCATCCAGGATGATGGAGCCGCTGTCCGGCTCCACAATGCCGGCAATGGATTTTAAGGTCATGCTCTTGCCGCAGCCGGAAGGACCGAGAATGCCAAGACAGCCTGTCCCGGAGCCGGCGGACGCGTCACTGGCACGTCCTCGGCATGCCGAGCAGGTAAACTGAACCTGAAGCTCGAATTCACGCAGCTTTTTTCGGATATCTGCCGATAAAAAATCCGCACTCATGATAATCTCCTTTTCTTCTCGCGCAGTGCTGCCCGGTTCATCAGGATGACGGAAAGGAATGCAATGACAACGATGATGGCAACATAGCGGTATGCCGCGTCCATATTTCCTGCTGCCACCTCGGAATATACCGCCATCGGCAGGGTTCTGGTCTTTCCTGCGATATTGCCTGCGATCATGGCCGTTGCGCCAAATTCTCCCAGGCCTCTCGCAAAGGCCAGGACACCGCCGCTGACGATACCTGGCATGGCATTGGCGATCAGCACCTTATGAAAGATGCTCCATTCACTCATGCCAAGGGTGCGGGCCGCTGCCATGAGGTTCGGATCCACCTGCTCAAACGCTCCCCTTGCAGAGCGGTACATGAGCGGAAAGGACATCACCACCGCTGCCAGCACCGTGGCCGTCCAGGAAAAAGCGATCTTCACGCCGAAATATTGTAAAAAGAAGATGCCGATGGGCCGTTTCACCCCACACAGATATAAGAGAAAAAAGCCCGCCACCGTAGGCGGAAGCACCAGCGGCAGCGTCAGCACGCCGTCCAGGAGAATCTTCATCCGCTCGTTTTTCATGCTGACCACCCACCAGGCTGCCAGGATCCCGAGAAAGAAGGTAAGCACAATGGAGACACTGGCTGTCTTCATGGAAATCAGAATTGGGGACCAGTCCATCTTGTTGCTCCTTTCTTTTTACTTGGCTGCTACAAAGCCGTAAGACTCAAATACCGCGATTGCTTCCGGAGTCTGTAAGAAGTCAACGAATGCCTTTGCAGCATCCTCGTGAGCAGTCGCCTTTACCACGGCTACCGGATAGATGACTTTCTTTTCCAGGCTTCCCTCCGGTGCCTCTGCAACAACAGTAACCTGATCAGCCTTGCTTGCTGCATCGGTTGCGTAAACGATACCTGCGTCAGCACTTGCTGCTGCAACCTGGTTTAATACCTCCGTTACGTTGGTACCAAAGCTTACCTTATCCTGAATGCTGTCCCATACGTTTAAATTAGTCAAAGCTTCTTTTGCGTACTGGCCGGCCGGAACACTCTCCGGATCACCCAGTGCGATCGATGCTGCATCACCGATCTTCTCGAAGGAATCAATTTTGCTGTCGCTGCCGGTCGGAACGATCAGAACGATCTTGTTCTCTAACAGGTTTACAATGGTATCGGAAGCGATCATGCCTTCCTCATCCAGAGCCTTCATCTGCTTGGTCGCTGCAGACATAAATACGTCTGCCTCCAGGCCTTCCTCGATCTGGGTCTGCAACTTTCCTGAGCTGTCGTAGGTTCCCTCAACGGTTACGCCCGGATACTGCTCCTCGAACATCGGGATCAGTTCATCCTCATATGCGTTCTTTAAGCTTGCTGCCGCCGCAACCAGAATACTCTGCTCGCCAAGGTCTGCCTTTGCCTCTGCTTTGCTCTCTGCCTCTGTCTCTGCTGCAGTGGTTTCCGCTGCGATTGTCTCAGTCTCGGTTGCTGCTGCGGTGGTCTCCTGCGGTTTGGAGGAGCATCCTGCCATCATACCTGCAACCATCATAGCTGCCATTACAACTGCGAACGGTTTCTTCATCTTTTCTCTCCCTTTTGTTTTCTATTTTCTCGCGCACTCAGACGCGGTGCCGCGCAAAATCTTTAACCCATGATCCAGCGCTCCCAGAATAAAGCCAAGGCTCTCCTTCACGGCCTTCGGACTTCCCGGCAGATTCACGATCAGGGTCTTTTTGCGGATCACAGACGCGCCGCGGCTTAACATGGCCCGGTCTGTGATCTGCATGGACTTCATGCGGATGTACTCGGCAATGCCAGGCGCATTCCGGTCTGCCACTGCCAGCGTTGCCTCCGGTGTCTGATCCCGCATGGAAAATCCGGTACCGCCACTGGTGACAACCAGATCTACCTGCCGGCTGTCGGCCAGACGGATCAGGTGATGCTTTAACACCGCCGGCTCATCCGGGATCACAAAGCGTTCCAGCACATCATATCCTGCTTCTTTTAACAGCTCCTCGGCTGCTGGACCGCTTGCGTCCTCCCGCTCCCCTCTGGAGCCTTTATCGCTTAAAACAATGACTGCCGCCGTAAACGGACGGTTCTCATCCGGTGCTTCCACACGCATCACATCGCCCGGACGGATGATACCTTCCTTTATAACCTCGGCAAACACACCTTCCCGCGGCATGATACACTCCCCAACACGATGATAAATTGCGCAGTGACTGTGGCATTCCTTGCCGATCTGGGTCATGCGAAGCTCCACGGTCCCGGCATACAGTCTGGTTCCCACCGGCAACGCCCGGAAATCGATTCCGTCTACGACCAGATTTTCACCAAAGGCACCGTCGCCCACGTTTGCTCCGCGCTTATTAAACTCCTCAACCTTATTATAGGAAAGAAGACTCACCTGCCGGTGCCACGTTCCCGCGTGAGCATCACCCTCAATTCCGAAGTCCGGAATAAAATGTCCTTCCGGGATGGTATGTTTTTCCGTTCCCCGGGCCGGACTGATGCAGATAGCCTTCACTACGCCTGTTTCATTAAAATCCATGTTTCTCACCCTCCAATTGCACTCATGCCATGCGCTTCTGTAATCTGATCCGGCTGCTCAAAGCAGTGCTCTGCCGGTTTGCCGTATATGGTGCGGGCCATGGCATCGAGAAGATTCTGATTTTTGCTGACCGCTTCCTGCCGCACGCATTCACCACGCAGAATTTCTCTCAAGTCTGTTCCATCCTCATAGCACAAACAGGTCTTCAAAAATCCTGTTGAAGTCAGTCGTACCCGGTTGCAGGAGCTGCAGAACTTTCCGTGCATGGCACTGATGAGTCCGATGCTTCCCTGATATCCCGGAATCCTGTAATACACCGCCGGACCGGCCCCGTGTACGCTGCCATCGGCCTGAAGCTGAGGAAATTCACTGCGTATCTCTTCCAAAAGCTCCTCGTTGCTGCGTCCCTCCGAGTGCCGCCCTTCTCCAATGGGCATCAGCTCAATAAACCGGACATCCACAGGCTTATCCTTTGCCAGCGTGATCAGACGTTTCCAGTCGGTATCCGGCATGGAAACTGCGTTAACCTTTACTTTCAAGCCTGCCGCAAGAGCCGCGTCAATGGCCAGCAGGACCTCCGGCAGAAGATCCTGACCGGTGATGGCCGCAAACCTTCCGGGATCCAGCGTATCCAGGCTGATATTGATCTCATCCAGTCCTGCCTCTACCAGTTCCGGGAGAATGGCTCTCACCAGGGTTCCGTTGGTCGTCATGGCGATTTTTTCAATGCCCGGAATCTCTTTTAACATGTGGATCAGCTCCGGACAGCCTTTTCTGGCAAGCGGTTCTCCGCCGGTCAGCCGGATCTTGGTGATACCGAGCCTGGCCCCGCACGCCGCGATCTGCCGGATCTCCTCAAAGCTCAATATATCCTTATGCTCCACGCACTCAATGCCGTTTGGCATACAGTATTTGCAGCGCAGGTTGCAGCGGTCCGTCACGGACACACGCAGATACTTAATTTCTCTTCCCTGGGCATCCTTCACACCTGCTCACCGCCCTGCTCACGCGGATTCACAAAATGTCCGCTCTTTCCTCCGGTTTTCTCTGCCAGATGGATGTCTCCGATCTCCATCGCCTTATCTACCGCCTTACACATATCGTAGATGGTCAGAAGCGTCACTGACACGCCTGTCAGCGCTTCCATCTCTACTCCGGTCTTTCCGGTGGTCTTGGCCGTGCAGACTGCCTCGATCTCACAGTTTTCCGGATGCAGGTTAAAATCCACGTTCAGCTTGGTCAGATTTAAGATGTGGCAAAGAGGAATAAGCTCTGAAGTACGCTTTGCTCCCATGATCCCAGCGATCCGGGCCACACCAAGCACATCCCCCTTGGCCATAGTACCTTCTTTGATCTTTCCAAAGCATTCCTCGCTCACGCGGATACGGCCCTTTGCTACCGCCTCACGTACCGTTTCGCCCTTGGCAGTCACATCGACCATGCGGGCATTGCCCTGTTCGTCAAAATGGGTAAATTCCATATCAATACCCCTTTCCAAAACCGCAGTTCGGGAAGGTGCAGACCGGGCAGTTTAAGCACAGGCCGCCCATGCCAAGGGCTGCCAGCTCATCCGGTGTCACCTCATCGTCTGCCATGACACGTGGAAGTACCAGATCAAAAATGGTGCGTTTTGCATACATCACGCAGCCCGGAAGCCCCATGATGACGGTTCTCCGGTTCCTTCCATGTTCTATGCGGTCGTAATAAGCCAGCAGAAACATGGCGCCCGGAAGCACCGGGGCACCGTAGGAAACAATGCGTGCTCCGGTATTTTTGATGGCCAGCGGAGTCTTGTCATCCGGATCTACACTCATGCCTCCGGTGCAGATGACAACATCCGCTCCCTTTCCGATCATATCCAGAATGCTGGCCGTTACCTTTTTGTCATCATCATCCCAGGTGACATGGTCAATGACCTCTGTGTCAAACTCAGACAGCTTGTCCACAATGACCGGGGTGAAGGTATCTTTGATACGTCCGTGGAACACTTCATTTCCGGTTGTCACAATACCGACCTGCTTACGCTGAAACGGCTTTAATTCCAGAATTGGCTTTCCGCCGGTCAGCTCCATGGTCCGCTCCCTCACCGCTTTCATCTTCTCTTCCTCAATGACCAGAGGGATAATGCGGGTGCCTGCCAGCTTGTCTCCCTTTTTTACGGCAAAATTGCCGTGGCGGGTGGCGATCATCATCTGGCCGAAGGAATTGACCTCCTTTAGTGCCTTTGCGTCAATCTTTAACAGGCCATCGCAGGCCGCAGTCAGCTCGATCTTACCTTCCTTCGGCAAAGAACGGTCCATGTGCTCACCCCTGCAGATCTCGCAGAGCACTTCGGCTGCCTCATCCTCATGCATCATGCCCTCTTCCTTCTCCCAGACATAGAGGGTATCCTTTCCAACGCTTAAAAGCACCGGAATATCTTCCTTTGTAACAATGTGACCCTTGCGGAACACTGCGTCTTTGGTGACTCCGCGAATGATCTGTGTAATGTCGTGACAGAGGACTGCGCCCTCCGCATCGACGGTTTTGATCAGTTTCATGTGTGCTGCCTCCCAATCTTCCTGTGAATCTTCGTTATCATTCCGTTTTTTGTTCCATTCATCCGTTTTGTTCGTTATTTTTTTGTGAAAATAACGGTGGACTTTTAAAACCGGCCTGCCTTCCGGCAAACCGGCTTTTCAGATGATTCTATTGTAATCTGTTTTTCCGGGAAATGCAATCCCCAAATCTGTTTTATTGACAGTTTCCCTAACTTTTTTTCATGCGTTTCGTTACTTATCAGAATGCACACTCAGCCCCGTTCGATCAGCACCTGCATCACGCCGCCGCAGACCATGCCCTCTTCCTCTGCCACTCTTCCGGTCATATCCACATGACGGATCTGATATCCGCCATCACGGATCACTTCCCGAGCATGCTGCATGAGGTTTGCCTCTGCGCACCCCCCTCCGATGGTTCCCTGGATCAGCCCTGTTTCGTAAACAATCATCTTGGCTCCGGCCTTTCTCGGGGTGGAGCCTTTCGTGCTCAGAATGGTAATAACCGCCTTTTTCTGATCCGCAAATTTTTCTTCCGGCTCTGCCAGATCGTGACTGACTTCCATGTCGATGTCAGACTGGGAAACTCTTCTGGCCTCATCCTCCGGTTTGCGTTTTACCTGAATGGCTTCTGCAAGGATTGCAACCGCAATCTCCTCCGGGGTTATTGCTCCGATATCAAGTCCCACCGGGGTGTGGATCCAGTCAAGCCACTTACGGCTGATGCCTTCCTCCTCCAGTGTATCCTTCAGTTCTCGGACGCGCTTTCTGGAACCGATCATGCCGAGATATGCCGTCTCCCCCTGCTTTGCCAGGGCCCGCAGACAGACACCATCGTGACGATGGCCTCTGGTTAAGAGCACCACGAAATCAGAGGAATTGACATGCAGCTTTTCAATCGCCGTCTCAAAATCCATGCAAAGGACCTGCTTTGCCGTCGGGAAGCGAAGCTCATTGGCAAAGGAAGGCCGGTCATCGGTCACCGTTACCGCAAAACCGGTGCGGGCCGCAAACTCTGCCAGTGCCAGTGAAACATGACCACCGCCGAAGATCAGCATGCGGTTTTCCTTACAGAACGGCTCCGCGATCCACTTTTCTGTTTTCTGCTCATCGTCAAACCCCGTAATGCATACCTTCTTCTCAAAAGCAGCCTGCTGTGCCAATGCTTCCACTGACTCAGTTTCCGTTCCCGGCTCATAAATATGCTTTTCTAAGGTTCCGTCTTTCTTTAGCTTTGTCAGCAACAGCTTCTGATTTTCTGACTGAAGACCGTTAAGAAGTGCCCCATATACATTCTCAATCCTCATCATTCACGCTCTCCTTTTTCAAAAATTTCCTGTTAATAAATTATTTTAACAATATTTCACTCTTTTGTAAACGTCATGTGACTGAAATCATATTACATTTCACAGGACGCAATTTCCCCATCAAAACGTAATGAAGAAAAGTCTGAGATATGATATGATAATGTCATATTTCAGTCAATCGTACTCTCAGGAGGACTTTTTATAATGAACAGACAAGATTTTGAACAGCAATTTATATCCATCAGCGACCAGATCTGGGAATTTGCAGAGCCCCGTTACCAGGAGTTTCATTCCAGCGCCCTGCAGGCTGATTTTCTGGAACAAGAAGGTTTTACCGTAACACGGAATCTCGGCGGCATTGCCACCGCCTTTTCTGCAAGCTTTGGCTCCGGTCACCCGGTCATCGGACTTTTAGGGGAATATGACGCGCTGCCCTGCATGAACCAGATTGCAGATTCTCCCGAAAAACAGACAGACCATCCCGGCGCGGCAGGACATGGCTGCGGACATAACCTTCTTGGGACCGGCGCTATGGAAGCGGCCTGCCTCATTCGCGACTGGCTCTTACAGACCCATTCGGAGGGAACCGTGATCTACTTTGGCTGTCCGGCTGAGGAGGGCGGCGCCGGAAAAGCTTTCCTGACCCGCTCCGGCTGCTTTGACAATCTGGACTTTGCTCTGGCCTGGCATCCGGGGTCCAAAACCGGCCTGATCAAAAAGGCGCTCGCCAATATCCGCGTGATCTTTGACTTTACCGGAAAAAGCGCCCATGCTGCCGCCCACCCGGAGCTTGGACGTTCTGCATTAGATGCCTGTGAACTTATGAATGTGGGCGTCAACTACCTGCGGGAGCATGTCAAAAGTGATGCCCGCATGCACTACGCTTATCTGAATGATGGCGGCGATGCGCCGAACATTGTTCCGGCTGCCGCCACCCTGCTCTACGCCCTGCGCGCACCGGAAAGCACTTATGTAGCCGAACTTTACGACCGGGTAGGTGATGTGGCAAAGGGCGCTGCACTCATGACGGGAACCAGGGTTTCCTGCCGGACCGTCAGCGCCTATGCAGAGCTGTTGTCGGTTCCGGCTATGGAGGCGCTTATGATGGAGGCCATGCAAGAGGCAGAGAAGCCGGAATATGCAGATGATGATTACGAGTATGCGGCAAGGTTTGCTGCGGATCAGGCTTCCCCTTCCATTGACACCACCATTCTTCCTGCTGACCAAAGCATCAACCTCGGCAGTACGGATGTAGGCGATGTAAGCTGGCAGGTTCCGACCGGACTCATCGGCGTAACAACCGAAGCGGCCGGCTGTGCCCTTCATACCTGGCAGATCGTAGCCCAGGGAAAAAGCCCGCTGGCCTACAAGGGCATGCACTACGCGGCGCGGATCCTGTTTGCGGCTGCGAAGAAGCTGTATGAAAGCCCGGAACGCTGTGCGCTGATCCAGGACGATTATCAGCATGTAATCGGACATCGAACATATCAGTCCATGCTGCCCGACTCTGTAAAGCCTGGAGATTTTTAGTTGCGCAACCGCACCGGACTTTGTTATAATATAAACGAATTTTTGATTTATGATACTTCAGGAAGGGAGTTTTACTATTATGGATCTGACGAAAGCTGTGAAAGAAAAATATAAAAAGCCACTGGCTTCCTGCACCAACGAGGAAATCTATATCTGCCTGTTAGAGCAGGTGAAAAAGCTGGCAAAGGAGAAGGAAGCTGCTTCCAAAATAACTGCTGCCACCAGCAAGCGCAAGCTCTACTACATCTCCGCTGAGTTTCTGATCGGCAAGCTGCTCTCCAACAATCTCATCAACTTAGGTCTTTATGATGAAGTTAAAAAAGAGCTGGCCGCTGCCGGCAAGAGCCTTGCCGAAATCGAGGAGCTGGAGCCGGAGCCATCCCTCGGCAACGGCGGTCTGGGACGTCTGGCTGCCTGCTTTGTGGATTCCATTGCTACTCTTGGATTAAACGGAGACGGTGTTGGCTTAAACTACCACTATGGCCTGTTCAGACAGGTCTTTGACAAGAAGCATCTGCAGCAGGAGACCCCGAACCCGTGGATGGAAAACGAGAGCTGGCTTACCAAAACCGAAACCAGCTATCAGGTTCCGTTCGGCGGCTTCACGGTTACTTCCCGTCTCTATGACCTGGATGTGACCGGTTATAACAACCACTCTACCCGCCTGCGCCTCTTCGATCTGGAAACTGTGGATGAGAGCATCGTAAAGGATGGTATTGATTTCGACAAAACCGAAATCGAGAAAAACCTGACGCTCTTCCTCTATCCGGATGATTCCGATGACAAGGGCCGCCTGCTGCGCGTGTACCAGCAGTATTTCATGGTCAGCAATGCCGCACAGCTCATTCTTGACGAGTGCATCGCCCGCGGTTCCAATCTCCATGACCTGGCTGACTATGCTGCCGTTCAGATCAACGACACCCATCCGTCCATGGTCATTCCAGAGCTAATCCGCCTGTTAGGCCAGCACGGCATTATCATGGATGAAGCCATCTCCATTGTTTCAAAAGTATGCGCCTACACCAACCACACCATTCTGGCTGAGGCACTGGAAAAATGGCCGATTGCCTTCCTGGAAAAAGCGGTTCCGCAGTTAATGCCGATCATCCGCGAGCTGGACAACCGCATCCGCGCCACTGTAAAAGACGAGACCACCTACATCATCCAGAACGGTCTGGTTCATATGGCCCATATGGACATCCACTACGGCTACAGCGTCAACGGCGTGGCTTACCTGCACACCGAGATTTTAAAGAACACAGAACTGAACAACTTCTATAAGCTGTACCCGGAGCGCTTCAACAATAAGACCAACGGCATCACCTTCCGCCGCTGGCTCATGGCCTGCAACCCGGAGCTTTCCGCCCTCATCACCTCTCTCATCGGAGAAGGCTGGAAGAAAGATGCCATGGAACTGGAAAAACTGGGACAGTTCGTGTCTGACCCGTCCGTACTTACAAAGCTTCTGGATGTGAAAGCAGAAAAGAAGGCTCAGCTTGTTTCCTATCTGAAGAACACCCAAGGACTGGAACTGAACCCGGATTCCATTTTTGACATTCAGGTAAAACGTCTGCATGAATACAAACGCCAGCAGATGAATGCCCTCTATGTCATCCATAAGTATCTGGAGATCAAGGCAGGCAAGCTTCCGAAAAAGCCGATTACCGTGCTGTTCGGCGCAAAAGCTGCCCCGGCTTACGTAATTGCGAAAGATATTATCCACTTAATTTTATGTTTGCAGGAACTTATCAACAAAGACCCGAAGGTAAGTCCACACCTGAAAGTTTTCATGGTGGAAAACTACAATGTGACCCTGGCTGAAAAGCTGATTCCGGCCTGCGATATCTCCGAGCAGATCTCCCTGGCTTCCAAGGAAGCATCCGGAACCGGCAACATGAAGTTCATGTTAAACGGCGCCCTGACCCTGGGAACCATGGACGGCGCCAATGTGGAGATTGCTGAGCTGGTGGGCAAAGACAACATCTTCACCTTCGGCGAATCCTCCGAGACCGTCATTGCCCGCTATGAGCGCGGTGACTACAAGTCCAAAGACTGGTACGCTAAGGATAAAGACTTAAAGGCTGCTGTAGATTTCATTATCGGAAAAGAAATGATGAAGATCGGCCAGAAAGAAAATCTGGACCGTCTCTACAAAGAACTGTTAAACAAAGACTGGTTCATGACCTTCCCGGACTTTGAAGATTACGTCAAGACCCGCGAAAAGGCTTATGAAGCCTACACTGACCGCACCGAGTGGGCTAAGAAAATGCTCATCAACATCAGCAAAGCCGGATTCTTCTCCTCCGACCGCACCATTGCGCAGTATAATGAGGAAATCTGGAAGCTGTCATAACAATATACTTTTAAAAGCCAAAATGAGGAGCCGCTGCTGTGGCTCCTCATTTCTGTTTACATATCCATTCTACTTAAGTCGTTCCAGAACGTTTTTCACCTCTCCTACATCTAATCCCATCTGCTCCGCGATTTGCTGCTCCGTATATTTTTCTTTATGCAGCCTGTAAATGGTAAAAATCTGCTCCGCACCTTCTCTTTTCCCTTCCGCATATTCTACTTTCCGAATTAATTCCTTCTCACTTATTGTTTTACGATCCATTTTCCTTTTCGGTTGGTTCCTTCTCGCTCAATCATTCCTTTCTTTTGCATCCTGCGGATATAATACTTCACCGTATTCAAGTTAAGCCCATTTCTTGCCGCTATCTCTTTTTGAGAAATCTCTGGAATATTTATCATCAACTGCATAATTGCATATTCTATTTCACCTTGCATATTATGAACCACTTCATCAATAGTCGATTGGGTGGACTGGGTGGTCGATTGGGTGGTCGATTGGGTGGACTGGGTGGTTCCTTCATTCATCAACGCTTCATCCAACGGCACAATAATCCGAAATACGTCTCCCACCTTGTAAAGCGTGGTGTAGTCCTCGGTCAGGGTGTCCAGGAACTCGTCCACCATGGCCATATTATAGCCGCCCATGCGTGCTTTGGAGAATACATGGGTGGAAACTTCCTGCGGTGTCAGCATATGTATTTCGTCCGCCTTTCCTTAGAAATAAAGCCCGTTGTTTTCCAATTCATTGATCAGATCGCCCTCGATATCCACATGGTAGGGGGTGATGATATAGGTGCTGTTGGCCACGCGCTTGATCTTGCCTTCTCCGGCATAGGCCACGCCGGAGAGGAAGTCCACCAGGCGGCGGGCCACATCTTTGTTGGTGGCTTCGAGGTTCATGACCACGGTGCGTTTGCTCTTGAGCTGGTCGGCAATCTCGGAAGCGTCCTCAAAATGCTGGGGGCTGACCAGAACGACCTTGAGCTGCGTGGTGGCGTGAATATTGACCACCTTATTGCTGCGCCGCTCCTCGGCACGGGCGCTGCGCCGGTCGTCAAACAGGGCAGCCGTGTTGTCGGGCTTTTTCACGTCCGGGTAATCGTCTTCATATTCCTCGTCTTCATCTTCATACGTATGGGTCAGCTTTTTCAGCTCATCGAACAATCCCATAACACAGCCTCCGTTTTATGATAAATTTTCTGCAGGGGCGCCGTAATGGCGCGCGCCGAAAATGGCGGTGCCCACGCGGACCATGGTGGAACCGGCAGCAATGGCATCTTCAAAGTCGCTGCTCATCCCCATGGAAAGGTATAATTCATCACTATTATGAAGCAAAAGCGGGGTACTGTCAACAAATAAGTGGCGCATTTCCAAGAAATACGGCATATTTTCGCCCTTTTTTTCCGCAATGGGGGGAATCGCCATCAGGCCCTGGATGCGCACATGGCGCTCCGGCCGGGCAAGGACGGCTTTGATGGCAGATTCCACTTCCTCGGGCCGAAAACCGCTCTTGCTGTCTTCGCCGCCGATGTTCACTTCCAGCAGGATATTTTGAGTCAATCCGTTCATGGCGGCGCGCTTGTCGATCTCGTCGAGCAGGCCCATGGAGTCCACAGAATGGATCAGGTCCACCTGCCCCACGACCTGTCGTACCTTGTTCTTCTGCAGCACGCCGATAAAGTGCAGCGGCGCGCCGACATAGGCGTGCTCGGAACGCTTTTGCACCATTTCCTGGACTCGGTTTTCACCCAGGCAGTCAATGCCTGCGGAGATGGCTTCCCGACAGGCTGCGGCATCATTCATTTTGCTGGCTCCGCACAGGAGAATCTCCTGCGGACTGCGCCCTGCCGCCCGGGCGGCTTCGGCCATCCGGACGCGCACGGAGGCAATGTTTTCTGCAATCGTAGACATAAGTGTGTATTCTCTCTTTCTCTGGGAGGAAGAGTCCTTTCTTCAGTTGATGACTTTTCCGTTGTAAAGTTCTTCGGCGGTGATAATAATGCTGTCGCCCACGCGCAGGCGGGAAGAGGAGGTGTTTTCCGTATCGTCCTCTTTCTTGGAAGGTTCCACCAGGTAATAACCGCTGCCCTGATACACCACATCCACAGGCTTAAATACTGCCTGCATGCCCACCAGGCAGTAGACGCCGGTGACGCCGTCTTCCACGCGCAGCGCCTCGGTGGGAACCCGGATGCCGGAATAGGATTCATGGATCAGGCTGGCGCTTTGGCGGCGCAGCAGCGTAACCTCGGGCAGATATTCATCGCTGGAAAATACTACCAGTTTTCGCCCGTTTTCTGTGTCGCTGATGCGCTCGATGGTCATGGTAAGATCCCGGTCCAGTTCTTTGACAAAGCGCAGCTGTACGGTGTGGCCCACTTTGTAGGAAGCGGCGTCTTTTTCGCTCATATTGGCTGCATAATACCAGATGCTGCCGTAAATCAATTTGCCCACGTTGGAGGTGAGAGCGGGATCAGGGGCGACAGCGGAAAGCTGGGAAGGCGTCATGGTTTCCAGGGCCGCAGGGGTCAGGACGGCTTCGTACCCGTCCACCACGGCGGAAAACAACCCTGCGGAAGGGGCGGTGACAGCGCGGGCACTATGCTGCTGCTGGGCTTCCAGCGTTTTGATCTGCGCACGCAGGGACTCCGCTTGGGCTTCCAGTTCCGCTGTGCTTTCGCCGCCGGAGGAATAATCCCGGCGGATCACCAGGGAGCGCAGCTCGGAAACACTGCCCTCCAGGGCGGTGTACTGCCGCGTGTGCAGATTTTTCTGCATGGCAAATATAGCGGACTGGATGCTGCTGTCCAGTTTGACGACGGCAGTGGGGCTTTCACTCTCGCCCATAGCGTAGGTCAGCTGATCCAGTTGGGCGCGCAGGGTGTCGAGCTGGCCTTCGGTTTCCATGGCGGCGCTGTCGGTGTATACGGTGGCCACGCGCCCGCCTGCAGCCACGCGCTCCCCCTCGGCCAGAGTGATGTCCAGTACACCGCCGTTCTGGCTGGGCAGCAGCGATTCCTCGCGGACGACATAGCCAGAAACGGTGGTTTCGTCGTCGGCCTCGTAGGTATAGGCGCTGGAAAGCTCGTAGGGCGCGTTCAGGCCGCTGAAGACGCGGAAGAGCACATAGCAGAGCACCATGATGCTCAGCAATGCCAAAATCAGCGTGGTGGCGGCGGAGGGGCCGGTTTTGGGGGGCTTGATCGAATTGCTCATAAAAGGATCCTCTTTTGGGTTTTCCCGGCCGCGCCCTTCGGGCCGGCTCAGTCGCCGGTGGCGTTAAAGTCGATGGGGCGCATGGGGATAATGGTGGAAATGGCGTGCTTGTAAATCATTTGCTGTTTGCCGTCGCTGTCGAGCACGACGACAAAGCTGTCGTAACCGCTGATCACGCCGTGCATCTGGAAGCCGTTCATCAAAAAAACGGTGACCAGGGTACCGGCGCGGCGGGTTTTGGCCAGAAAGGTGTCCTGAAAATTGATGGGTGCTTTTTGCATATCGCTCTGTCTCCTTTTGCCGCAAAGGGCCTTTTCTATGTACAGGCGATGTGCGTGTGCGCGTTCCTCGCCCGTCAGGCTTATCCTAATCCATGGGCGGAGAGGATTTCTGTCGAAAGCTGAAGGGCGCGGGGAAAATCCCGCTCTTTTTTCCAAAAGATCCAGTGAATTGCTTTGTTTCGCCGCAGCCAGGTGAGCTGACGCTTGGCGTACTGGCGGGAGCGGAGTTTGATTTCTTCGGTGGCTTCGGCAAGGCTTTTTTCGCCGCGCAAAGCGCCGAGCAGTTCTTTGTAGCCGATGGCCTGCAGGGCGGTGGACGAGGGAGAAACGCCAGCGGACAGTAATGCGCGTACTTCCTCCACCAGACCCTGAGAGAGCATGGCATCCACCCGTGCATCAATCAGAGCGCGCAGGTCGGCGCGGTCTTCAAAGGTCAGACCAATGTAGACGGCGTCGTAGCGCGGCGGAAGCAGTTTGCTTTGGGCGTCGTGTTCAGTGATGGTCTGGCCGGTTTCATAGTAGATCTCCAGGGCGCGGAGAATGCGTTTTTCATCCCGGAGATGCAGCCGTGCAGCGGCGGTGGGATCGATGATGGAAAGCTCCCGGTACAGCGGCTCGATGCCTTCCCGGGCCAGCCGTTCGTTCAGCCGTTGCCGGCTCCGGGTTTCACTGCCGCCGGCGGCAAAGCTGCGGCCAGCCACCAGTGCATCAAGATACAGCCCTGTGCCGCCTACTACGATAGGAAGTTTGCCCCGGGCAAGAATATCGTCCACACAGGCGGAGGCGTCTTCCACAAAACGGGCGGCAGAGTATGTTTCCTGCGGATCAGCCACACCCACCATGTGGTGGGGCGCCAGGGCCATCTCCTCCGCTGTGGGCGCAGCAGTGCCGATGGCCATGCCGCGGTAAATCTGCATGGAGTCGGCGGAGACAATCTCGCCGCCGAAGCGCTGAGCCAGGAGAATGCCCAGCGTTGTTTTGCCGCAAGCCGTGGGACCGACTACACAGGCAATTTTGTTTGTGTGTTCCATAGACTGGGAGAGACTCCTTTCCGGCCCTGTAAAGCGTTTTGCGGGCAGCTTATTTTTGGTTGTGAAACAGGTTTAAAATACCTGCAAGCAGACAAAAGATCCCCACAATCCCGCTGCCGATGCGCCATGCATGGCCGTACAGAACGACCAGAAAATGGGGCGGCCGGATGGTGCAGCCAAGCAGCAGCGCGCCGATAGAAAGCAGCAGGACGATGCCAAGAATCTCGCCTTTGGATTTCATAAACAGGCCCCTTTTCAAATGTAAATATAAATCCGCCAAACAATTGTGTGGGGTGAGGAGTCAGAAGGACTCTGCCAGCGCTTTAGCTTGGGACAGAGCATCCCGCAGAAGCGCTTCGTGGTCGATTTCTTTCACATCCTGCATGGGCGCGCCGATAAAGTGGTATTCTCCGATGCCGAAGAAAGGGCACAGGGCGCGCCAGTGCTCACTGCCGCAGTTGGCTTCCAGCGAACCGCCGGCAGTGGTGAGGAACAGCAGTTTTTCCGCCCGGCACAGGCCCACCTGGCCTTGGGACGTATAGTCGAAGGTGATGCCCTGGGCGGCAATGTGCTCGATGTACAGCCGCAGCTGAGCGGGGAAAGACAGCTCCCAGTATGGTGCGGCAATCACGATGCGGTCCGCTGCGGCGAACTGGCGGGCCAGGGCGAAGGATGCGCCTTCCGTCCGCCCTTCGCCCTGCAGCGTTTCGCGCAGGCGCAGTGCGTTGCCCAGCAGGGGATTTAGTGTGAGTGTTTTCAAGTCCAATGTTTCAATATCGGCTTCCGGGTGTGCGGCGCGCCAGGCCGATAAAAATGTTTCCGCCAGTGCTGCCGTACGGGACGCGCTGCCGTGGACGGTGATGCAGCAATCAATATACAGAAGTTTCATAGGGGGTTCTCCTTTCGCGCAGGGGCTGTTATGCCCGCTTAAACATTTTTTCCAGTTCATACCGGCTCAGCTTGACCTTTACGGGCCGTCCGTGGGGACAGAATTGGATTTCTCCTTTCTGTACCTTGTCTACTAAAACCCGCAGCTCCTGTTCGCCGCTGACCATGCCGGCTTTGATGGCGGCCTTGCAGGCCATGGTGTGGAGCATGACGTCACGGGCGCCATCGGGATCGGCGCGGCCGGTACGCAGCAGCTGGTCGGCGATTTCTTCCAGCGCCGGAGCGATGTCGCCGGCGTCGATCTCTGCTGGACAGGTGCGGCATAGGATTGTGCCGTCGCCGAAATCCTCGGCTTCGAATCCAAACTGGTTCAGAAGGTCCAGATGCTCCAGAAGCACGGCGCACGCATCGGCACTCAAGGCGACGGCTTCGGGTGTCAGCAGCTGCTGTCCCATAATCGGTTCGGCATTGCGTTTCATGCGGTCAAAATTGACCCGTTCGTGGGCGGCGTGTTTATCAATGAGCCATACGGTGCCCTGATTGTCTTCGGCAATGATATAGGTGCGCAGCACCTCTCCGGCGATGCGCCAGGGCGGTTCGGCAGACGGTTCCAGCTGTTCCTGTCCAGCCAGCGGATCGGTGTGCGGCGTGTCCGCGTCCACAGCGGGTGTGAAGGAGGCCGGGGGGGCCGCGGAGATGGAAGCAGGCGGGCAATCCGCGGCATTTTCCGCCGCAGGATGGGCCTGCGGTGCGAGAGGCGGAATACGCGCCGCTGTGGCAGGGGACGGCGGGACGCTTTTGGAGGTGGGCTGAACCGAATCGGCTACCGTGACCGAGCCGCCCCATTCTGAGACGGGGGTATTTGCGCCCTGCTGCAGGGAAAAGCTGGTCAGCGGTTTGCCGGGCGCTGTCCGGGCACGGAATTCCTGTGCCGTCATGGTCTGGTAAAAAGAGGCATTCTGTTTTGGCGGCGCAGGGGAATCGGCGGGGGTCGGCTGTGCCGGGCGGGGGGAGGGCGCTGGCGCGGCAGGACGCTCGCCGCCCTGTTCCAGAGCGGATTTCACAGCGTAATACACTGCGTCGAACACGGCGCGCTCGTTTAAGAATTTGACCACGGTTTTGGCCGGGTGGACGTTGACATCCACTGCATCCAGCGGCAGCGAAAGGTGCAGAACGCAGCCGGGAAATTTCCCTTTCATGATCTGGTTGCGGTAGGCCTCTTCCAAGGCTGCGGACAGCAGGGGGGATTTTACATAGCGCCCATTGACAAAGAAGTGCTGCATGGCGCGGGTACCGCGGCCCTGCAGGCTGCGGGTGGCAAAGCCATCTACTGCCACAGCGCTGCCGCTGCCCTCCACAGCCAGAAGCGACAGGGCGAACTCCCGCCCCAGAGCGGAATAGATGGCCGAAAGCAGTTTTCCGTCTCCGGGGGTGTAAAGCTGCTCGGTGCCGTCGCGGGTCAGCTTGAAAGAAATACGGGCGTGGGAAAGGGCCTCATGCTGCACTACCGCAGCGGCAGCAGAAGCTTCCGCGCTGTCCTTTTTCATAAATTTCATGCGGGCAGGGGTGTTGAAAAACAGGTTGTGGACGGAAATTGTGGTACCCTCAGGGCAACCGCATTCCTCCACAGCGCCGGCAGTGCCGCCCTCCAGCGACATGCGCGCACCCCGCGCCGCGCCGCGGCGGCGGGAGGTGATCTCAATGCGGCTCACTGCGGCGATAGCGGCCAGGGCTTCACCGCGAAAGCCCAGGGTACCGATACAGGAAAGATCCTTTTCGGTGCGCAGTTTGGAGGTGGCGTGGCGCAAAAAGGCGGTGGGCAGTTCTTCCGGAGCGATGCCGCAGCCGTTGTCGCTGACCCGAATGAGACTCATGCCGCCGCCGCGCAGTTCTACGCTCACTGCGCTGGCTCCCGCGTCAATAGTGTTTTCCAGCAGTTCCTTGACCACGCTGGCGGGCCGTTCCACGACTTCGCCGGCTGCGATCATGTCGGCAAGATGGGATGGTAATTGTTGAATCAAAGGCATAGTTCATTCCTCGTTTTTGGAAGCATTCCAATTCCTTTTCAAACATCAGGTCCATTTTCTCTGTGCGCCCGGCATGCCATCTCAGGCGTAAAACGTCCACACAGCCAAAGCATTGACTGCGGCGTGGGCGGCAATGGGAATCCAGATGCTGTCCGAGCGGTCGTAGGCCCAGGCGAAAATCAGGCCGGGTACGGCGTACTGCAGCGCAATAAGAAGATAGTAAAGCGTAAAATGGTCGCCCGCCATGGCCCAGGTGTGCAGAAGGGCAAAGAGAATGCAGGTGACAAGATACGCCGCAGCACGGCTGTGCTGGCGTAGCCACCCAAAAAGGAAGCCCCGCAGCAGCACCTCTTCAATAAAAGGGGCCAGCACGACCAGGGCCAGCACGGTGGCCGCCGGAGCGGCATTCAGCAGATCAAGACTGACGAGGGCCGTATCGTTCAGGTTGACGGTATGTCCCCACAGGAGATGCGTTACACGAAACAGGATCTCATTCAGCCCGTAAAAGAAAATCAGGGCGGTCCCCAGTGTTTGAAAACTGCGCCCGGCAGAGCCGGTGAACGTGCCGGCACATACAAACAGAAAGCGATGGAACACCAGAGCCACGGCGGCGAAGAGCAGATAAAACCAGATGGTCTGCCGCAGTGCCGGACCGATGGAAAACCCCAGAAGGCCGCCGGCCCAGTTCAGGATCGCTGCGCCGCACAAAGGGATCAGGGCCAGGTAGATGAGCAGAAGAATTACGCCGCCCAGCTTTTCCAGATCGGTTAAATGAGAGTCGCGGGTTTGTTTTTTTGTTGTTTTTGCCATAGAAAATGTCGTCCTTTGGTCATTATTGTAGCTTCTTTTTGAATTCGTATAAAAGATTCATGGCCTCCAGCGGAGTGAGCATATCCACCTGGGTGCGGCGCAGCGTGTCCAGAACTTCGCCCTCGCCCAAGGCCGTCAGGGAGATCTGTCCGCTGCCGGGAGTGGTGGAAGTGGGTTTTGGCGCGCCGCTGTCCTGTTCCAGTTCGGACAAAATCTCCCGGGCGCGGCGAATGACGCCGTCGGGCAAGCCCGCCAGTTTGGCTACCTCAATACCGTAGCTGCGGTCGGCGCCGCCGGGGATGATCTTGCGCAGGAAAGAAATTTCGTCTCCGTGAGCCTTCACGGCTATGTTGTAGTTTTTCACGCCGGGCAGAGCCTGCTCCATTTCCGTCAGTTCATGATAATGGGTGGCAAAGAGGGTTTTGGCGCCCAGCTTCTTTTTGTCGGCGCAGTATTCCAGCACAGCCCGGGCGATGCTCATACCGTCGAAAGTGGAGGTGCCGCGGCCGATCTCGTCGAGAATCAGCAGCGAGCGGGAGGTGGCCTGCCGCAGGATGGAGGCTACCTCGTTCATTTCCACCATGAAAGTGGATTGGCCGGAGGACAGGTCGTCGCTGGCGCCGATACGGGTGAAAATACGGTCCACGATGCCGATGCGGGCGGATTTTGCGGGAACAAAGGAACCGATCTGAGCCAGCAGGACAATCAGGGCAACCTGGCGCATATAAGTGGACTTGCCGGCCATATTCGGCCCGGTAATGATGGCGGTGCGGTCCTCTTTTTCACCCATGAAGGTATCGTTGGGAACAAACAGGGAGTCCCTGAGTACTTTTTCCACCACCGGGTGCCGGCCGTCGTGGATCTCGATGACGCCGCTTTCGTCCACAGTGGGACAGGCGTAGCCATTGCGTACGGCTACAGCGGCCAGAGAAGCATAAGCGTCCAGCTCGGCCACCTCGGCGGCAGTTTTCTGAATGCGGCCGGCGGCGTCGGCGATTTCCTGACGCAGAGCTGAAAACAGCTCATATTCCAGTGCCGATACCCGATCGGAGGCGGTGAGGATGGTGTGTTCCAGATCTTTCAGCTCCTGGGTCACATAGCGCTCGGCATTGGCCAGAGTCTGCTTGCGGATGTAGTGCTCCGGCACCTGATCTTTAAAGGAATTGGATACTTCGATGTAATAGCCGAATACCCGGTTGTATTTGATTTTCAGCGTACGGATGCCGGTTTTTTCTTTTTCACTGGCCTCAATGCCGGCAATGGTGCCCTTGCCGCCGCTGAGGATGTCCCGGAGCCGGTCCACTTCAGCATGGAAGCCTGGGCGGATGAAGCCGCCCTCGCGCACGGAGAAGGGCGGTTCGTCCACCAGCGTCTGCGCAATGCGCGCACCCAAATCAGACAGAGTGTCCAAATTCCGGGCCAGCTCGCCCAGCCGGCCGGAAGAGAAATGGGAGAGCTGTGCGGCCACGGCGGGCAGTTTTTCAATAGCGCTGCGCAGCGAGGCCATATCCCGCCCGCCGGCGGTGCCGTATACAATGCGGCCGATAAGGCGCTCGATGTCCCCGATGCCGGTCAGGGTCAGGATCAGCTCTTCGCGGGCCATAGTATCTTCCACCAGGGCGGCCACAGCGCGCTGGCGCTTTCCGATGGCGGTGGGGGAAAGCAGGGGACGCTCCAGAAAGCCGCGCAGGCACCGGGATCCCATGGGCGTTTTCGTTTTGTCCAGCACCCACAGAAGGCTCCCGCGCTTTTCCTTGCTGCGCAGGGTTTCCGTCAGTTCCAGGTTGCGCCGGGCGGCCACGTCCAGCTCCATAAATTCGCCCTGCTCATAGTAATCCAGATCGTTTATGTAAGAAAGGTCTGTTTTTTGCGTCTCATAAAGGTAGCTGAGCAGGCCGCCCAACGCCATAGTCACGGCGGGAATACTCTGGGGGAGGGCCTTGAGCGCCTCTTCGCCGAACTGCCGGCGTACGGTGCGCTCGGCGGCGGCCAAATCGAAGGCGGCGTCCTTACCCCGTTCGCGGTGGCAGTGGAGCCTGTCGCGGAGGAATTCGTTCAAAGCCGGATGATCGGCGGCTGCGCCGCCCAGCACCACCTCCGCGGGGGAGAAACGGCCCAGTTCGTTGATGAGGTGGCCCACCGATTCCGCTCCGGAAAAGGCGGTAGCCATGGTCCGGCCGGTGGATACGTCGACAAAGCACACGCCGGTGCCGTTGTCGCTGAGAAACACGGCGCTGATGTAGTTGCTGCGGCCGTCCTCCAGCATAGAACTGTCGGTTACGGTGCCGGGGGTGACTACGCGGATGATGTCCCGCTCCACCAACCCCTTGGCCGTGGCCGGATCCTCCATCTGCTCACAGATGGCCACTTTGTAGCCCTTGGCAATCAGGCGGGCAATGTAGCCCTCGCAGGAGTGGTAGGGCACGCCGCACATGGGAGTCTGGTCGGCCTTGTCCTTGCCCCGGTCCCGGGTGGTCAGGGTGCGATCCAGTTCCCGCGAGGCAGTTTTGGCGTCCTCCCCAAACATCTCATAGAAATCGCCCAGACGGAAGAAAAGAAGGGCGCCGGGGTTGGCCTCTTTCAGTTTTACGTATTGCTGCATCATCGGCGTGAGTTCAGCCATGCTTTCACCTCGTATGTGTTCTCTTTCTGGTCGGTGGGGAGAAATTTACCGGAATTTGTAAGGTTCAACGGCCTGCAGTTCTACATAGCCGCAGCCGGGACAGACATGGCAGCGCACAGCGCTGCGGATTTCCATACCCTGCCAGTTGGGCACGCCCTGGGAGAGCGTCATATTCACGCCGGGCAGGCCGAACAGATTTACTTTTTTCATTTCCATTCCGCATTTGATACATTCCATGGTGATTGGCTCCTTTTCTGTTGAATTTTTTTGAAATCAAATATCGCTGTGGTCTGTGCGCCTGGGCATTACTCCGTCAGTTCGCCAAAGAGCGCCCAGGTGTTGCTGTCGGTAATTTTTGCGGTTTTGAAGCGGCCGATGGACGCTTCATCACCCACCAGATGCACCAGGCGCCCGCCTGCTGTGCGGGCCGAGAGCGGCCAGCGGGAATCACCGCTTTTGCCGTCCACCAGCACCCGCTGCACCGTGCCGACATAGGCGGCGTGTTTTTGCGCAGAGTTGGCGTTCTGAACCTGCAGCAGGGCGTCGAACCACTGCTGCTTTTCCGCGCGGGGCACCGGGTCGGGCAGTTTTGCTGCCGGAGTGCCGGGACGGGGGGAATAAATAAAGGTGAACAGCGCGTCAAAGCGCACCTGCTGCACCAGAGAGAGGGTTTCTTCAAACGCTTCCTTCGTTTCGCCGGGGAAACCCACGATGACGTCGGAGGTGAGCACAATATCCGGCATAACGGTGCGGGCGTAGTCCACCAGCGCAAGATATTCCTCGCGGCTGTAGCCCCGGTTCATGGCCTGGAGGATGCGGGTGGAACCGGATTGGAAGGGCAGGTGGAGATGACGGGCGATTTTCTCATGACGGGCCATGGTGTCGAGGAGCTTGTGGGAGGCATCCTTGGGGTGGCTGGTCATAAAACGCAGCAGGAAATCTCCGTCCAGGCGGGCCAGCTCGTCCAAAAGGTCGGCAAAGTCGCACGCCTCTGGCAAATCCTTTCCGTAGGAGTTCACATTTTGTCCCAGCAGGGTGATCTCTTTATAACCCTCGGCAATCAGACTTTTTACATCGGCAACAATGCAGGCTTTGTCCCGGCTGCGCTCCCGACCCCGGACATAGGGGACGATGCAGTAGGTGCAGAAATTGTTGCACCCATACATTACTGAAACCCAAGCTTTGGCGCCGCCTTCGCGGACGATGGGCAGCCCTTCGGCGATGGAGCCGTGGGAGTCGTCAATGGAAAACACACGGCCGTGCTGATGATAGACCTTTTGCAGCAGCTCCGGAAAACGCCACAGGGCATGGGGGCCGAATACCAGATCCACGTGGCGGTAGGAAGCGCGCACCTTGTCGGCCACCTGTTTTTGCTGGGCCATACAGCCGCACAGGCAGATTATCTGCCGGGGATTGGCCTTTTTGGTATGGGTCAGGGCGCCGAGATTTCCATAGACCCGCTGCTCGGCGTGCTCCCGCACGGCGCAGGTGTTGAGGATGACCACATCGGCCTGATGAGGATCCTCGGTAAAAGCGAAGCCCATTTCGCGGAGCATGCCCATAATATGTTCGCTGTCGGCCACGTTTTGCTGGCATCCAAAAGTGTCTACGCAGGCCAGGGGCGCATGATCCAGGGTTTCCTGCAAATGCGTGCGGATCTCCTGCATGATCTCCCGCTGCCGCGCCAGCTGCTGGGGGGATACAACGACTTCTTCTCGCTTCAAAAAACATTCTCCTGTCTCCCCGGCCGCAAAAGACCGGGAGGCAAATCCTGCCAAATTATACTTTAACTAATACAGTATAGCGCGTTTTGCGTGCCGGCACAATCTTTTTTTGCGCCGAAGCGGCAAAAAATTGGCCTGGCCGGGGGCGGTGGCCAGGGATTTCTTTTTCCATCTGGCCGTGCTACAATGGGACCGGAAACCATTCCGGAGGAGAAAGGGGAATGTCGTGTGCGTTTGCTGCTGGTGGAGGACGATGAGGAGATCAGCGCCATGCTCAGGGATTTTTTGGAAAGCGAAGGTTTTTCGGTAGATACGGCTGCCGACGGGGAGGCAGGCTGCGCCCGCTTTAGCGCAGCGCAGTACGATCTGGTGCTGCTGGATCTGATGCTGCCCCGGCGCAGTGGCCTGGATGTGCTGCGCGCCATTCGAAAAAGCGGGAGCACTGTTCCGGTGATTATCCTGTCTGCCCGGGACAGCGATTCGGATGTTACGCTGGGCCTGGGGCTGGGAGCCGATGATTATGTGGTTAAACCCTTTTCCGTCAGCCAGGTGCTGGCCCGCATCAAGGCAAACTTGCGCCGCTCCACCGTGTGGGCAGAGGGCGCGGAGGTGCCGGCGGAGGTGCTGCGCGCCGGAGCGCTGGCGATGGATTGCGCGGCCCACCGGGTGGAAAAGGACGGTATTCCAGTGGAGCTGACGGCCAAGGAATACGCGATTTTGGAGCTGTTGCTGCGCAATCCCAGACGGGTCTACACCAAGGCGCAGCTTTATGCTGCGGTGTGGGGCGAGGCGTATCTGGGCGATGAGAACGCGGTCAATGTTCACATCAGCCGCCTGCGCTCCAAAGTGGAAGACGACCCCAAAAAGCCCCGCTGCATCTGCACGGTTTGGGGCATTGGTTACAAGCTGGGGGATGGCGATGGGCGGTAACGGTGTGCTGCTGCTTTTGGCTGCCGTACTGGGCTTTGCGGCGCTCCATTTTGCTCTGCGGCAGCGGAGGCTGCGGCGGCAGCTTTCGCAGGCGGCACAGCAATTGGCGGTTATTTTAGACGGCGGGAGCGACGAAGCGCTGCTTGTGCCGCTGTGCGACGACGCTTTGACGCCGCTGTTGGGGCAGATCGACCGGCTGCTGCTGGAAAAGAAAAAACTGTGTGTGCAGCAGCGGCGCGCCCGTTTGGCGCAGCGGCGTATGCTTGCCAACATGGCCCATGACCTGCGCACGCCGCTGACTGTACTTCTGGGGCAGTTGGAAATCGCACGGCTGCGGGGTGAAGAGAGTGAAACGCTGCGCCGGGTGCAGGCCAAAGCCGAAGAAGTGCTGGCTTTGAGCGAAGCGTTTTTTACACTTTCCAAGCTGGAAGCGGGAGACACGAAACTGCCTTGTGCTGCGGTGGATCTGAGTGAGCTGTGCCGTGCTGCCGCGCTGGAATATTACGATTTTCTGACACAGCAGCGGTTTGAGGTGGAAATTCACGTCCCGGAGGAGGCGTGTCCCGTTTGGGGGCACGAGGAATCTATCCGCCGCATTTTATCCAACCTGATTTCCAATGCAGTGCGCTACGGTGCGGCGGGACGCTATTTGGGCATTGTGCTGGAGCAGCAGGAGGACGGCGCCTGTGTGCGCGTGCAGGACCGGGGACAGGGCATTGCCCCGGAGGCGCTGAGCCAGATGTGCTACCGGCTCGACACAGCTGAGGACTCCCTCGGCCGGGCTCTGTACGGCAGCGGTCTGGGACTGGCCATCGCAAAGGGGCTGGCGGAAGGCATGGGCGGCACGCTGTGGGCTGAGAGCACGATGGGAAAAGGAACGATGTTTGTGCTGAAGCTGCTCTGGACGGAGCCGGTGCAAGATGGCCCCGAAAGAAAATCGTAAGATTTACGAAAGACCATTGCAAAACGGTGGGTGTAATATGGGAAACAGAACACGACGAAAGGAGAGGGAACAAACATGTCGTATCTCATTCAGAGCCGGCGGTTGTGCAAACGTCTGGGTGAAAAAAACCTCCTGAGCGATGTGGAAGTGCACGTGCCCCAGGGGCGGGTTTATGCTCTGCTGGGGCCGAACGGCGCGGGCAAAACCACACTGATGTGCCTGGTGCTGAATCTGTGGAAACCCACCAGCGGGGAGGTGGAGCTGTTCGGCGCACCGCTGCGGCCGGGGGATTGCGCGCCGCTGGGGCGCATGGGCAGCATTATTGAATTTCCAGCCTTTTTCGAAATGCTGAGCGGCCTGGAAAATCTGCGTCTGCATTGTGCCTATATGGGGTATCATCGCCCGGGTGCGGCGGAGGAAGCGCTGGAGCGGTTGGGCCTGGGCGCGGCCGGGAACAAAAAGGTGAAACATTACTCGCTGGGCATGCGCCAGCGGCTGGGGCTGGCCCGGGCGGTGCTGACCCATCCGGAACTGCTGGTGCTGGACGAACCGGCCAACGCTCTGGATGCTGCCGGTATGAAGCAGGTGCGCGACCTGCTGCGCACTTTGTGTCGGGACTGGGGTACCACGGTGTTTTTATCCAGTCATCTGCTCTCCGAAGTGGAGCAGATAGCCGATACAGTGGGCATTCTGCATCGGGGAAGGCTGCTGCGGGAGATTTCTTTGAGCGAGCTGGCTGCACAGAGCTTGACCTATATTGAATTGGTGACGCCCGACGTGCGCGCGGCGGCGCGGGTGCTGGAAGAGCTGGGGGTGCGCCGGTTCAAAGTGCTGCAGGAGGGTGTGGTGCGCATTTACGAGGCGCCTATGGCGCCGGAAGAACTATCCCGTGCGCTGGCCCTTCAAAATGTGGCCATTGCCTCGTTTCAGAAACATGCCGACACCTTGGAGGATTATTATCTGCGCCTGACAGGGGAGGAAAATTAATATGGGCAAGCTGATTGTGCTGGAGTGGAAGAAAAACCGAGCTGGGCGCTATGGTCTGGCAGTGGCGATACTGACGGCGGCGCTGGCGCTGTTCCTGTTTGCCCAGGTGTACCTGGGCATCGCCAACGACCCGGTTACTGGTGTGCCGGATGCTGCGCCGGGCACTTTCAATATCTCCTCGCAGGTGGAACTGGTCAGCAACGTGACGTTTTTGGTTTTCACCTGCGTTATGCTGGCGGGCTGCGTCACATCGGCGCAGCGGCGCAAAACAATGCTGGTGATGTATACCTATCCCATCCCGCGGAAAAAACTGATGCTGGCGCAGATCCTGGCGGTATGGATTTTCTCAGCCGCTGCGCTGGCATTGGCAAAGCTTCTGCTATATGGGATGCTGTTCGCCGCAGGGCAGATTCTGGAGCCGGATTTTCCGATGGACTATACCCTTTTTGCGCCGGACCTTTATCTGCAGATTGTACTGAAAGCCGTTGTGATTGCCACGGTCAGCCTGATTGCCATGCTGGCGGGACAGGTGTTCCGCTCGGCCAAAGCCACGATTATCGCCTCGCTGCTGCTTCTGGTGCTGATGAACGGGACGGTGGGGCCGTTTTCTCTGGCCGATCATGCTGCGGTGCCCTTGGTGCTCAGTGCGGCCGGTGTCATATGTGCGGCGGCCACCCTGACGGGCGTCGACCGGCGGGATGTGATATGACGGGACAGGGAAACGCGGAGTCAAAACAGTATCTTGCTATAGCCTATAGGTAAAAAGGGACAGACGTGCAAAGTCTGTCCCTTCTTCTATTTCTTTTTCAGTGTGTTCAAATATGCTTTGTCCTCGGCGCTGACGCGATAGCTTTCCCGGCATTTCTGGATGGCTTTATTGTGCACGGCTGCAGGGAATACGCCCTGCTCCAAAAGGGGCAGCGTCTTGGCGCGCTGCTTGACAAAAAAGACGCTCAATCCCCAGGCCAGGGCCATGGTGACATAGTAGCCCTGGTGCTGGACGGTGCGGTAAGCAGCCAGGGAACGGTCGATCCATTCCGCGCGCCAGAAATAGTCCATCAGCTGCACCACGGCAAAGCGCACTTCAAATTCCTGCTGGCTCTGGAGGCAGGGGGCGAAAAAATCCCATACAGCGGGCAGATCTGCTTCCTTCCACTTGCAGGCTCCGGCAGTCGTGTCGCATACGGCCCAATTGTTGATGCGGGGAAGGAAAGTGTGCAGCAGTGTGAGCTTTTCATCGAGGGAGCATTTTGCCCCGGCACACACCATGCCCTGAAGCAGACGCTCTTCGTGGCTGCCGGCGCGGACAAGAGAGAGAAAGGCCCGCCAGTCGCCCTGGAGCAGCTCTTTTGCAATTTTACGCAGTGCGGGAGCACGCACGCCGTAGGTGCGCTCTGTGCCGGGGATAAGGCTTTCGTTGAACACGCGGTAGCGCTCATCGCTCTCCCTGCGCAGCCGTTCGAGCAGGATGTCATAGTCGGCCTGGGTATAGCTCATGACAGTGCCCCCTCTGCCATATCTGCGCCGCTGAGGTAGCGGAGCACGAGGCTCAGGGCAAACTCTGCGGCGGCGCGGCGGACCTGAGCGCGATTGCCGTCGAAGTGGCACAGATAGCACCACGTTTTCCCCTGCGCAGACAGAGAAACATACACGGTGCCCACGGCATTGCCGCGGTCGTCCGGATTGGGACCGGCTACGCCTGTGGTGGATACGGCCAGATCCGTGCCCAGCAGACGCGCTGCGCCGGAGGCCATCTGCCGCCCCACTGGGGCGGACACGGCGCCATATTGCTCCAGATCCCGGGCGGACACGCCAAGAACGTTTTGCTTTACTGCGTTTACATAAGATACCACACCGCCGTGGAACACTGCGGAGGCGCCGGAGACGTCGGTGATGCGCTTGGCGATCAGTCCTCCGGTACAGGACTCGGCGCAGGACAGCGTCAGATCGGCTTTGCTCAGTGCGGAAACCACTTTTTGCTGCAGTGTTTTTGCCATACTGCCTGACCTCCTTTTCCCAACTCAGTTTCAGCTTTTCTTCTCCGGCCAGGGCGCGTTCCACCAATTCGCTGATGGGCAGTGCGGCCTCGGCTTCACGCACTTCGCTGAGATTCGGGTGCGTTTTTGGGTGTCGGGGCGTAAACACGGTGCAGCAGTCCTCGTAAGGAAGGATGGAGGTGCCGAAGGTGCCGATTTTGCGGGAAATGGACACGATCTCTTCTTTGTCCATACCTACCAGAGGACGGAACACGGGGTAATCGCACGCGTCTTCCGTGGAACGCATAGCCTCCATGGTCTGGCTGGCCACCTGCCCCAGGCATTCGCCGGTGACAATGCAGCCTGCGCCGATGCGCTCTGCCACGCGATTGGCAATGCGCATCATAAAGCGGCGCATGATCAGGGTGAAGTATTCCTCCGGGCAGTTTTTGCGGATTTCCTCCTGGATTTCGGTAAAGGGGACAATGTGGAGGATCGTGTGGCCGGTGTAGGGCGTGAGCAGCCGGGCCAGCTCAATCACCTTTTCCCTGGCCTGCTCCGAGGTGTACGGCGGCGAAAAGAAATGCACCATGTCCAGCGCCAGACCGCGTTTGGCCATCATATAGGAGGATACGGGGGAGTCGATACCGCCCGAGAGCAGTGACACACCCGCGCCGTTGATGGAAACGGGCAGGCCGCCGGCCCCCGGTTCGGGGTTGCCGTGCACATAAGCGGCTCGTTCCCGCACCTCCACGTGCACCGTCAGTTCCGGGTGGTGCACGTCGACGGTCAGGTTGGGGAAACAATCGTCCAATTCGCCGCCCACCCACTGGGAAAGCTGAATGGAAGTCATGGGGAAATTTTTATCGGCCCGTTTGGATTCCACTTTGAAGGTTGTGGCAGCAGAAAGCTGGCCGTGCAGATACGTTTTGGCCGTATCTAAAATTGCTTCTTTGGTTTTTTCACAGGGGTGGGCTTTGGAAAGGGCTACGATGCCGAAAATGCATTTGCATGCTTCGAAGGCAGCGTCCAGGTCGGCCTCTTCGTTGAGCGGTTCAATATAGATCGTGCTCTGCTTGGAGGTGATCTGAAATTTGCCGCAGTGCTTAATGCGGCGGCGAATGTTGGCGCACAGGCGTTCTTCAAACACGTGACGGTTGAGTCCTTTGAGCACCAGCTCTCCGAGTTTCAGTAAGATCAGTTCTTGCATGGGTCGGTTCATCCTTTTATTTATTTTTGTTTTTTGCACGGAGTATCAGGCATGGAATCTTGCGCGCCGGAGTGCACTTGGCCGGGATCGCATTGAAAACGCTGCAGCACGGCGTCGCAGCGGCGCAGCAGAGTTTCGTCCGGCGTTTTCTGAGCGGCCCAGTAGTCCCGCAGGGACTGCACGGCCTCAAAATCCGACGCGGCAGCGGCGCGGGCTTCGGCCAGGGTAAGGTAATCCTGCAGAAAAACGCCGCTGCTCTCCAGCGCGCTGATGCCGGCCACGGGCCCTTCGCTCAGCAGATAAGGAAGCAGTTCTCCTGCAGCGGTGAATTCGGCGCTGTGCAGGGCGCCGCTGTGCAGGGCTTCCGCCAAGCCGGATTTTTCCACGCAGGTCAGGGCGGAATAATCCGGCGCCACGTTATTGCGCCAACCCTCCAGCAGCAGCCAGCGGCGGATAGCATCGCTGCCGGGTTCCAGCTGGGCCACGGCATGGATGCGTCCCCAGCCGGACACATGCTGTGCCGCTTCCCACACGGCGTCGTTGCCGTCGGCCCAGCGGCGCATGAGAAACAAGGCGTACAAGGTGAATTCATCCGACAGGGCCAAAACCCGCACCAGATTGCGCACCTGGGTGTCGTGCTCGATGTTGAGCAATTCCAGGCAGCACAGGGCAAACTTGACGCTTTCGATATGCTGACTCTCTTTGAGCAGCGTCTGGGAAAATTCATACAACGCCCCGGCGTCGATGCGGTCTTTATGGGCGATGATCCAGCCCTGCAGGTCGTCAATCAGGGGCAGAAGAGAAATATATTCGTCTATGGAGAAAAACAGCTGCAGGCATTCGGCGGCTTTGTCGTAGGCGCGGGCGCTGATCAGCCCTATGATTTCGGTCAGGGATTTGATATCCCGTTTATCCGGGGCCATGTGATACAGGGAAATGCCGTCGTAGGCGCCGTCAGCAAAGCGGAGGGCCTGCGGATGGTCTCGTTCCGGACGGGGCAGGGAAAAGTCCCGGGGCAGCGTTCCGTCACCTTGAATTGCGCCGCAGATGCACTGATACAGAGATAACGCTTCCGGTGTGCTCTGGGCATGCAGATGTGGAGCCTGGGGCATAAGATCATCCTTTCAGAATGTCGGTGTTTCGGTATTGAATGGCTTCTGCCAGATGGGCCGGCTCAATGGATTCGGCGCCGTCGAGATCGGCAATGGTGCGGGCCACACGCAGGATGCGGTCATGGGAACGGGCGGTAAGCCCCAGTTTGGAAAAAGCGTTCTGCATCAGTTTTTCGCACGCGTCGTCCAATGTGCAGAATTCTGCCAGCATAGACGGCGGCATATGGGCGTTGCAGGAAATGCCCGTGCCGGTAAACCGCACGTGCTGGCGCGCCCGGGCGGCGTTTACCCTGGCCCGTACAGTAGCGCTGTCCTCAGGTGTTTCCCTGCGGCGCATGGCTTCGTATTCCACGCTGGGCACACGGATGTGCAGATCGATGCGGTCCAGCAGCGGGCCGGAGATGCGGGACACATATTTTTGAACCTGGGCATCCGTACAGGTGCAGCGGCCGGAGGGGTGGCCGTACCATCCGCAGCGGCAGGGGTTCATGGCGCATACCAGCATGAAGCGGCTGGGCAGGCGCAGTGTGCCCGAAGCCCGGGTAATGGTCACTTCGCCGTCTTCCAGAGGCTGGCGAAGAGCCTCCAGGACATCCTTGTGAAATTCCGGAAGTTCGTCAAGAAACAGCACGCCGTTATGAGATAATGAGATTTCCCCGGGACGGGGAAATGAGCCGCCGCCGGACAGGGCCACGGCAGATACTGTGTGATGGGGCGCGCGGAAGGGACGGTGCGTCAGCAATGGATGGCGGGGATCCGTCAGACCTGCGACAGACCAGACCTCTGTGGCTTCCAGCGCCTCCTGCCGGGTCATGTCCGGCAGAATCGAGGGCAGGCGGCGGGCCAGCATGCTTTTGCCAGCGCCGGGGCTGCCGATAAGCAGCAGGTTGTGACTTCCTGCGGCGGCTATTTCCAAAGCGCGGCGGCAGTTTTCCTGACCCATCACATCCCGCAGATCCGGTGCCTGAGCGATATCGTCTCCGTCCTGCCAGGGGACGGCGGGAGAGAGACGCTGCTGTCCTTTCAGATGGCGCACCAGGGCCTCGGCTGTTTCTGCGCCGTATACGGTCAGTCCTTCAGCCAGAGTGGCTTCGGCGGCATTTTTGGCGGGCACATAAAGTGTTTTTATCCCGGCACGCTGGGCGGCCATGGCCATAGGCAGCACACCGCGCACCGGGCGCAGCGCGCCAGTCAAGGATAACTCGCCCAGAAAGGCGGCGTCCTGAGGCGGTGTGTCCAATTCACCTGCGGCGGTCATCAAGCCCAAAAAAATGGGCAGGTCGTACAGGGTGCCCTCCTTTTTGCGGCCGGCAGGAGCCAGATTGATGGTGATACGGCTGACAGGAAACTTGGCTCCGCAGTTTTTTACCGCCGCCCGCACCCGTTCGCGGGATTCGCGTACGGCGGCATCCGGCAGGCCGACCACGTCGAAAGCCGGCAGTCCGCCGGACAAAAAACACTCTACGCCGACCTCGTAGCCGGCGATGCCGGTCAGACCCAGGGAGCGAATGGAAACAACCATATGCACACAACTCCTTTGCAGCAGATGGGGTATTGCAAATTCAATCAATTTTATTTTACAACAATCCGGCGGACCCTGCAAGAACACATTTTTGGACAAAAAACAGAGATTCCGCCAGTGGTGGACAGAATGATAAAAATTTAACAATTTTAGGGAAAATATCCCAGTCAAAATTGGGGAAAATGAAAAATAATCATAGACACTTATGCAAATTTGTGGTATGGTATATAATAGTATTCTATCAAGTTAAAGCACGAAATAGCGGTTTATTGGTGCTTTGCAAGCATTTTTATAAGGAGAGTGAAGCGTTTTGATTAAAAGAGCGATGAAAACGATGGACGGCAATACGGCTGCTGCCCATGTCGCTTATGCGTTTACCGAAATCGCCGCGATTTATCCGATCACGCCGTCTTCGGTCATGGCAGAATGTGTGGACAAATGGTCCGCCAACGGCCGGCTGAATCTGTTCGGCCAAACGGTCCGTGTGGCCGAGATGCAGTCCGAAGGCGGTGCGGCCGGCGCAGTCCACGGATCCCTGACTGCCGGCGCCCTGACGACTACGTTTACCGCATCCCAGGGCCTGCTGCTGATGATCCCCAACATGTACAAGATTGCCGGAAGCCAGCTGCCCAGCGTGATCCATGTATCTGCCCGCGCGCTGGCCACTCATGCGCTGTCCATCTTCGGCGATCACACCGATGTCATGGCCTGCCGTCAAACGGGTTATGCTTTGCTGTGCTCCAACAATCCGCAGGAAGTCATGGATCTGGCGGCTGTGGCTCATCTGGCCACGCTGAAGGGAGAAGTTCCTTTCCTGCACTTCTTCGACGGATTCCGCACATCCCATGAGATTCGCAAGGTGGCGGCCTGGGACTATAACGATCTCAACGACATGCTCGACCCTGCGCTGATCAAGCGTTTCCGTGCCAAATCCTTGAACCCCGATCATCCTGTGCTGCGCGGCAGCGCTCAAAATCCGGACATTTTCTTCCAGGCCCGTGAAGCAGCAAACAGCTACTATGATGCACTGCCCGCCGTGGTGCAGGAGACCATGGATCAAATCAACGAACGCATCGGCAGCAGCTATCACCTGTTTGACTACTATGGCTCTTCCACGGCGAAAACCGTGATGATTGCCATGGGTTCCGTTTGCGATGCGGCGGAAGAGGTCATCGACTATATCAATGCCAAAAATAAGGAAGAGCAGGTAGGCCTGATTAAGGTGCGCCTGTATCGCCCCTTCTCTATTGAGCATTTCCTGGCGCAGATCCCCGATACCTGCAAGAATATTGTGGTGATGGATCGCTGCAAAGAGCCGGGCGCTCCCGGCGAACCGCTTTACCTTGACGTGGTGCGTGCTCTGAACGGCAGCGCCAAAGCCGGCGTGCGCGTAGTGGGCGGCCGTTATGGGCTGGGAAGCAAAGATACAACGCCCGGCGGTATCCTGGCGGCGTTCAAAAATGCTGCTGCCGAAACGCCGGTCAACAGCTTTACCATCAACATCAATGACGATGTCACCGGATTGTCCCTGCCTATCGAGGAAGAGCCGGATGTAGCCGCGCAGGGTACCATTGCCTGTAAGTTCTGGGGTCTTGGCAGTGATGGTACGGTCGGCGCCAATAAGAACTCCATCAAGATCATCGGCGACCATACAGATATGAACGTGCAGGCCTATTTTCAGTACGACTCCAAAAAGTCCGGCGGCGTCACCATTTCCCACCTGCGCTTCGGCAAAAAGCCCATCAAGTCCACGTACTATGTCACCAAAGCGGACTTTGTGGCCTGCCACTGCCCGGCCTATATCGAAAAATATGACATCGTGCAGGACATCAAGAAGGGCGGAACTTTCCTGCTTAACTGTGACTGGCTGCCTGAGGATCTGGAGGAGCACCTGCCTGCTGCCGTAAAACGGTATCTGGCCAAGAACAAGATTGAATTCTATACTTGCGACGCCATTAAGTTGGCCCGCGACATTGGCTTGGGCGAGCGCACCAACATGGTGCTCCAGTCCGCGTTCTTTAAGCTGGCCAATATTATCCCCATTGGTGACGCAGTGGAGTATATGAAAGACGCGGTGGTCAAAACCTACGGCCATAAGGGCGAGTCCATCGTCAATATGAACTGTGAGGCCATTGATGCAGGTCTCAATGCTCTGCGCAAGATCGAAATCCCCGAAGAGTGGAAAACCGCAAAGGATAAGAAGGCTAAGGTACAGATCGATACGGATCGGCCCGATCTGGCAGCTTTCGTAGAAAAGGTCATGATTCCTGCCAATGCCATGCGCGGCGACGAAATCCCGGTTTCTGTCATGAAAGAAGTCTGCCCTGGCGGAACCCTGCCGCAGGGTACGTCCCAGTTTGAGCGCCGTGGTATTGCGGTAGACGTCCCCACTTGGGTGCCCCGTCACTGCATCCAGTGCAACCGCTGCGTGATGGTGTGCCCGCATGGTGTGCTCCGTTCTTATGCCGTCAGTGCTGAGGAGCTTTCCGGCGCTCCCGAAAAGACCAAGACAGCACCTATGATTGGAAAGGGCATGGATAAGTATAAGTTTGCCATTACCGTTTCGCCGGTAGACTGCACCGGTTGTGGTTCCTGCTCCAATGTGTGCCCGGCCAAGAACAAAGCCCTCGACATGATGCCCTATGAAGAAGAAACCGAGCAGCAGGAGATTTACGATTATGCCCTCAAGCATTTTACCGATAAAGACTTGCGGTTCCCCGACAATTTGACCAGAGAGGCGCAGTTCCACCGTCCGCTGCTGGAGTTTTCCGGTGCCTGCGGCGGCTGTGGTGAAACGCCTTATGCCAAGCTGGTGACCCAGCTGTTCGGTGATCATATGTATATTGCCAACGCTACGGGCTGCTCGTCCATCTGGGGCGGCAGCGCACCCTCTACGCCGTATACGGTAAACAGTCAGGGGCGCGGCCCCGCCTGGGAAAACTCCCTCTTCGAGGACAATGCCGAGTTTGGCTATGGTATGAAACTGGCTGTGCGTCAGCGCCGGGCCAAGCTGCACAGTGTCATTACAGAGCTGGCTAAGAATATGGCCTTTGCCGAAATTGCGAACCGCTGGCTGGCTGAGCGGGACGACTATGCAGCTTCCCGTGAACTGGGCGATAAGCTGGTGGCAAAGTGCGAAAAGAATACCGATCCGGCCTATGCCGAGCAGTGCAAATATATTTTGGATCACAAAGATATGCTGGCCTATAAGTCTGTATGGATTTTTGGCGGCGACGGCTGGGCCTATGATATCGGTTACGGCGGTTTGGATCATGTGCTGGCTTCCGGCTTGAATGTGAACGTGCTGGTATTTGACACTGAAGTGTATTCCAATACTGGCGGTCAGGCGTCCAAAGCGACACCCACAGCAGCCACCGCGCAGTTTGCAGCCTCCGGCAAACTGATTAAGAAAAAAGATCTGGCGGCCATTGCCATGTCTTATGGCTATGTGTATGTGGCGCAGGTGGCCATGGGTGCCGACTATGAGCAGTGTATGAAAGCCTTTATCCAGGCGGAGCATTACGATGGGCCGTCGCTGATCATTGCTTATGCTCCCTGCATCAATCATGGTATCAAGGCCGGCATGAGCAAATCCATGACGGAAATGGAAAATGCGGTCAAGGCCGGTTACTGGCACTTGTTCCGCTATGATCCGCGCCGTGATACCAATCCGTTTCAGCTTGACAGCAAGGAACCGAACGAAAGCTACCGCCGTTTTGTGATGGGCGAGCATCGTTATTCCTCGCTAACCATTACGTTCCCTGAACGTGCAAAAGAGCTGATGGCTGTGGCGGAAAAGCAGGCAAAGAACCGCTATCTGTCGCTGAAAAAGCGCGCAAAAGAAGATTAATTTTAGAAAAGCCCCCACTGGTCTATGGCCGGTGGGGGGCTTTGTTTTTAAATAACAAATCAGTACGATATAAAAGTTAACCAGATTCTTCCAGCCCCTGTCTACCATGTCTACCGGATGTCTACCCAAATGGGAAAGAAAAACAGCTGGGGGACAAGAGATGGAGGGAAGGCAGCGACAGCATCTGCCGGCGAAATGTCTACCAAATTGAACATCCATACGTTTTGCAATCCCCGGAAAGGCCGCTGTGGCGCGGCTTTCCGGGGATTTTGCTTTGCGGTCAAAGAGGTGC
>ERZ856578.1196-NODE-1196-length-50563-cov-9.957038_pt1 | contig 50563 bp, 82 predicted proteins | sample MGYA00514384_ERZ856578 | MGnify/ENA primary metagenome ERZ856578 (study PRJEB29103, sample SAMN06111958) | human gut metagenome | biome: human gut; feature: ankylosing spondylitis patient; material: healthy_person | host: Homo sapiens | place: China:Hangzhou...
TGTCGTGAAGCACTGATGATAGTCCCCGCTCTCTCATGAGGGCGGGGATTATATTACATAATATTACTGCAACTACAGAGGAAGTAATATTAAGTAATAAACTTTTGGAAATTTTTTTCACACATTTAAGGAATATTCTATGTGCCTATCAGGGTATATTTTGATTTCTTTGACAATAATTCTCCAAAATTCTCGTTTTTCTTCGCGGTTGAGTCCGTCGTAAGATTCTTTCCAGTTTTCGGTTAACACCCTATCAATACTCTCGAAGTCTTGCTTTTGCTCAGGGAGTGCGGCTTTCTCCAAATCACTGATTTTTGCAAGCAATGCTTCACGGTCTGTCTTTAATTCTTCTAGTGTGATGATATCATTCAAATATAAATCCTTCAGTTTGTTTAACTTTGACTTTGCAGCAGAGATTTCTGCACGTGACCTTTTGTTGATTTCCGCATTTTTGAGAGCGGAAAAGTTGGCCTTGTATTCGTGAAATTTATTGGCTACTGTCGCAAGAAGATACTCTTCAATTTTCCTTTCACCAAGATTAACGCGATTTTGGCATCCATTCTGCTTTGTATAGTGTCCGTTGCAATTGTAGAACACATACGTCTGCTTTGTGTTAATACGAGCACCCATCCTGTTGCCGCACTCCGGGCAAACCACTAATCCGGAAAACAGATAGGTACGATTATTCTTTGCCTTTCGGACAACCTTCCTCCGCATAGCTTGAATTTGTTCATGATCTTCTTTAGTGATATAGGCAGGACACATTCCGTCCATATTGTAATATTTCCCATAATATGTAGTGCTGCGCAGCATCTTATCAATAAGATGGTATCTCATTAAAACACCATATTTTTCTCTGATAAATTCGGAAGTTTTAGAAATGGAACCGGAGGCTAAATACTTCTTAAAGAAATCGTTAACAAGAGCCTCTTTGGATTCGTCTTTTTTGAATGATTTTCCTTCAATTTTATAACCAAAAGGTATATTCCCGGTAAGAGGCTCCAACCGCGCCCGCTTTCCCTCAAAAACGAATTTGATACGCTCACTGGTCCGGTCTGCTTCATCTTGGGCAACGGACAACATGATATTTACTTTCAGCCGCCCGGATGCGGTTGTCGTCTCATAATCCTCTTGTGTCGCCTGCCAAGATACACCATATTGATCTAGGATTTCCTGAACAGCATAGTAGTTCCCCACATTTCTAAACCATCGGTCCAGTTTTATAAACAATATCAGATCAATTTTTCCAACCCTGCAATCATCCAGAAGTTTTAGGAGTGCAGGGCGTTTCTTATATGGTTTTCTGGCGGAGATGCCAGCATCTTCATAGATGCCGACAATCTTCATTCCATGGGATTTTGAAAATTGGGTCAGACTATTTTTTTGGTCTTCCAGAGACAAGCCATGCCGGGCTTGTTCTTCTGTACTAACCCTTATATATAATGCAGCTCGTTGCATAGCTCCACCACCTAAGATCACGCCGCCAGGAAATTCCTGGCGGCTTATTTATATGTTATTGATCGTTGGTTTCCATCTCATATTCTAATTTTTCTTCATTTACAATGTACATTTTATCGGTATATGTTTCTATTCCATCAATATGTTCGGATAGTTTGGGCTTAATGTGTTGTTTCATTGGGTCCAGTATAAAATCAATTCCGCTTTTTCTTGCCATCTTCGCTACAGGAATGAAATCGCTATCTCCTGCAATTAAAACGATTTGGTTTACATATTTTCCATAAGATAAAGAGGCTACATCCAGACCTATTCTCATATCGACGCCCTTTTGTTTAACATCTAATTTAAAGTCATCTTTGGTTAAATCAGAAATTAACTTCTTTTCTGATATAATTTCAGATAACGCAGACGGCTTTAAAATATAAGTGGCTTGCGATTCAGCCAATTCTCCGCGCCGAATTGCAAATTTTCTTTTTTTGGATAGAGCCTCAAAAAATGCATTTGTCCAGCGTGTTCCAGCCATTTCTGCATACGATATGGTTTCTTTTGTGAGCGGATGAATAATCTCACGTGTCATTGGGGGGCAGTCATAATAAAATATTCTATATAAATCGCGAGGTTCATCTGGCTCTGATATATGAAGTAAGCAGTACCTGAATAATTCATCTGCGCGTTCAGCAGCGGTTTTGTTTTTCCCCCATAAAGCGATGGCTCGCTTTCTATAATATCCTCCGTCTACAAGAATTGCGGTTTTTCTAGTCTCTCTTATATTCATAGTCTCCCTCGATATATAAAAATAAAACCTCTGGGGTCAGATCATCCCGAAAGGTGGGAGCCCTCGCCCAGAGGTTATGATAGCTTATACAGCTCTTTGCTGTATGATATATATTATGCTCCCAAATTGAATTTGTCAATAGTTTTTATTCGTGTTTATTTCTGTATATTCAAACTTGTTCGAGTGGGTTAGTGTTTGTAAGTGTTTATTTGATTAAATTATCAGGTGATTCCTGACGGCGGCTTTTCACTAGAATGAAAACCTATCATAGAAAGTAAAATTGTGGTATAAAAGTAAAGACCACTAGATATAGGTCAATACAAAATATAAATGGAAAGAATTGTGAAAATCTGCTGATTGCCTTATATTCTCCTCGGTGCTATGATATTATCAAATCACTAGAACAAATGTTCTCAAACGAGGAGGGGCAACTGGAATATGGATGAACGAGATATGACCTGCGGTGAATTGCTCTGCGAAAGAGTCGATAATGAAAATGATTTTATTTCATTTCTTCGCTTTTGCGCTGATCGGCTAAATAAAGACGAGCCAGTTCAATCAATTTGGAACGCCTATCAAGAGATAAGGAATCAAAAATAGATAAGATTTCAGCTTTACCGTCCTCAGAAATGGGGGCGGTATTTTTTTCGCCCAAAATATCTCCGACGGTCACTCCGAGCGCCGCTGCGACTTTAGACACACGGTCTATAGACGGAGAACTTTTATCCCATTTATTTATTGTCCCGTTTCCAAAACCGCATTCTTTTTCCAAAGAAAATAAAGATTTTCCAGTTAAAGAACACAATTCTCTAATCCTGTCGACCAAAAAATCACCCCTTGAAAATAATTAGTAAATTTCCTAAATTTTTGTTGACAATCGGTAAATTTGCTAATATAATAGAGGCATAGGGTAACAAAAACCAAGCCCCTATATGATACGGGCCTAATCGGAATATATGTAATTGTATCAGCAATTCAATGTTAGCATATTTTCCGATTTCCGTCAAGGAAAAGGAGGGTGTTTTCTAATTCATTTTAAGAAATTTTGGGAGGGAGGGATTTGTTTTTCTGATAGAAATTTACTGGAAGATTCATAAATCGCTTTTACTCTTTCATAATTCTTCCAAGTATAAAGAGGCCCAGTATAGTGAGGGAATCCAGCATTTCCAGTCCAAAATGTGTTTGCGCAATCAAACGCTGCAATCAATGCGGACGTAAACTTTTCGTAGTTTCTTCTTTTGGCTCCATCTGTTTTTAAGGTCTCGATTTTCTTCTGATTGCTCTCCAATGCACGATCTATAAACTTATCGACTGTTAACTCTATATTTTCCAATATTATATTGTAGTCATGTGTTGGAGTAGCCCCTTTAAATATTTTGTATTTTTCATATTGCGATAAATGAAGAAGCAAATCTAATGTAAAATTGATCCTTCCAAAAAACACCGCTGGATTTACAGTTGTATTTATCAATTTTTCGCTGTCTTTGAGCTGTCGTATATTCGATTCGATACATTGGATTTCGGACCTTGATAGTTTTTTCCAAAACATAATCGTAAATATCTCCCTCCTTTGTCCCAATAATATCACTAAGGGGGGGACGATTCAAGAAGATATTCCAATCGGAGGTGATACCTTGATTCTTGACAATATCAAGCGTCTTTGTCGGGAGAACAGCATAAACATCACGGCCTTGGAGAAGGCTGTCGGACTTGGTTTCGGGACGGTTTACAAGTGGGGTAAGGTTTCTCCCAGCGTGGACAATCTGAAACTGGTAGCCGATTATTTCTGCATCACGGTGGACGAGCTTCTTTCAGAAGATAGCAGCACCAACAGAGAAAAGGAAGCCCTCCAATGATAGAGGGCAGCAGAATCAAATCCAAAAATAACTGCGCACGCAAATAGAGTGAGGGGAGTGAGAATGATGGACACTTTTAGAGTAACAAAAGACAAAATGTTTCTTGGAGAAAAAGAGATCGTGTGTTGCACTGGGTTCAAAATCATCGCAAAAGCAGGCGAAGACCCGGAGGTGGAGCTCCGAGTCATCGTTGAAAATGTAGATATTGAGAATTACGGTGCAGTCCCTATGCAAACGGAATAGCGGACTTGATTTTGCCGAGCCAATCAAGGATTTGAGAAATACCGCCCGGAAATCTCTGTTCCATGTAGATGATTCCTTCATCTTCAAGTTGGAAGCCTCCGAGGACAAATCTCTTCACGAACCCCTTCGACTTGAGTTCGTTTAGCGATTCTAAAAAGTCCGGTAATCCAGCATCTTTCGGAAAAGATTCAGGCCATTGGTCGCGGGAAGAAAAATCTTTTGCAGTCTTCTTCGATGCCCCGGATTCTCTCCTTGCGAGATATTCCTTATAAATCAAACAAATAGCCTTATCTGCATCTTTTGTTAGGTTAATTTCCACAGTTTCACCTCCCTTCTTTCTGGATTGTAACACAGAAAAGCATGGAGGGAAAAGCTAAATTTCAAAAAAACGTGAGCTGTTTGCACATTCTGAAGATCAAGGTGCATGAGGGGGGGTAAGCATCAGTGCTGACAGTGCGCTTACTGATTTATCTAATCATGTCATTAGCGTTTATGTTTTCTTCTCTAATATCATGCGACATTATAAAGCAACATCCGGAGAGCAACAAACCTTGGCTCATTGCGCTACCGTCACTGATACTGACGGTCATGCTCTTGGTGGTCATGGTACATGACTTACTTTCTTAAATCTTTTTGCATAGAGATTACCAAATTTTCTGTAATTTCTTCATATTCAGAAAGTAACTTTGAAAAATTTGGGGGTGGATTCAATTTCATAGTGGAAATAAGTGTGATGCTATCTTTATATGAGCGTATCAGTTCAGCAGATCCAGGTGACGCGAACAGAAGCGCTTTTGTATAAGCGTCCATAAATCTGGTCACCTGTTGTTGATTGAAGGCATCAGAAAATTCACCGCCTACTTTCAGCAGTTCATAATAGGCAGAAATCGTCTCCTGAAGTATCAATTCTGCCTGTTTTGCTTTCCGTGCTCCACGTTGGGTTATGAAAGCCGAAAGAACGGAGCAAATAGAAACGGCAGCAATAGAAACTACAGATGCAATGATAGTGGTGTTAATAGATATCGCATTAACTAATTCATTTTCCATTTTTATACCTCCTTTGCGGCTATTCTACCAAAACAGAAAGAAGGTGACAATGGTATGCCAGCAAAGTGGACTGCTGACCTTCTTGGCGAGACGCACTTGATCGGGTTGTTCAGAAGAATTCTTCTACCTTGTCGCAACAGTAGACGAGTTGCTTTCCGATCAGGACATAGGACAAACAGGAGATTGAAATGGCGGTTTTTAAAACGATTGTGTTTATGATCTATATTTTATGTGCAGCATCCGCTACCTATTTTAAATATGAGAAAGAGAATGACGAGGCATTATGGTGGCTTGGGTGGGCTATCATTTTTTACATGACATTCGTTTCTTATGGATGGTGAGGGGGTGAGAGGATGGACTCTTTTAACAAAAAGGAGTGGGAAGCATGAAATATAAAATTCGAGAAATATATGGCGGGGTTAATTCTCCGACGGCAGTGGAATTGACAATATTTTTGACCGGCCCCGATTGGTATAAACTTGCAGGTTCGCCAGTTTGGCATCGTCTGGAATCATACATTGATCAGCTTGAAAAAGGACATACCCACTCACGGCACCAAGAGAAGATATTGCGATAGGCATTTGCATTGAGTAATAACTTCTCTGCGATATGATTTCTTTTCCGATTTTGTGTGTACTGTCTAAAACCCAAGTCGGAAATGGCTCGCAATCCACTTTTTCTTGATTCGAGATGAGGACAATTCGTGTAATTGCTATCGGCAATCGAGATTTATTTTCAATATGAATAAAAAAGAGTGCGATTTTCTCATCTGCCCGAAATTCAGTAATTCTGATTCCGACATTTCGCCTTTGCGATAAAAATGTATGCACCCATGTTGCTAAAGACATCAGAAAACCAGCAACTGCAATACCGAATGTTATCCAATCCATCAAATTTATCACCCCCTTTCGCCCACATTCTACCATATCCCGGCGAAAGGAACAATAAAAAGCGGGCTGCCTCTGGCGATAACAGAGGACAGCCCATGACACCACGTGAAACGACCACGAGGTATCGGAGACAGTATAACACATCCTCCGGCCTCTGGCAAGAATGGGAGGATATTTTGTGAACGAAAAAGACAGTATCAAAGACCTGGAAGCCCAGGCGCGAAACACGAAGCACCTGATGGACAAGCTCAACCGTGCGGCGTATGGAATGACCTTTGACGAAGCAATCCGGCTGGGCAAAGAAAATCCCCCGCCGTGTTCGCAGCACGACGAGGGCAAGGATTGAGGCACCACACAACAATCCCTTTTACACTATATCACTTCCGAAGGGATTGGACAAGATGCAATCACATAAAATTTACCAAGTTCTTGAGGAGGTTAGTTTGCTATGGAAGAAAATCTGGATTGCTTTCAAAAAGCGCTGATTTACTTAAAGACAAAGCGTTTGGAGCAGCTAGGCGTTACAGCAGAAATTACTGTTACAAAGGTTGAGAAAGATGACAACGATTGAATTGGTTTTCGTTTTGATTGGAATAGGGACAGCCACAAGCTGGCTGTTCCGCCTAGTGGACAAGCTGGAGGGGCGGGCATGAAGCGACGGCTTACCCGCGAGGAGCGACGGCGGCGCAGTAATCGAACGCTGAGGATTCTTACATATCTTTGCTTCGTCGGGCTTTTGGCAATCTGGCTAATTGGATTCCTGGCGCTGAATGTGGATGCGGAGCCTCCGCGCCCGGAACACACAAAAGCCATCATGCCGGAGATCACGTTGGACGAGCTGGAGGCGGCTGAAAATGAGCTGATTGAGGCCGCGCTGTTGGCCCGCTCAACCAAAATGGAGGACGTAACCATCACCTTCTATTGCTGCGAGGAGCGCCCACACATCTGCGGGACAGGCTCCGGCATCACTGCCAGCGGACGGCGCGTGACTCCGTATGTGAGCTGTGCTGTAGACCCTGCCGTGATTCCGCTGGGCAGCACCATCATGATCGCGCACAACGGCGAAATGTTGTATCTGCGGGCGGACGATACCGGCCCTGCTATCCGGGGAAATCGTATAGATTTGGCAGTCCAGGGGCACCAAGAGGCCTTATCACTGGGTGTGAAAACGGCTGATATTTGGTGGTGCGAGGAATGAGCCTGATTGAGGATTCGGTTTCCGCACGTAAAGCCCATATGACCTACGGGCAATGGAAATTGCTTCACCCTGGAGACCCACCGCCAAGAAAAGGACATCCATCAATTGGAACCCGGTACTGTGAGGTGTGCGGCGCAGTTTTGAAGCGACGGCAAAAACGATTCTGCTCTGTCGATTGTTCCGGCAGGGTTTGGAAACAGCAAAAGCGGAAGGAAGAGAAATGAAAGCTCTAAAATGCTGCCGGTGTGATGCAGAAATTAGACCCGGAGATCAATATTCCGTTATTTTAGGTGAAATTTACTGCAAAGACCACGAAGAAGAATTTCTTAAAGATGAACTGGAAGCTCGGTTTGATGAACTAAGAGAGCAGTTAGAAGAAATGGTTGGTATTCCGGTTTACTATTTGGAGGAATTATGAGCAAGCTGATTTGCGTGATGGGTGAGTCTGGTTCCGGAAAGACCACAGCCATGAGAACATTAGACCCCAAAACAACGTATTATGTCGATTGCGATGGAAAGGGATTGGCTTGGAAAGGATGGCGCAAGCAGTACCATTCAGAAGCCAAGAACTATACCGTTTCAAGAGACATTCCAAAAATAACAAAATTGATCGTTGATATCAGCGAAAAGAAGACCGAAACCAAAACTATTGTTGTTGACACACTAAACACCTGCATGGTGGACAAGGAAATCAAGGGCATGAAAGAAAATGGTTATGGAAAATGGATTGACTTGACGCAGTTTGTATGGGACTGCATCGAGACAGCCGGAAAACAGAGAGCCGATCTGACCATCATCTTTATCATGCACAGTGAGACGGTTCGTGATGATTTTGGTTACAGCTTTACCAGGGTAAAAACCAACGGACGGAAGTTGGAAAAGCTGGTTCCTGAAAGCCTGTTTGGAACGGTTCTTCTGGCAAAGAAGAACGAGGAGAACCGCTATGTATTTGAGACCCAATCTCAAAACAGCACGGCAAAAAGCCCAATGGGAGCCTTTGAATCCTTTGAGATCGACAACGATATGGCAATGGTCTTAAAGGCACTGGAGGATTTCTGATGGCAAAATGTGAGGGTGTTACACATTATATTAAAGCAACAGCAGAGATTTATTTCCCAGATGGTCATGTTTGCTGCGAATTGTGTCCATTACTGGAGACCTATGCCAGAAAGCAATGTAGAAGAACTGGTGAGTACCTTTTAGATACGAGAATCACAGGTTTTTATTGTCCATTGAAATTTAAAAATACGGAGGAAAACAAGAATGAAGCAGTTTAGCGGTTATGAGGCAAAGAAAGCGGTAACCAGAGAAAATTTACCAGTTGGCGGCTATGTAGCAAAAATCCTGAACGCGGAGGAAATGTCCTATTCCTGGGGGGCCGTCCTTCTGGTTTCTTTCGACATCGCGGAGGGCCAATACAAGGATTTCTTTGCTAATGATTACAAGGGCCAGGACCGTGAAGATAAGAAGTGGCGCGGTACATATCGACTTCGCATTCCTAACGATGACGGAAGCGAGCAAGACGGCTGGTCTAAAAGATCATTCAACAATGCCATGTACTGTATCGAGGACGGAAACCCTGGTTATCACTGGAACTGGGACGAGACAACCCTGAAAGGAAAAACCGTCGGTGTCCTGTTCCGCAACAAGGAATGGGAGAAGGACGGTAAAACTGGCTGGTTTACTGAGTGCTGCGCTCTGGCATGCATTGGAGATATCCGGGACGGCAATTTCAAGACGCCGAAAGACAAGCCCTTGAAAGATAAGGAAACTTCTTCTGGTGGATTTGCAGAGATTCCGTCCAGCCCTGACAGTGATCTTCCGTTTTAATGGACCACTTCGCTGTTGACAAGGCCCTGTCTACCATGACAGTGCTCTGTGATACCAGGGAGCAAAACACGCTGCGGGCCAGAAAACGTTTCAAGCAGATCGGAGTCCCGATTGAGAGGGCAGCCCTCTCTTTCGGGGACTACTCCGTAAGGTGTGACGTTTTGGATTTGCGGGACAATGTAGCCATAGAACGAAAGATGGATTTGTCTGAATTGGCCCATTGCTACTGTCAGGAACGGAAACGCTTTGTGCGCGAGTTTGAGCGGGCCAAAGAGGCGGGGGCTAAGTTATATCTCTTGGTCGAGAATGGGAGCCTTGACGAGGCTTACAGCGGCCACTACAGGGCGAGAGTTCATCCCAAGTCTTTGACCGCTTCCATGCTTGCTTGGCTGGCTCGTTATAACTGCCAAATCCTGTTTTGCAAAGAGGAGAACAGCGGCCAGGTGATTCATGATGTGCTGTACCGGGAATTGAAAGAACGACTGGAGGCAATGCCGGATGAAGAAGCAATTTAAGATCACCTGCACCCACAATCCACAGGACTTTTATAACGGCATTGAACCGTCAGAATTAACAAAAGTTTATACTACGAGTAATCTTGAAGAAGATGCCGCAAAAGAACTGGAGAACGGCTATCAGGTGATCGTAACAAAGGCAGGTGATGATCTTGCAGATGTATGATGGTGGATTTGTCCTTTTATACCGCTCCATCCTCAATTGGGAATGGTACGGGGACAAAAACACGACGCTGCTCTTTTTTCACCTGATTTTGACGGCTAATTACATGCCTGGAGAGTGGCGTGGGCGGCGTATTGAGGTGGGTCAACGGGTCACTTCGTTAACAAAAATTTCACAAGAAATTCACATGTCAATTAAGGAAATTCGGACAAGCCTAAAGCACCTTCAACAGACAGGCGAAGTGGCATGCGAATCAACGAACCAATACACTGTGATTACAATAAAAAATTACGAAAAGTACCAAAGCGGGGCAAGCGCAACGGCAAGCAAAAGGCACACAGATGGGCAATCCAGAGGCAAGCGAGGGGCAGGCAAAGGGCAACAATATAACAAAGGAATAAAGGAACAAAGAAATAATAATAAAAAAGGCGCGTCCCCGGCTTCGCCCTTGACGGACGAGCGGGTCCCCGCCATAGGGGACGGCGAGCGCATGATCGAGCTTGATGGAGAGAACCACAGATTCCCGAAAAGCTGGTATAGGCTGGCTGAGGAAAAAGGCTGGACGATTGAACAGTATGTGAGGTGGCGGCATCAATGAGCTACATATTCAAGTCAGAAGATGCTTTTGGACTGGCTAGGGCAATCGGGATTGAAACACACGAACATGGAGACGAACTGTTTTTCAAGTTCTGCCCGAAATGCAAAGGCGGGGAACACCACGACAAAGACACGTTTTCGATCAATTTGAAGACTGGCCTGTTTAAATGCTTTAGAGCCGGGTGCGATTATCGCGGGCACTTTGTGGAGCTGGCAAGGGATTTTGACTATGACCTTGGATTTGGAGAAAAGCGGGTTTACAGGAAGCTGCCGCAGAAGCCGGTTGTGGTTCGTGACGGGGCTGTTGAGTACATGGCTAGTCGTGGGATTAGTGCAGAGGTGTGCAAGCGATATGAGCTAACCACCAGGACCGATAATAAGAACATTCTGGTTTTTCCCTTTTATGACGAGTCCGGGACGCTTCAATTTGTGAAGTACCGGAATATGAAGTTTAGAAAGGGAATTGATAAAAACAAAGAATGGTCCGAGGCAGACGCCATGCCAATCCTTTTTGGGATGAAGCAGTGTGTTGGATTTGATCGGCTGATTATCACAGAAGGCCAGATAGATAGCCTTACAGTTGCGGAGTGTGGTCTTGACAATGCGGTATCTGTTCCAACAGGGGCCAATGGTTTTACTTGGCTGGCTAACTGCTGGGACTGGATTACACGATTCAAAGAGATCGTGGTATTCGGGGATAACGAACATGGCAAAATCACATTGGCTGATACATTAAAAGCGCGGCTGACCCAAGTTATCAAAGTTGTTCGGCGGAAAGACTATCTGGGAGAAAAAGATGCCAACGACATACTCAGAAAATACGGAAAAGAAGCTGTTAAAACTGCTGTCAACAATGCGGAGGTTCCGAGGCTGGAAAACGTCAAGGACCTGTCAACAGTCGAAAGCATAGATCTAAATAGCCTACAAAAGATTAAAACCAACATTCCAGAGATTGACCGTGTAATTGGTGGGCTAGTCATGAGCCAAGTGGTGTTACTTACCGGAAAACGCGGAGAGGGAAAGTCCACGTTTATGAGCCAACTTGTGTGTGAAGCTTTAGACCAGGGAGAAAACGTATTTGTGTATTCCGGTGAACTGGCTGATTATCATTTTAAACGGTGGCTGGACTATCAGTTAGCCGGAACAGGGAATATCCAGTCTCACTTGAATCCCTATGGAGATTACGAATACAGCATTGCAAAGTCGGTCTTAGATCAAATTTCCAACTGGTATAAAGGCCGGGCTTACATATATGACAATAGTTGGGTTCCGGATGGTGGCGAAGAAATGGAAACCCTTCCGGAGACGATTGAGAAAGTCATCCGACAGTATAGCGTCAGACTGGTTTGCATCGACAATCTGATGACGGCCATGGAAACAGTGGCTGATAATTCTCAGCTCAATTTGGCTCAGAGCAATTTTGTTGGAAAACTCAAACAAATAGCGGCAAAGTACGACGTGGTCATTATTCTGGTGGCACACCCAAGGAAAAGCAAGGACGATTTTAGCAATGACGATGTTGCTGGGTCTGCAGACATTACCAATAAGGCTGATGTAGTAATGTCTTATCAACGATCAGATTCTACAGATTGCAATAGCATCTTGCAGGTCACCAAAAATCGTTTGTTTGGGAAATATGCCGTTAAGGATGACGCTGTCAGGCTTATGTACAGCGAAAAGTCCAAGCGGATATTTTCCAGTGACGGCGACAGACATTATGGATGGGAAAAAAATTTTACCAAAACAGACGAAGATGCCTGGATGATTTGAGAGGATAGATATGGATTTTATTTGGGAAAAAGAAGCTGCTAACCAGGAACCTATGCCGGACGGGCTTTTGCTGGCAGAACAAAAAGCATTTCAAGTAATATCTGCCCTTTATGCGCGGTTTTATGCGAAGATGATTACAAAAGAACAGGCGGCTATGGATAAGCAAAAAATTAAGGCTGCACTGAAAGAAGAAATCAGCGCTGATAACTTCCGGGACAATACCGCCTATGAGCGGGAGAAAATCCTGCGGCTTTCAGAGCAAGCTAGAATCAAGGCGCGGAAAGAACCAACAACAGAAAACTGCCTTGCGCTGGTGAATACCATTGATGGAATTTTAAAAAACGAGCTGCAACAAAATGTGATCCTATCAGAACATGGAGCGAACTGTCCGTGCTGCAGGAGATTTTTTAACCGGGAACACGCAGATAGAAGGCCGCGATTCTGTGAGGACTGTGGTGCGATGCTGGTATGGTGAATAGTTGCTTGCTGGAAGGGAAGAGAACATGACGGATGATATGAAACGCGCCCTCTTGGGCGACCACGAGGCAAGTAAGCGACTGAGCGAGGCGGGGGTGCTGGTACCATGCCCGTTCTGCAAAGGCGAGGTACGCAGAGTAATTGGCTTTGGTGGGCTGAATTTTTTCAAGTGCAGGAAATGCGGGGCGGTGGTGAGCTTTGACAATGACTATTTCAATGAGCACCCGAATGAAGCCCTCCTCGCCTGGAATACTCGTACACCAATTCTGAGCGCGGAGGAGATGGAGATGCTGGAGGGGATGGAATGAAGAACCCGGGAGAATATGTTGACATTGGGGACCCAGCCTTGCAATTCAGAACAGACGAGGATGGAAACACCGTGGCCTCTGCAACGATACAGGCGGTTGTCCTCTGGAAAGAAGATATCGAAAACTACATCATGGACGAGATCATCAAGATGTGCAAGGAGCACGGAATTACGGACCTGTATGTGCTGAACCGGGATTTCATCCTATCGGCTATCAAGGAGAAGATGGAAAAGGAGGCCCACCAATGACGCGGGAAGAAGCTGCCATCAAAAGCTGTGAGGATAGAATCAAGCACCTGAAAAGCGCGCCAACTCACCATTATGGGAAACGGCAGTGGGAAAGAGCCATTGAGCTGGAAAAGGTAAAAATAAAGGCCCTCCGCCCCGTCAGCCGGGAGCAGGTGGAGAAGGTGTTTCCTGGGTGCCCGGCATGTAAAAACGGGCCGCCGAAACTTCACATCCCAGCGTTTAGAGCTATGGCGGTATGTAATCAACACATGGATCACGAGGCTTTTGACATAGAGCTGAACAGTAAATTTTGCCTGAATTGCGGGCGGCCGTTGACGGACAAGGCCGTGGAGATGGTGATGGAGAAAATTAACAATATGGAGGAAATGAAAAATGAGCATTGATTGCAGATATTTTACCAACGGGACGAAAACCGCATACACATTGAAGCATACTGATACTGGGCTGGTTGAGGAATTTGAAAAATTCGAGGAAATCCCGGTAGGAGTTCGAGAGCATTTTAAGCGGTTGACTACGCCGAAGTTCTGTGGCCCTGACCTCTCTACCATTCTTGGGCTAAACAGTGTATTTTACCCTGATTGGCCGAAAGCGTGTGGACACCCTGACTATCAAGGAAAACGGTGTATAGCTGAATCCTGTAAGTATGCAGACGAAGCGGGAGGATGGGAAAAGTGCCTGTATTTACAGAGTGGAAAAGGGGGGCGCTGAAAGATGGCAAGGGCGGTTGATGCTGATGTAATGTTAGCAGAACTGAAGCCAATTGACTATGAAGCTGAACATAGTGCTGTCCTCATATCAGACGTGGCAAAAATCATGCGAGAATGGGTTGAGCGTCAGCCCACCCTCACTCCGCCGAACGAGGCGCTAATATGCGATGGGTGTCTATGGGCGGAAATGGGGGCACTTGAAAAATGCTCGTCTTGTATGAGAGACAAAAAAGATAATTACTACCGCCGCCCGCCGGAGGGAGAGGAGGACACCTGATGGACTACGAAAAGCTGATTGAGCAATTAAAACAAAAAGACGGGCTGTGGTGTTCTGTGCCTACAGGAGAAAAACTTGTCACTGACGCTGCCGACGCCCTCACCGCCCTGCTGGCCGAAAACGAGAGGCTGCGGGCCGAGCTGGAGCAGAAATCAAAACTGATTGCTCAGCAGGCCGCAGAATTGGAACGGCGGGACAAACTGCTGAAAGAACAAGAGATCGAGTTGGATCAGATGAAGCGGGAGAATGAGACCCTAAAACATGCATTACAAAATTGGCACGAGGAGGCCGGGCATGAGGCTGATTGATATTGATGCATTGCCAAACTATAAGTTAATAGGGACAATGGCATTGGGGAGCGAAAGAAGCCCTGCTGAACTAAGAATAGTTTTATGGGAAGATATTAAATCTATGCCCACCATCGACGCCGCGCCTGTGGTCAGGTGCTGGGAGTGCGTACATAGAGATGGAACACCTGGACAGCCCAATATTCTTTGCGGACAAATGCACGATGACGATTTCTGCTCCTACGGCCAGCGAAAGGAGGCCGACCATGAGACTGTGCAATAAAGACTGTATTGCCAATGTATGCGGAGAATGTGCCGTCGAAAAATGCGAGGGACAGATTCAAAGGATAGGCTGGCAGCAAGATTCAAAAATAGCAGCATGGGCTTATAAAATTGCCGTAGATTCATTCCATGACTATTTTGGAAATAGGGAGGCCGCCCATGAGCAGTGAACTATGGCTTGGCTATGTGGCCGGTGCGCTAACCTTTGGATGGCTACTGCTGTGGATTGGGAGGAAGATTAAATGAAGTTTCGAGACCCTGATACGGGGGAAGTAATTCCTATTTACATTGCGGTGACACGTTATTGCGCCACAAATGGTGGAGGGTGTTGCAAGTGCTCAATTCCGGAGTCCGTGAATTACCCAGAAAACATATGTGAACCATGGGTTGAAACTCACCCCCACGAAGCCGCCCGCCTGATGGGCTATGAGGTGGTGGAGGATGAACCCGTTTCAGATTGTAACGGATTGAATGAGGGTACAAATTGTACCCCGGTAAAGGGGGAGGCCAACACGGCTAACGCCGTGGAGGGTATGTGCTGCGACTGTGCTCATGGCGGCCCCTGTTGCTCTTGGGACGAAAACGAGGATTGTCAGCACAGGAAAAAGGACGGCACTTGCTGGGTACCATACACGAAGGAGGAGGCCAACATGGACAAGCCATTGAAGGAGTGGACACTGGGGGAACTGAAAGAGTGGTGCTATCAATACAGAAAGGCTCACACAGACAAGCCGTGCGAACAGACCTGCCCTATCTATCAGAGATGGATTTGCTGTCGTGAATGGGTACATGAGTGGGATTTGGAGGAAAAGCCCCGCTGGACGGAGCAGGAGGTGGAGAGGGCGAAGGCGATCAAACTTATTTATCCAAATGCTGAAAAACTGGAATTAATACCATGTGCTATTCGTGTTTACACGGATATTGGGGCAATAGCCTATCTGCATACTGACCTATTTCCAAGCATGAAAAATGGACAAATTTCCACCCTTGACGAGATCATCGGAGGTGCGGAATGAACGAAGTTATGATTACCAACAAATGGGTCCATGAAGATGACCAGCAGGCCAAAGCCGACGCGGGGACTCTCTCAAAGAATGGGATGATCTCTACCAATAAGGAAGGCGGGCAACAGCATGCAAGACCTTATCGCTCTGAATGGCTCCCGCCCCGTGCCCTCTTGGCGGTATCACATGTGCGCTGGGAATCCGAGGCGGTGCATGGTTACAGTGAGGAGAACTATAAACTCATTCCGGCAAAGGAGCATGTTGGGCGGGCGATCACGCATCTTCTGGCGTGGCTGGCAGGTGACACCTCAAATGATCATCTGTCGCACGCTGCCACACGGGTATTGTTCGCACTGGAAATGGAGGAGGAAAGCCAAGATGAATAGAGAAATCCTTTTCAAAGCCAAGCGGCTCAGTGATGGTGCATGGGTGGAAGGTTATCTATACCGACTCCATGACAGCTTAAATCCCTTTATTATGCTCAGAAATCGACATGGTGAAGCTTACGAGGTTGACCCCTCCACAGTCTGTCAGTACATAAACGTTGATACACGAGAAGAGTGCTGCACAGGCTTTGAATCCCACAAGATATTTACGGGTGATATGCTGGGCGAATGGGGAGAGGACGAGGACGGTAACGAGTGCGTCTGCATCCTCGGTATTGTAACCTATTGGGAAAGTGAAGGGCGCTATGTGCTGGCAGATGAAGATGGACTGTGCAACGACTGGACGCTGGAAGATATGGCACAACCGGAAAACTGGCCGAACCTGATTCACTGCGGCTCCATCCACGACGGGGAGGACGGGCAATGACAAAAGAAGAATCACTGGCATGGGTGAAATCGTTAAAGCCGGGAGATATCGTGATATACAGCGGGTTTGGGGTTGCGGGAAGGATTCAAACTGCCAAAGTAGAAAAAGTCACTCCATCTGGTATTGTCAGGACCAATCGGGGCAGTTTTAAAGAATCTCCATGGAGCTGGTCTGGAAGAGTAGGCGGCTATGGGAAAACACCTGGAGAGATTAGCCCGCCAACGGCAGAATTGCTTATCGAGGCAGAGCTTCAAGAAGCGGAAGATGCTGCTGAGAAGAAGCGGCGAGACACCATCTACAAGGCGCGGAACCTGATTTCCGAACTATATTATAATAGATTCCGTATCGACTATGACACGGCAGTTGAGATAATCAATGTGTTAGAGAGGTGGCGGACAGCATGAGTGAGTGGATTCGCGTCAAGGATAGGCTGCCGCAAGTAACTGGGAAGTATTTATGCGCAGTAAAAGATAAAAGAGGGGATTTATGGACAATTGCCAGCGATTGGAGCCTTGAGATGAAATCATGGTTTGGCGATTATGGGGAAATCAAAAACATAGTCACACACTGGATGCCCCTCCCCGAACCACCAAAGGAGAATCAGCAGCATGAGTAAAAAAGTCAATCCCCGCAGACAGCCGGCGTCAAAGGCAGATGTAAAACGGGCTGAGCTTCGTGGGCGGGATGATGGCATCAAATTCGCAAGCACTCTATTTTTGATGGCCCTGCGCGATAAGGAGGGCTTTGATCTGGAAGCTCTGCAAAAGGTCTGGAAAGGGGTTGGAGACTTGGCGGACAGCATCGCGGAAGGCTACTGCAGCATCGAGGATTTACATACCGTTTTAGAGTCTGAAGCGGGCGCTAGAATTGTGGGAGGGATAGCCCTTGAATGAGTTCCCGGATAGGCTGAGGAGGCTGAGGGAAAGTATGCGGCCAGTTCGGAGTATGACAGTTACATCACAGCTGATGGGGCTAAGCCCTGATGCCTTACGAAAATATGAGAGAGGAGAAGTTGAGCCTAAAATGACAGCTCTAAAGTTGATTGCAGCATATTATCACATCAGCCTAGACGAGCTTTGCAAAATGGAGGAAGATTAGACCATAAACTTTCATAATCTCATAGAAAAAATAGCGAATTCATAAAGTTTTATGAGTGAGCGGAAATATGTATGCGAAAATGGGAGTGTGGGGGAGTATCTCTGCACTCCCACTCCTTTTCCCCTCTGCCCGGAGGTTCACCTCCGCCTCCGGGCCTTCCAACAAGCGCTGTCTCGCTGAAAACTGCGCCAGAGTTCCGCAATCGGGGCCGATATGCGGCGTGTGACAATTAAGCGGGAAGCGCAAATAAAAACCGCCCCACTATGGGGCGGCGATAAGATTATTTACCAAGGATAGCGTTGATAACCGAACTTTTATTCCAGCCGACCATTATATCTGCATTATTCTGGATTTTAACTGGAATCCTCTCTTGTCCCCAAGGTTTTAACCCGATTATATATTTTCCCTTGGAAACAGATGTATCAATTTCAAAGTCAATCCAATCGCTATAGGCAGCATACATCCCAGAAATAACAATTATTTTTGATGCGGGAGAAATCTGGTTTTCTAGTAATTTTTGGAGTTTATTTTTTCCTACTGTAGTGGAGGGATCAACCAAAGGATCATGATATGGAACAGAATAGTTACTCCAATTTAATATCCCGTCTGCTTTTGCTTCATCGATCCACTTGACGACCGTCTGATAATCGTCAGAATATTTCCATGCGTGACTAATGAAAATGTGATAATGATCCATAATGAACAACTCCTTTATGTTCTGTTTTGAGGTGAGAGAATGGGAAAATATAGAAAAAAACCAATTGAAATTGATGCCTTTCAAATTGAACAAGATATGATTATTAAAACGCTTGAAGGAGATATGAGGGCTCAAAGAGGAGACTGGATTATCACCGGAGTAAACGGGGAGCAATATCCATGTAAACCGGATATATTCGATAAGACTTATGAACGAGTAGATGTGGATTGATCCGGCAATTCCGGCTTTTTAACTGGTTCTTGCTGTAGCATCTTCCATTGATTGTTTTCAGCTGAAATTATTTGTTCAATATTTCGAACAAATAGGTTATCTATTGTGTCATCATTGTTGTTATATGGAGATGAACCCGTCAAATATAGGCTCTTTTGGTATCGAAGAAGTTCACATGTAGAACGATACTGTATATAATTTTCGTGATATTTATATAATTTTGTGATAGATTCCAAAATTGTTATAATCACACCTAAAACACCGATGACGATAGGTATAATAAAGCATCTTGTAGAATAACCGGACAGAAGAGGGATGGTTGCAGCAAAAATAATTTCCCAAAATTGTATTCGCTTGTAACACTTTTGACAATGCAATGATTTTTTATCGTACCAGTCGATTTGGTTATCTACTCGTGTTTTTATATATTCATTAATGTCCATTTTACAGAACCGCCCCATTTGCTACTTTAAAAGCTGCATAAATTTGGGATTTTTTATATTATCACATAAAAACAACAGGGTAGTCAATACATTAGAAAAATATTTCGGAGAAATTCGCTACTCCTCGCCGCATGAGGCGGGCGGTGGCATCATTGAGCGGTGATGGAATAGGTAGACAGTAAACAAGGCAACGAGGACGGACAAACGTGCTGCCACCTTGCTGACGAGTAAGGCCGTCTCTCCGATCGTAGCTGCGCCATGTGAGGTGCAAATCCTCACCCGCTCAAATATGCCGCCCCGCAGTTGCACGAGACGGGGGTGGGGATAATGGGAGGAAACGCATGGCGGGGTAATCTCCCGCCGTCTCTCGAAAAATGGTTGAATACCGGGGATAGGCCGACGGGCCGAAAAGGGAGGTGCCACCTTACTCCTCTTCCCTGGGTCAACATAAATGGTGGAAACGAAAATTCAGAAAGGCGGTATATCCATGAACGACTTGATGATTTTTAACAACCCTGAGTTTGGGGAGATTCGTACTGTGGGATTGGACGGGGAGCCATTGCTGGTTGGTAAGGATGTGGCATTAGCACTGGGTTACACGAACCCACAAAAGGCAATCCGTGACCACGTTGATGATGAGGATAAGACGGTGAACGAAACGTTCAGCGTCAACGGGACACCGATTGTACTTATCAACGAGAGCGGCCTGTATTCCCTCGTCCTTTCCAGCAAGCTTCCCGGGGCCAAGAAGTTCAAGCGCTGGGTGACGAGTGAGGTATTACCCAGCATTCGCAAGCACGGGGCTTACATGACCTCGGACACGATCGATAAGATGATAAACTCTCCGGAGTTTGGCATCAAACTGCTTACTGCGCTGAGAGACGAACAGGATAAGAGAAAGGCGCTGGAGACAGAGCTGGATAGGAGCAAGGAATGGTATTCCATCAAACGAGTAGCACATCTGAATGGAGTATCATATAAGGTTTTTGACTGGCGGAAGCTCAAACTCGAAAGCCAACGACAGGGATATGGAGTTAAAAAGATTTTCGATGCCAATTATGGCGAAGTCAATACTTACCACGTGAACGTGTGGGAAAAAGTTTACCCCAATATGGAACTATAAGAATAGTTGACAGGAAGGTGGTGTTATGGCTGCACGGCTGACAGATCGCCAGAAAAAGAAAATAGTGGCTGATTATCTGGAAACCGAGAGTTATAACGCCACGGCAAAGATGAATGGTGTATCAAAGGACACGGTAAAACGCATTGTGCTGAATTGCGAAGGATTCTTCCAAAAAGCGCAACAAAAAAAGAAACAGAATACATTGGATATGCTTGCCTTTATGGATTCCCGTAAAGAGAAGATGCAAGAGGCAATAGACCTTCATCTTAATGCACTGACGGACCCTGAAAAGATAGACGATGCTGGTTTGTCTCAAATTGCGACTTCCTTCGGGATCATCGTTGATAAAGCCACAAAGAACACGGCAAGCGGAAACGACAGCTTAAACAAATTGGATGGGCTGTTAAAGGAGTTCAAAGATGCTGTTAAGTCCGAAACAACATGAATTTGTTCTGAACGCCAATAGGCGGTGGAATTTCAAAGGTGGCGCAACCAGAAGCGGAAAGACTTATCTTGATTTTCGGTGGATGATTCCAATTCGCATCCGAGATCGCGTCGGGAAAGATGGGCTGACAGTTATTCTTGGGGTTACAAAATCAACGATTGAACGAAATGTATTGGAGCCGATGCGGAACCTATATGGAGACACGCTGGTTGGCTCAATTTCCAGTGACAACACAGCATGGTTGTTTGGAGAGAAATGCTATTGCCTGGGAGCTGAGAAGGTTTCCCAAGTATCAAAAATTCGTGGCGCATCCATTAAATACTGCTATGGGGATGAGGTGGCCGACTGGAGCGAAGAGGTATTTGAACTTCTGAAAAGCCGCCTAGATAAAGAGTATTCTTGCTTTGATGGTACCTTCAATCCGCAATATCCCGGACACTGGCTAAAACAGTTTCTTGATAGTGATGCGGATATATTCAGCCAGACATATACCATTGATGATAACCCGTTTTTGCCAAAAAAATTTGTTGACGATTTAAAAAGAGAGTACGCCGGAACGGTATTTTATGATCGGTACATATTAGGAGAATGGGCGCTGGCAGAGGGACTTGTCTACCCTATGTTCAGCATGGACAAGCATGTTATTCGCGGAAACCCTGATGGACCTGGATTATATTATATCGCTATCGACTACGGCACAATGAATCCAACGGCGATGGGGCTGTGGCGCGTTTATCGCGGGGAGGCTGTCATGCTGAAGGAGTATTATTACGATGGTCGGGCCAAGAAAAAACAAAAGACCGATGAAGAATATTATCAGGACCTGGAGAAGTTTGCGGATGGGAAGAAGATCGAACGTGTGATCGTTGACCCTTCTGCGGCAAGTTTCAAGGAATGTATACATCGGCATGGGAAATTTGCCGTGTGGGATGCGGATAACTCTGTTTTGGATGGAATCCGGCTGACGGCAACTTTACTGCAAACCGGACGGATCAAGTTTCACGAGAGCTGCGAGAATACGTTCCAGGAATTTCAATCCTACATGTGGGATGGAGATGCCGGGGAAGACAAAGTTATTAAAGAGTCAGATCACTCAATGGACCAGATGCGCTATTTTTGTAACACCATTATGTGGAGAGAGATTGCATGAGTGTTTTTGTCGGCTGGTTGGGCCGCTTGAAAAACTTCATATTTCCGCAGGCGGTGACTCAGCGGGAATTTGGCGTTAAGCCTGCCACGGGACAGACAATGGAGCGGAACATCAACCTGTGGTTTGCTATGTATGTCAACCGACCACCCTGGGCGGTTCCTCCTGTGGTTCCGATGGGCCTGCCAGCAGCGGTCTGTAGAGAGATTGCCCGCCCGACGCTGGCGGAACTCACAGTAAGTATTGCGGGCAGTGCCAGGGCGGACTATCACAACGAGCAGTTTCAAGCAGCGCAAGAAAGGTTCCTACAACAGCTTGAGCTTGGGCTTGCAACAGGTGGTATTGCGCTGAAACCGTATGTTTATGGGAACCGTATTTTGGTGGACGGAACTAGCGCAGCAGCGTTTCAGCCCACAAAATTTGATGCTTCTGGTACCTGTGTTGGAGGCGTGTTCCGTGAAAAAGCACAAGCCAATGATAAATACTATGTCCGGCTGGAATACCACAACTTAGAGGGTACTACATATACCATCCAGAACAAAGCATACCGCAGCGACAGCAGCGGTTCCGTGGGACCTGCAGCCGCTTTGAATGAGGTTCCGGATTGGGCGGATATCCCGCCAGAAGTCAAGATAGAAAACCTGGAAGGACCGCTCTTTGCCTATTTTAAGCCCCCGCAGTCAAACAATGTGGACACCGATGATAAAACCGGTGTGTCCGTATATGGAGGGTCCGCGGTAGACCTCATCCAAAGAGCGGACGAGCAGTGGGATTTGATCCGGTGGGAGTACAAGAGCGGCCAGAGAAAGATATTTATGGACGCTACAGAAACAGTAGCAAGGGACTTCGACAAACGCTTGTTTGAGATTGCTCCGTTCTCCAAGGACGGCAAGTTTTTTGAACAGTTTGAACCCTCTTTTCGGGACGAACCGCTTTATCGAGGGCTACAAAATATTCTGAAACAAATTGAGTTCCAGGTTGGCCTCTCTTATGGCACGCTGTCAGACCCACAAAGTGTTGAAAAGACGGCGACAGAGGTTCGCAACAGCAAACAGCGGATGTTTATCACTATCGATAGCATTCAAAAAGCGTTACAGCATACCTTTGACAGCCTGATCTATGCCATGGACGTGTATGCTACACTGTACAATCTGGCGCCTGCTGGAGGCTATGAAGTCACCTATTCTTGGGGAGACAGCGTTCTTGATGACGCTGACGCAAAGGAAAAGGAGCGGGCTAACGACCGGCAGGATGTTTCCATGGGCGTGATGAATGATTGGGAATACCGGGCAAAATGGTATGGAGAGGACGAGGCCACAGCCAAGAAAATGCTGCCGAAAATGGAGGACATGACGAACGAAGGAGAGAATGAGATTGAATGAGATACCCGTTTTCTCCAGAAGTTTTGGATGCGCTTTCGGAAGAATTAGCGGAGTTGTTCCGAAGCCTGGAAGAGACGCTCCTTGATGAAATATGCTCTCGGCTGAAACTGGCCGGAGAACTGAATGAGGTCATGGTGCAGGATATCCGGGCTCTGCGGTCACATGGAATTGGCCTAAAAGAGATAGAGAGGGCCATCCAGCGAACGGCCAATATCAGCGAGCAACGGCTCAATAGGCTGCTGGAGGACGTGGTGGAACGTAACCAGCGGTATTACAAAGAGGTCATAGACCTTGCGGGGATGACGGCTCCTGAGACATTGGTAAGTGCTATGGATATTGCCGCGATTACGGCGCAGGCACAGAGAGAGGTCAGCAACCTGACCCGATCCATGGGCTTTCTGGTGGACAGTGGGCGGACGATGCTGACACCAGCCCGTGCTTATCAATGGGCGCTGGATAACGCGGAGATGCAGGTTATGAGCGGAGCAGTCAGCTATAACCAAGCTATTAGAAATACTGTTAAGCAGCTTGCAGACAGCGGCATCAAGATCGTGGCTTATGAGAGCGGACACCGGGACCAAATCGACGTAGCAGCCCGCCGAGCAGTGATGACGGGCGTCTCCCAGCTCTGTGCCAAATACACGGAGCAGAGTGCGGAATACTTAGAAACGCCATATTTTGAAGTATCAGCCCATATCGGGGCACGAGATCAAGGTACTGGATGGCAGAACCATAAAGCGTGGCAGGGCCGGGTGTATTCTGTTAGAACCGGAGACAAATACCCAAGTATCTATGAAGTATGCGGACTTGGCTATGTGGATGGTTTAGAGGGAGCCAACTGCCGTCATATCAGGACCGCTTTTGTAGACGGCGTGATGGAGCGGACGTATACCGACAAAGAACTGGAACACATTGACGACGGGCATGATGTGGAGTTTGAGGGCAAACGTTATACAGCTTATGAAGCTACACAAAAGCAACGCCAGATCGAGCGGACCATCCGAAAGCTGAAGCGGGAACAGACTGCATATAAGGCGGCAGGGCTTGAAGAGGACGCCCAGACGGTGACAGCCCGCATCCGGCGTCTGAACAAGGAATACAGAGATTTTAGCGAAGCTGCGGGTTTGCCATTGCAGCGGGAAAGGATGCAGGTTACCTATACGGATATTGAATCCGAACAAACCGCCTCGGCACTCAAAGTGCAGCGTGATGCAGAAGCGCCAATCAGGCAGGCGATCCGCAACGGTGAATATCCATTAGAGATCAATCCGGAGAAACAGGCGCGGCATATGGCCGGCACTGCTACACCGGGCAGAAGCGTGATAACGGTTTCTGTGGAGGAGTTGCAAGCGATCATAAACGCGAAGGCAGGTAGCGGAAAAATCAATCTTACAGATGATTTTACAAAGTGGAAAAACACAGAAATTATTGATGCCGGAAAAGAAATTGGCTATACAGTTAACAGAAACGGTGATATAATAATTGCAAGAAGTATCAAAATCCATTACAGCAAAAGCGGTACGCATGGTGTTCCGTTTTCAGGGGGGTGGAAAAAATGATAATTAACGATCCCACGATTTACTTTGGGAAGAAAATTAAAGTTTTTTCCACAAGTGGACGTGTAACGACCGGGGAACTCTATGGGTATGACTACGATTTTGATGATGATGGAAATGAATTTCTGGAGTTCGATGTGGAGAATGAACACGGCTTGTTGATTGGATTTACGGAGGACGAGATTGAGCGCATCGAGATTATTGGATGAAAAAACAAACAAAGAAACTATTAAAGCGTGGGCCATAATTGGGGCCATTCTTGACCGTGGGAATGACGCGATTATTCGAAAAAAAGAAAGTGGATTTCTCATCATCGAGGAAAAGAAAAAAACAGTATATCGCTCCCCCGACCGATAGGGGCCGGGGAAGGACCGTTGGGGTCAACTACCGAGGATTTCTCGGTGGTTGACCCTTTTTCTTTTGACCGACCCGAAGTCGCTAAACTACGGGAGATTCAATTAAATTTGGCTATCCGCAAGCCTAAAAGTGCGGGGCGGTGGGTCACGGCAACGACCTAAAAAGCCTAGCCGCAAAGGAGAACGCATGAAAACAGAAGAACTGCTTGAAATTGGACTGACAGAGGAACAAGCGACAAAGGTTTTGGCGATCAACGGGAAAGACATTGAACGATACAAAAAGGCGGCAGATACAGCAAAGGCGGACCTTGAAGCGTCTCAGGAACAACTTTCACAGAGAGATGCGGATATTGAGAAGTTAAAAAAATCTGCCGGTGATGTGGATGGCATCAAGCAGCAGTTGGCTGATCTGCAGACCAAGTACACCACGGAGACAGAGCAGTATCAGAAGCAGATTGCAGATCGTGACTATGCAGATGCTGTCAATCATGCGATTGCCGACAAGGGTGTAAAGTTCAGTTCTAAAGCCGCGGAAAAGGCGTTTGTTGCGGACCTTACCGCCAACCGCCTAACGCTCAAAAACGGGGCTCTGGAAGGGTTTGAAGATTACCTGAAGGCGCAGCAAGACAGCGACCCAGCTGCGTTCCAGGGGGACAAGCCTGCCCCGTCGTTTGCAAAGCCTGTTGGCCCTGGCGGGCCTCCTGCTCACGAGAGCAAAGGAGCCATGTACGCCAAGCAGTTCAATCAAATGTACGCAACCCAAAATACTACGAAGGAGTGAAACGAATGTCTCATTTTTACAGAGTGAATGGCACTTTTCGGCCGAACTTCCTGGAAAGCGAGGTTGGGCTTGTCCTGAAAACCTATCAGATTCCAGCTTCTATGGGCGTGGCGGATGAGTATGGAAACAAAATCGTTGCCGCCGGAACTGTGTTCCCGTCCAATGATGGGAGCGCCGTGGGTATCGTTTTTGACGATGTGGATGTCACCCACGGCGACCACGAAGGGAGCGTCATGCTGGCTGGCCGTGTTCTGAAAGAACGCCTGAATATCCAGAGCGCCGCCGAGACACCGCTGAAAGCGGCTGGGATTGTGTTTGTGGATGCGCCCGAAGTTACCAGGGGATATTGCCTGACCTATGAAAAGGACGATGGTACAGGCACGCCTCCGGTTGATACCCATGAATACCAGGAGGGCAGCTATGCTCCTGTATCAACCGATTATCCGCTGACTAAAGCGAGCAATACACAAACCGGATGGGCGCTCTCCAGCGGCGGGCCTGCGGTTACATCGGTCAAGATGACCAAGGATGCAAAGCTCTATCCCGTCTGGACTTCCGCAGGCGTCTAACAAGGAGGATTGACAAATGGCTGATATTTTAACTTTGATTTCCGATGCTGAAAGACTGGACTTCTCTCAGAATCTGTCTGTTGCCCGTCCTGCATACCTGGGCGACCGGCTTTTCCCTGATCAGAAGACCGAAAACCTCAAGGCGGAATATATGCGGCTTGCCAATGGCGCTACCCTGCCTGTGATGGCTACCGTCCACGCCTTTGACACAGAGGCGGAGATCGGTTCCCGGCCTACCTTTGACAAGATGGAGGTCGAAAAGCTGCTGATCAAGCGCAAGATCAATCAGACCGAGCGCGTGCGGCTCCTGACTGAATCCGGCGTGTATGGCGATGAGGCTATCGTGCGCTATGTGTTTGATGATATGCGTCTGATGGCGGATGCAGTCAAGGTCCGAACCGAAGTTGCCAAGATGGATGTGCTTGCCACCGGCAAGATGAACATCAATGAGAATCGCCTTAAGATGACCGTTGATTATAAAGTTCCCAGTGAAAACCTGGCCTTCGATTTGGACATGTCCGCTGATGCTGATGTCATTGGTCAGATTCAAGCCATTGTGGACCAAGCCGCTGAGATGGGGTACACCATCAACGAGGCGATTACCTCTAACAAGGTAGTCCGTAAGTTAGCGACCAACAAGGGCATTCAGACCCTGATCTTTGGTTCTGTTGGACAGGGGACCTATGTTCCCAACGAGCGTCTACGCGGTTTGTTTTCGCAGCTCTTCGGATTTGGAACCATCACAACCTATGATCTGCGATATAAGACTCAGAAGGCGGACGGCACGGAGGCGACGCATCGCTTCTATCCGGAGGATAAGATCACTTTCACCGCAGTTCCGCAGGTGGGTGTTGGCTTGTGGGGCGTGTCTCCAGAAGAGGCGGAGTATGGACAATACAACGAAAAGTCCGCCGATCAGTACATCACCATTACCCAATGGGCGACGCCTGACCCTGTAGCGGTGTGGACGAAGGCCACCGGATTGTTTATCCCGGTCCTTCCTGACCCCAACGGCCTGTTTGTGGCCGCTGTAAAGCCAGACGCTGCCTCGGGGGGTTAAATGAGCTGTTGAGCGCGGCTTCACTCTCCACGCCCGACTTCTCCAGCATGACTCGGGCAGAAATGCTTGATTATGCTGTGGAGAACGGCGTGGGGGGTGTCAACAGCTCCATGAAAAAGGCCGATATTTTAGCGGTACTCCGGAGGACGGCGCTATGATTTATGCGAGTTACGAGTTCTATTCGTATGTGTACTTCGGGAAATCTATTGAGCCATCTGATTTTCCGAGACTCGCGCTTCGGGCAAGTTCTTATATTGACTACTGCACAGCAGGAAGAGCTGAAAAACACGCAGATCTTGACGCAGTAAAAATGGCGTGTTGTGCAATCGCTGAAGCTTATCAGACGATTGACGCGGCAAGGAGCTCGGCAAGCAAAAGCTTATCTGCGTCTGTCGGAGATTCCGGTGAACTACAAAGCCAAACCGTTGGAAGCTGGTCCAAAACCTATCGTTCCGGGGGGTCAAGCGCCAAAGACGCGCTGAATGCGGCAGAAAGTGCACAAGGAGCTCTTATGGAGACGGCGAAAATGTATCTTGCTGGAACTGGGCTTTTGAAAGCAAAGGGGTACTACGCGTGAGCATGTTTCCACATGTTGTTACACTCTATAACACGAAGAGTATAGAGCTGCCGGAAAACAAATTTGAGCCTACTTTGGTCAATCACATCACTGTTCTGCGTGGTGTACTCCTGGACGCCTCCAAGGGCGTTAATGTGAACAAGAGCGGCCTGGAAGGGGCGGACGCCGTTACCTTGTATATCCCGGTCAATGTTGATGCTGTGGATGGCTTAACAGGCAGAAAGAAGCGGTATGTCGGACCAAGAGAATTTTGGAATGCAGACGACAAAACCGGCCTGTGGACGCTCTCTGTAAGCCGCGACTGCTTTTTCGTCAAAGGGGAGGCCGTACACCCAGATTGGACGGTGCAGACCATCAAAGCGGCATATGATAACGTCTACGATGTGAGTAAGGTGGACTTCAAGGATTTTGGCGGAGATATGTCGCACTTTCAAGTGGGAGGTGCTTGAAATGCTGAAACTCACGGTACACACCAAAGGCCTGGAGGAAATCAAGGATAAATTGATGCAAGCATCTTCAAAAGCTGAACACACTCTTGCTATTCAAATCCGGAAGGACACGTCTCCTTACGTGCCTGCGTTAACAGGAGACTTGGATAGGAGAACAAAAGTAGACGGGTCTCGCATTATATATCCAGGGCCAGAATCCAGGATGCTATATTACGGGAAATTGATGGTTGATCCCGAGACGGGAAGCAGCTACGCGCCAAAAGGCGGCACAAAGGTGGTCACAGATAAGGACCTGGTTTTTAACAAATCGATGCACGCACAGGCGCAATCCCATTGGTTCGAGGCTAGCAAGTCAGAAAACCTTGAGAAGTGGGTGCGAGTAGCAGACAAGGCGGTGAAGAATGATCTCTGATAAAAAAGAACGGCCTAAAGTGTTAGCTGCGGCGGAGGAGGTTCAAACAATTTCCCGTTCTATGCTGGTTTGGGCAAATACCTTTCCGGACAAGCCCGTTGCCATCATCAACTATGAATTTTTAGATGTGGACATGGCAAAGCCCGCTGAGGTAGGAATGACTCTCTCCACGATTCCGGGAACTTACATTACAAGCAAATACATTCTGGGCGGATATCAAGCGGAATATCAGTTTGAAATGCTCTATCGAATCAAACCGGGAGACAGCATAGATGCACGATTAGAAGCTGTCGAGCTGTTGAACAGATTCGGAGACTGGGCCAGAACGAATAAACCGGAGCTGGGAGAGGGAATCCGCGCACTGAGAGTGGAGCCTACCACACAGGCCGCAAAGCTGGCCGCATTTGAAAACGGCTATGAAGATTATCAAATTTTAATGCGCCTGACTTATGAAGTCGGAGTTTGAAAGGAGCAATAGACTATGGCCGATTTAACTTTCAATACTACACCTGGTCAAACTGTAGGACGGGAAATGTTGATTGCTTACCTAAATACAGCGGAGGATATTGGCACTCCGAAGTGGTCTGCAATTGGCAAGCGAGTAGAAGATAGTTCGTCTGAGTATGACTGGCAAACAGAGACGAAGGTTGACATCTTCGGAAATACCTACACCAACGGAAAGAAGCCCACAATCACTCAGACTTTTGACCCGTGCGAATTAGATGCGGATGACGCAGCCCAAAAGAAAATTTGGAATCTTGGCATTAAAGACCAGAATGTAAATGCCCTGATGAATCAAGACATGCTTATCGTCCATTTATATGCAGGTACGGCTAATACAGCTGTGTTTGCAGAGAGATATGCATCTTGTTCTATTCTTCCCTCTGGGCTTGGCGGAGAGGGCGGCGGCACAATTGGTATGCCGCTTGAAGTGACTTATGGTGGAACTCGTACTGTAGGGACAGCCTCCGTTAGTGGCGGGACAGTGACATTTACACCTAGTGATGAAGAGGTCTAAGACATGAAAGAACTTAGTTTTGATTCAGGTCTCACTACATATTCCCTAAACGGTAAGTGTGAGGTGTCATTTAACCCGACTGACAGCAACTTTGTGGAACGGCTTTACTCCGCTTTTGAGGACTTGGACAAGAAGCAGGAGAGTTACAAGGCACAGATCGAGAAGATGACGGATAAGAGGGAAATCTTTGAATTTGCCAAAGAGCGGGATGCAGAGATGCGTGACATCATTGATGGTGTATTTGAAGCACCCGTGAGCGAAGCGGTATTCGGCGGCATGAACGTCTACGCAATCGCTAATGGCCTCCCCGTGTGGTGTAATCTAATGATGGCTATCATGGATGAAATCGACACCACATTCTCAAGAGAGCAAAAGCTTACTAATCCAAGGATCAGTAAATATACGGCAAAATACCAAAAGTATCAGAAGAAGTAATCAAAGGAGTACGTCATGAGATATGGGCTGCCAAAAACCGTTGAAATAGACGGAGAAGAGTTTGCTATCCGCTATGATTACCGCGTTATCCTTGATGTTTTCGAGGCCATGAACGACCCGGATTCCAGCGAGGAAGAACGCGCTCTTGACGTACTCCAAATCTTCTACATTGACTTTGACGATCTGACCGACTATGACGCGGCGATGAAAGCGATGTTCTGCTTTATCAATGGCGGCGAGGAGCCCCAAAAGCAGAAAGGTCCACACCTTGTAGACTGGCCGATGGACTTCCCGCGCATTATTGCGCCGGTCAACCGTGTGTTAGGCTATGAGGTCCGCGCTGTGGACTACGACATCGAAACCAATACAGGAGGAGTCCATTGGTGGACTATTCTTTCCGCCTATGCAGAGATTGGGGATTGCCTATTTGCCCAGATAGTCCGCATCCGCGATAAGAAAGCAAAAGGTAAGCCGCTGGACAAGTCAGACAGAGAATTTTATCGGAAAAATCGTGACATTATCGACATCAAACAGAACTATAGTGAGGCGGAAAACAATCTTGTAAACCTCTGGACGGGCGAAAAAAATAGGACGGCACCCGAAACAGGTACCGTCTGAGGCATTCATTACTGAGCTTTTTTCAATTCTTCAATTTGCCGGGTATGTATAGCCACCGTTTTTTCAAGATCATCCACGCGATCTTCCATAATGTCTATAGCTTCTTGCGGGATCATTTTAGACCCCATCGAATCTAGCTTTTCAAACAATAATTTGAATTGTGGGGCAAATGTATTCTCAATGATTACCTGCATATTTGCCATAGACTCTTTGAGGATTTCTTTCTTCTGCTGCTCCATCATTGTATGAATCGCTTGCAGGTCCTTTTCATCTAACATCCCGATCACCTCTTGTTTGCTATTATACGGGCTGGCTGGATAGCTGTCAAGAAACTTGATTTGTTAACAACTCCATATTGAAACGGAGGAGGTTTTACTAATTTATGTCCTCTTTACAAATTACAAAATGCTGTTTGCTTTCCACAGCTGTTCCGGCGTCTATGTAAGATGTTTGAAATTCATCCCAATCCGATGGTAGTTCCCAAACTACGTGACCAACGATTTCCATTCCAGGAGAAACGGCTCCTACAAAGACAACTGCATCATCAATACTGCCAACTACGACTTTTGGAATTACTTTACTATCGTATGGAGCAATCAGATAGCTGTACCTGAGCCAGCGGAACACCATCACATTCTCCGACAATAGTGATATAGTCTCCGTCATTTAATTGAGCAATCAAATCTGTTTGCTCGCCATCTTTTGGGAAGAAACACTGGATGGGATAAAGTCCATAACCATCATTTGTCTCAAGAGAAATGCATGGGGCCTTTGTAACAATATCCTGCCCTATATTTTGAATAGTTCCGGCCACAACTAGAATCTTATCTTTATATAGTGCATCTGCGTTCACAGTGTTCTCTTTATACGCTGCCCACAAATCAGCGGCGGAAATGGTAATTTCCTCCGATTGGCTGGCCTGCGTGGGCGTAGACTGTGGCAGATTGTTTGAATCAGAGTTTAACGAACTATCAAAGCGGCTCCCAAAAGTAAGAAATACAGTGGAAAGCACAGCAACAACAATCACGGCCGAAAATGCAATATTTCCCTTAATTCGTCTGCTGCTTTTTCCTGGGGCGTTCTTGCTGTCGAAAGAGACGGTTTCTGGTGTGTTTGTTGCGTATTCGCTATCAACCACAATATGAGAACCAGATATAATCGTATTCACGACCCTTGCCCTATCCTCCGGCAACAAGAGAATCGAAATAGAGCAGTCTATCTTTCGGCCCTTTTGGAACGAAATGGTATGCGGCCCGTCTTGGGCGTATGCAGAAATGGTCGTCCCATTTCGCAATGTCCCGACGACCTTACCGTCTAAAAGGACAGTAAAATCAACCGCACAGCCCCACATGGATTTCTCCCTTGTAATAATGATTTCTTTATATCCATCCACATAAATCTCTCCCCTCAAGGTGGTGTTTCATATGTCTGCTGACGGTTCTATCGTCATTGAGACCAATATTGATGATAAAAACGCTCAGAAAGAACTTAATCGCCTTAATAGGCAGATCAAATCTTTGGAAGAACAGCTTGCCGCAAAAAAACATGGCAGGATTCCGCTTGAAAACAGCCTTAACTCAGTCAACACAAAGCTAGAAGAGGCTAGAAAACGACTTGCAACACTGCAGGATGAGCAAAGTGCCATCAATGTTTCAATGCAGCCTGGCGTGTCAGCGGATGACTTTATGCGCTCATACGCAGATAAACCCATAGTTGACGCTGCGTTGAAACAGCAACAGGCCGAGGTCAATGCGCTTGAAAAAGAATGGAAACAGGCCAACAGTGCTCTATCAACCTATGATTCCAAAGTTTCCAGTTTGGAAGGAAAACTAAACCGGACGAAGAAAGAAGCCGGCAACATCCAGCAGAACATGGCAAAAGCTGGCCCTGCTTCTGAAAAAATGGCAAAATCTGTTGATCATGCGCAGAAAAGTGCAGCCAAATTTTCCATGCGTCTACGTGAAGTTATCAGGAGCGCGCTTGTTTTCACGATTATCACACAGGCGCTTGCAAAGTTCCGGGAGTGGATGAGCAAGGTCATTAAGACGAATGACGAAGCAAGGGCTTCCATCGCAAGACTGAAAGGCGCCCTTTTGACACTGGCCCAGCCGTTTATTGACGTGATTATACCAGCATTTGCTAAGTTTGTCGATATACTGGCTCAGATTATTTCAATGGCGGCACGGTTTACTGCGGCCATTTTTGGGACTACCGCAGACAAGGCGGCGGATTCCGCTGAAAGCCTGTATGAGGAAACAGAAGCCATTGAGGGAACTGGAGAGGCGGCGGAGGAAGCGGAAAAATCTCTGGCGTCTTTCGATGAAATCAATCAGCTTTCAGGTGGGAGCAAAAAAGCGGCTGATCAAGATCAGGAGATTGTTCCAGATTTTTCCGCAATCAATCAAAACAGCGGATGGTTACAGCAAGTCATGGAAAGCGTATCTGCGTGGGTCCCGATCGCATTAATGCTTGGAGGAATTGCGCTTATCGCAATCGGCGCATCAATGGGCAGTTTGCTTCTTGTTATTGCCGGCTTGTTATTGCTTGGAACTGGGATTGCATTTTCGGAGGAAAATGAACAACTCCAATCTTGGGTAGATGCGCTTGGACTTAACAGTGTGCAGGAATTTGTAGTAATTGCTGTTATCCTTGGAGGAATTGTGATGGTAGCAATCGGAGCTGCTACAGCAAATATACTTTTAGTCATAGCGGGACTGGTTTTAATTGGTGTAGCCGTTGTGTATGCGGCACAGAGCGGTATGATGCAAGATTGGGCAGAAACCCTCGGGCTTTCGAGAGCGGCTCAGTTTATAACTGCAGCACTGCTAATTGCAGGATTTGCGCTCGTCTGTATCGGGGCAGGACTCGGTAATATTCTAATGGTGATATCCGGAATCGCTTTATTTGCAACTGGAATTTATGTAGGAATCGAAAGCGGGACGATGAAATCATGGGCAGAAACCCTTGGACTTAATTCAGCATTTGAGTATGTAGCAGCTGCAATTCAAATCGCAGGGATTGCGTTGATTTGCATCGGAGCAGCGATGGGTAACATCTTTATGGTTGTCGCAGGAGGAGTTTTACTTGCTGCAGGTATCACGGCAGAGTTAATTGGGGAGCAAACATTGATGGCGTGGTGGGAGAAATTAAACCTAACGACTGTTGTCCAGTGGATATCTGTTGTCATACTTTTAGCCGGAATTGTAATGGTAGCTGTTGCGGCGGCTACAGCAAATATTCCATTATTAATTGCTGGTACAATTATTCTTGGGCTTGGAATCGTTGCCTCAGTAAATGATGGACATTTGCAGGATTGGGTCGAAACGTTGGGTCTTGAAAAAGTCATGGGATATGTAACCACTGCGGTTTTGCTCGCCGGTATTGGACTTGTAGCGATAGGCCTTATGACACAGAGCATACCAATGTTTCTCGGCGGACTTGCTTTGCTTGTAGCAGGTATGGTTATTGGAAACGAAAGTGGAACATTTCCAAGCTGGGTTGAATCCCTACACCTCGAAGAAGTGGCAGGATGGGTATCTACAGCACTTTTACTTGCTGGCATAGCCCTAATTGCCATCGGTGCCATGACATTGAATCCAGTCATGTTGCTAGCCGGTATTGCCCTTCTTGGCGGTGGTGCGGTTCTAAAGTTAGGAAGCAACGGAACAACAAGTAGTGGAAGAAGCGGCGGCTTTAGTGGCAGAGTGTCCGCTCCCCGCCTCGCCCTGGAGGATGTCCCCGCCCTGGCTCGTGGGGCCGTCATCCCGCCCAACCGGGAGTTCCTTGCCGTGCTGGGCGACCAGAAACGCGGTACGAACATTGAGGCCCCCACATCGGAGATCGAGGCGGCAGTCGTGCGTGGCATTCAGAGAAGTGGGATGAACGGAGGAAGCGGAGATCATACCGTCATCCTTCAGATCGGAGAGCAAGAGATGGGACGAGTGATGTACAGGCTAAACAACCAGCAGACGCAGAGAATCGGTGTGCGTCTTTCGGAGGGATAAATGAGCTACATCAAACTGAATGGCGTGGAATTTGATGCTGATGTTGCAATTTCCGCTTACAACAGAAATTTTAATGTACTGGATGGCCCTAACGCAGGGCGAGTTTTGGCCGGGAAAATGATCCGGGATATAATCGGGACATATCTTGGACATAAGATTACTGTATTCAGACGTGGGGATGATTACGCCGGCTTAGATGAGTTCTGGGAATATCTGTATCAGCATTCTATCGATGATTCCGTATTACTAGAGGCTGCGGACGGGCAGAAAACTATCAGTTACCAGGCCTATTACACCAGTGCATCACAGGATATTGAGAAGGTTGAAAAGGGCGTGAATTTTTGGGGTGAAATCGAAGTGAATTTCATTCCTATTGACGCACAGCTAAAGAGATGAAGGGGGTTCTGGTATGGGACGAAGCAAGATTGAATACGAGGGCTGGGTGTTTACTGGGTCAGAAATCAGGTCCGGAAAAATCTATTCCACAATTTCCCTATTGCAGTCCGAACTTGAACCGAATTCGTTCGAAGCAGAGGTAGAGTGTACTGACTCGTCCATCCTGTCTTTCCAGAGGAACGCGCCGCTAAGATATTATAATGACGATATACTGACCGGCATTTTCTATGTCCAATCGATCAAGCGCACATCTGCATCGACATATACGATTGAAGCAGATTCTGCAATCGGTATTCTGGCAGAAGGTCAGCACTATGGAGGCATTTATACAGGCGAAACCGTGGAAGAAATTCTCCCGAGTATTTGTGGCAGCGTACCATATATTTTGCATTTCTCTTTCGCTAAAATCGCACTTTATGGGTGGCTTCCGATCGCAACACCGAGAGACAACTTAGCACAAGTATTGTTTGCAATCGGAGCAACAGTTAAGACAGACAGGAAAGGCATTTTAAGGATTGAATCCCTTTGGGATGGCATCAGCGGAAATGTTGGGAAAGACAAACTATTTGAGGGGCCAAAAGCATCGCATAGTTCTAAAGTAACGCGCGTTGCAGTAACTGAGCATCAATACGTACAAGGTACAGAAGAAGCAGATTTGTTTGAAGGCGCTACGCAATCAGGGGATATAATTACTTTTTCAGAACCAATGCACAGTTTGACCGCCTCTGGCTTTACTATTCTGGAAAGCGGCGCAAATTATGCGAAGGTATCTTCTGGAACGGGTACATTAAAAGGAAAAAAATATATCCATAACACAAGACAAATTTCCAGGAATATAGAGGATGGAAGAAGCCAAGAAACAGAGAATGTAAAATCTGTAACAGAAGCGACTCTGGTTTCCCTTGTAAATTCAAGTGCTGTAGCCAATAGACTCAAGAATTATTATACATGTTCAGAGACTATTGATGGAGACATTGTGCTTGGGCAGCTATCTCCAGGTGATGTTGTAACTGCTTATCATCCGTATGATGAAGTAAATGTACAGGCATGTATTGAGAGCCTTGATATTACAGTATCAGGGACGCTACGGGCAAAATCTAAACAACTTGTCGGCTACCGTCCACTCCAAATTGAGCAAACAGTTATTTATGATGAACATGAACTGCTGACCGGAAGCGGTGAATGGGACGTTCCGGAAGGTGTATCTGAGGTACGAATAGTGCTGATCTCTGGAGGACAAGCTGGATATAATGGACAATCTGGCGAGAAAGGCACAGCGGGCGGGAATATTGTGCGCAGAGACAACGATTATCAAACAACGAATGTTCAAGCTGGGCAAAGCGGCTCTATAAGCGCTACGGCATCCCAATCGTACAGCGGAGGTTCGGCGGGTCAAGGCGGAGAGGGCGGTGCTTCGGGTATCGCCGGAAATGTTTTGCAAACAACTATTTCGGTAAATCCAGGCGATAAAATATCCTATAGTTGTGGAACTGGCGGGGCATCTAATGGCGCGACTGGAGGGCAAACAACATTTGGAGATATGTCCTCTGAAAATGGCGGAATCCTTCCAGATGGATATACGGATATTGTCACCGGAATTACTTATGCGAAAGCAGGTTCGTCTGGTGGAAAAGGAGGTGCAGGTGGCTCAGTTGGGGCTTCCGGAGCTGCGGTTAATGGAGTTCCAGGAGGTTCAGGGTACTCTAGACTGAATGAGACATACCCAAGAGATGGCACTTCTTCTCAGACAACTTGGAATGGATCTGCATCGTACAGTGACGGCGGCGCTGGTGGCGGTGGTGCAGGCGGGGCGTCTGGTAATTCAAACGGGTCCCCTGGCGGTAATGCTTCATATGGCTCATGGTCTAGAAGTGTTACACTTGATACTGGAGCAAGTTCAACATTAGGAACAAGCACAAGCGGAAGTGGAGGACGAGGCGCAAATGGGGCTCCTGGAGAAACCTACGGCTCGGCAGGTTCTGGCGGAGGCGGAGGCGGAGGAGGCGGCGCAAATGGAGATGGATCAGTTTCCGCCCAATACTCAAAGACACAGAAAAATGTTAATACAAGCACTATATCCATTTGGGCAAGTGCTGAGGTAGCCATTTATCCCCGTAATGGTGGGGCAGGTGGGGCAGGAGGTTCAGGCGGCTCCGGAAAAGAAGGGTGCATCATTTTATACTACGGTAAGAAAACAGAAATCAAGCCCGGGAAACTCATGGATAAAAACAAAAAAACAGTTCTTGATAAAAACGGGCGGCTTATCATCGTTTAGGAGGACAATATGACGCAGGAAGAGTTCAATCAAATGCTCCAAATAGCTATTTCGGAAGGGCTTCCAGGCGGATATTATACAAGCAAATATTCTGGTGAGGAACAGGATGCTATGTTTGATTGGGTGAACGATCAGATGAATCCGACGGTGTGAGGTGATGTTGCATGCTCTAATGGAATCGTCTTCACTGATAAAGCGTTCTTTATGCTGTCTCGTATTGGCATGAAAGCCGCATACTCCGCAAGAAATTATACGGGAGTTTGGGATAGCGATGATATTTCTAGTGGAACGATCGACCCTACTAAACTATCGTTTTTCAACGACGTGGTAAATTCAAGGCTAGACATCATGGGGCCGTTAGATGGTATGTCAAATTTTGTGTGGGAAAACAGTATGACTTATAACGTTATGATGTTCTATTAAGCAGTACGGATAGAAAAATTTCTGGATAGGTTTTATAGTTTATTCCTCAAAGGAGGGCGTCATGTTCCATCTACAAGCCAACAAAATATATTTGGAAGTCTGCGCAAAAGAGGGCGTGACCAGTGGTTCCGTTAATGTCTACACGGTTCGATTTTCCTTCAACTCGGATTGGGATGGCCTGGACAGGACGGCGGTATTCCACGCGGGCGACGATCAAATTTCCGTGGTGTTGGACGACTCCAACGAGTGCCAAATTCCGTGGGAGGTATTGGAAAATCCGGGACGAAACCTGTCGGTTGGCGTATATGGAACAAAGGGCGGCACAGTCGTTCTCCCCACCATCTGGGCGCAGCTGGGAGAAATTCGGGAGGGCGTGTCGCTGGGCAGCAACGCGCAGCCTCCCACGCCAGATGTGTACAGTCAGATTTTAGAAGCCGCCGAACAGGCGGAAAAGATTGCGCAGAGTGTACGGGATGACGCGGATGCCGGAAAGTTTGATGGAGAACCCGGCCCGGAGGGGCCACAGGGACCGCCCGGAGATGGAGTGCCGGAAATTACCCCAGAGGACGAAGGAAAGTTTCTGGGTGTTCTGGACGGCGCTGCGGAGTGGGTTTTGGGAGCCTCCGGTTCCGGCAATGTATCATCTCCGGAGATATCAGTGATCCGTGTGATGGACAGGCAGGAATATGAGGAGCTTCCCACAAAGAGCCCCACCACGCTCTATCTGATTCGGGGGTAGCAAAATGATTTATGCAGGAACAGAGACCATAGAGACCTTGATGCTGGGAGAGATGGGGATTAAAACCATCATGGCTGGCAGCGAGAATGTTTATGAAAGGCCAGGGGCCTATGTATATATCCAACTTGACACAAAGGAGAGTCAGTAAATGGCAAGCTATTTTAACCTAACTCTTGATACCACCGCACCGTCTGGCCTGACACTGCAAATCAATGATGGGGCACTGTATGCGACCAGTACAGCGGTAAAGCTGACCATTGGAGTCAGCGACGAGCAGACCACCGGCTACCAGATGAAAATCTGGGGAATTGATGGTGTCGCGGAGGAAGAGTCCGCCAGCTGGGAGACCTTTGCCACCAGCAAGAGCGTCAACCTGACTTCTGGGGATGGCCTGAAGACTGTACATATCAAGGTCCGTGACGATGTGGGCAACGAGAGCGCCGAGGTGACGGATGATATCACTCTCAACACTACGGTTCCCGTGGTCACAGTCACCGGCCCGGACAAGAGCAAGATTTCCAAGATTGCGGGATTCAATCAGTCTGTTATCAACTTTACTTCCGATGTGGAGTTTGACGAGTACAAGGTTTGCGTGGTTCCTGCCAATTCCAGCGAGCAGGATGCGGGCACCCTAATCCCCACCACTGGGGGCTCCATCAACACCAGCGGAAACGAGGGCAATTATCCCGCCACCACTAATATCCAGGTTACGATTAACGGAACCGATTTGGAGAGCGCGTCCACCGGAGACGGCGTGAAGATTGTCAAGGTCTTCGTCAAGACTGCCGCAGGAATTTGGAGTGTGGCATAATGGCGGCCCCAAAGCTGACATTCTCTATTTCCGGAGAAAAGGTCTCCGCCGTGTCTGGCTTTGATTATATCATTGTGGCGTTTCAGTCGAATATTCCCTATCAGGCGTTTGAGTGCCGCGCTACGAAGGCTGGGGAGGAGTACGGCGTGGGGAAGGGGGCGCTGATCGCGTCCTTCTCCACCACCCCGGCGAACACACAGCGGAGTTTCGAGGTGTATGACGATTACCTTGTTCATGGAGACGGGAACTATCGAATTTCCCTCTTTGCACAGGGGGAAGACGGAAGCTGGAACGACAACTACTATTATATTCCTGTTGGCAGCACAGCCTACATTACTGCCGATGGGGAGCCATATCTCTGCATGAGGGAGTGATCATATGCCGACAACAGATGGATATAACGGGGCCTACACGGGACCGGAAATTGACAAGGGAATCGCAAGAGCGAATCAGGCCGTTACGGTTCCCGGAAGCGGAACGGCTTTTATGTCCGAAACCCTCGGCTCCGGCCCGTACACGATTGAGTTTACGGAGGAGGCTGGTTCTGGGGAAAGTAGTGGAGAATCTTTCGCAATTGGAGATGTTCGCTTAACAACAAAAACCGAACTAGGTGAGAACTGGGTATTGGCAAACGGCACTATCATTTCGGCGGAAGATTATCCGAAGTATGTGGAAGAATTTCCGTTTAAGTTTGGGACATCATATAAAGAAAATCTGTTTGGAGAGACAAGTGGCCCATCTGGAAACAGTGTCTTGCAATATATCAACGGGAATTATATTTGCGTTTTTCAAAATAAAATCTACTACGCGAGCTCTCCTGATGCAAATTGGACAGAATCCGTCATTATCCCGGCGGGTTCTAGCGGGACAATCAATGATTTTCTGTTTGCGAACGGATATTATGTCGCGGCCAGCCAATTTTATGATTCAGATCATTGGGTTTCACGGGTATGGTACGCGTCTGATTTAAATGGCCCATGGAGCGCGGTGGATGTCCATCAATCAACAGGGACAGGTTCTTACGGCAGATCCGTCCAGTACATCAATGGTCAGTTTGTGCTGATGACATCGGAAACGGTCAACTCCGTAGCGAAACACTATTTTTACACCGCACAATCACCAGATGGGGCATGGGCCGCAATTCCCATGGATTTTATACCCCGGGTATGGCGGATTGTTTATGCGGAAGGCAAATACGTGCTGTGTGTAATGCAGCAGGACGATAATTCAACTTGGCACGTTGGCCTAAAATATGCCAGCAGTTTAAATGGCCCGTGGGAGTATCAGGACGTATGTGAGAGGAAAAATAGTTATTCTCCAAACCTGTTCACATATCTAAATGGGAAATATCTTATTTTCCAAAAATACGTTGAAACGGCTGCCTCATATAATGCTATCCTCTTTTCAGACTCTATTGGTGGAGAATGGACATTCAGTGAACTTTCGTTAAGAGACGGAACCATTAGCGCTGTTGTCTATGAAGGCGGAATGTATTATGCCGCATTCTGCGGTTTTAAAACGGTTTCAAGCAGTACAACTTATTATCTTGGTTGTGTGTTTTCAGAAGATTTGCAGAACTGGGAAATAGGGTATATTACATCGCTGGCAGGCGCAGTCTCTTCCTGCGGACTACTAGTGCATGACTATTTTCTAATATGTTCCGCACAACCTAATGCGTCGCCTGTTAATAACGGGATTAGATACTACGATATGAGGTTTCGGAAATTGCCGACAATCAATATTGCTGGGGTAAATACATTTATTAAAGTGGGGTGAACAATGGCAATCAAAGTAAATGGAAAGCTGGTGGCAGGGGCTGGTAAATCGGCCTATGAATCTGCCAAGGATGGCGGCTATACCGGCACAGAAGATGAATTTAATACATCGCTTGTGAATTCAGTCACCGTAGATGGCGGGGGCGTAATGTCCATGAATGAATCCTTTGGTGCCGCCCCGTTTACCCTCACCTTCACAGAAGATGGCGAGAATGATGTAAGCGCCTCCAAGATCACCTATGACAACACGGAGTCCGGCATGACCGCTACCAACGTACAGGATGCCATTACAGAACTGAGCACAGCGCCAAAAGGCGGCCCCGGCGTTCCGGTAGGGTCTGTATTCTGGCTGACGACACAGACAGCGCCGGAGGGGTACTTAATTTGCGATGGAAGCGCGGTCAGCCGTACAGAGTACGCGGACCTGTTTGCGGAGATTGGAACCACGTTTGGGGCGGGAGATGGAAGCACGACTTTTGCGCTTCCAAACTTGCAGGCGGCGTTTATTCGTGGTGCCGGGTCTCAGGATGGGTACTCCGCCACGTTCGGACAGAAGCAGGAAGCGACTACTATAGAAGTCAGCAATACCGATCTACACATTCTAGCATCACCCATACAATATGTAGATAAATGGATTTCGAAGGGTACCGAAACTGCGAACCGAGTTGATGGAACGGAACCTTCTTATGCTTATAATTCTTCTATTCGCCCCTATAACATCGCCCTAACCCCCATCATCAAGTATTAGGAGGTCTCTATGGCACTCTACGTAAACGGCAAAAAAGTGGCCGGGATTGGACTTCCCGGCAAATCAGCTTATCAGTATGCGGTTGATGGGGGATATACGGGGACGGAGGGAGAATTTCAGGAAGTACTCGCCAATGCGGGCGGAAAGCCGATGGGGCATGGTGTGACGCTTCTCGCGTCTGCATGGTCTGGAAATGCTCAGACAATCACTGTTCCAGGAGTACTTGCAGACGAGACAAAGCAGCTGATTCAGCCTGTGCCTGCTATTGCCTCGCAAGCCGCTTACCTCGCTGCCGGAATCCTCTGTACCGGACAAGCCGCCAATAATCTGACCTTCACCTGCCAGACGGTTCCGGAAGCGGATTTGACTGTGTATGTAGTTATTACTGATGTGAAAAGCTAAGGAGGACACATGATTGCAAATCAGATGATCATTGGTACATCTCTTCCAGAGCTGTCTAATCCAGCAACAGCGGAGAATCTAGCCGCCGGAAAACAGGCCATAGATAGCAGCGGTGAAATAATCACTGGCACGGCAGAAGTTTGTGATATGCTTGCAAACCTGGGAACCGCTACTGCGGCAGATGTAGCGATCGGAAAGACGTTTACGAGCGCGGATGGTGTAAAAATGACGGGGACAGCATTAGTAAACCAAGCGTCCCTCAGATCAGTTACATACAGGAACTCAGGTATATCAAGTAATATTATGATATATTACTCATCTTTGAGTGGCCAAGGTTTGGTGATGCAGAACGCTTTTATAGTAACCCCTAATGCATCATCTGGAACATTACAAGCAGTACAAAACACTTTCATTTATATGAAATATAGCTCATATCTGACATTATCAGGAAATGTTACCGATATGAATGCTCCTGGCACTGATGTGAGAGTATACAAAGTAACATGAAATCTTTGTGGCGTAATGTCCATACATTTTCAACAAGCAAATCACACAGGCTTTTTGTAAAAAAGCGAGATTAAGTATGCGCGCCAAACCTTAAAGGTCCATTGGCTTCCCGGTTTTCCAGTCCCGGCCTGGTTCGTGGGCAACCCATGCAGTTTCCCCGCAAAAGGAACAGGGATGATGCCAGTCCCAAGAACCCCATATATTGGAACCATCTGGCAGAGTGAAAGGGGCCATTCGTCCACACTTTGAGCAGATCACGGTAACTTTATACAAATCCATATCCATATCATCACCTCAAAAAGATTATACCACAGATAGGCGGTGCTGCCCATGAGTAATGAAAAATGTATCATAGACCCACAGCGGGATTGTTTGGGCCTGCAAAAAGCAAACATGCTAGAAAAGCAGATGGAAAAATTGCAGGAACAGGCCAGAGACACCCATGGAAAACTGTTTGACCGGATTCGAGACCTGGAAAAGGCAGAGGCCGCCCGGAATGAGCAGTATGACAACATCATGGAAAAGCTGGACAAGCTGATCGCATGGCAGGAGACAGAACAGGCCAGCCCAAAGAAGCGCTGGGATTCCATTGTGGATAAAGTGATTTGGGCGGTCCTGGCGGCAGTAATTACGTTTATTCTGGCCCGAATCGGGCTGTAAAAAAGAAAGGAAGTACATATTATGAACAAGACTATCAACGACATCATGGAGCAGTACAAGGCCGGTAAGATCACGGTGGAGGAAGCCAACGCGAAGCTGAAAGAGGCTGGCGCGAACTTTTCTCTGGACCCGAACAAGAATCCTGGAGGCGGCTGGACGAAGGAAGAGATGGAGGAGGGCTTTATTCCCGCTCCCGTTGAGACTCCCTGGTGGGCCTCCATGCACACCTTTGCTGGTGCTGTCGCGTGGCAGGAGGAGATCGACAAGTACATCCCCGAAAAGGATATGGTGTACAACCGGCCCAAGTATCATGGCGTGGACGTGGTGAAGGGCTCCCTGCGGTACATCTATGCTGAGGACGGGTCCTGCAAGTATCAGCCCAAGTCTATGGCGGATTACGACAAGGACCACGGCAGGAACTAATTGAAAAGCCGCCCATCCGGGCGGCGAAGATTAACACAAAGCGGCGCTTTTGGTAGAATAAACCTGCCCTGAAAAGGGCCCTGGGCGCTGTTGTATACGGCGGTTAGCTACTCCCCCAAGAAAGGGGGTGAGGCCGATGGGACATGGGCGCTGGATGAAAGTCTGGCGGTTCCTGGTGTGTTTACTCATAGTCCTTTGGATTATGATTTACATATCCCCAAAAGCGTGTTAGCCGCTCGGATGGTCCCCGAACGGCTAACGTGAGTTAGTTATGCAGAGGGGCTAACCGTCAAACAACAGCGCCCTTGTACATTCATTATACCAAATCAAGCTGCTTTGTCAAGCACGACAGGGCGGCTTTTGTGCTGCCCGGAAAGGAAAACACATGGAGCTTTTGAAGAAACGGCTGTCAAACCTGCTGGCCGTCAAGAGCATTGTCACGGTAATTCTCACGGCGGTGTTCGCCTACCTGACCTGTACCGGCGGCGTGACGGCAGAGCAGTTCCTCACCGTATTCACCGTGGTGATCGCATTCTACTTCGGTACCCAGGCCGAAAAGCGCAACTCCGGGAGTGATGGAAATGCCTGACCATCTGGCGGTAACAATCCCCCTGAAAGATATCCAGCGCATCCAGCTCTACATCAACACCGCTCGCCGGTCTCTCTCTCAAATTCAGAGGGAGACCGGGGTGGATTACATCCTCAACGGCACGCTCTACAACATGAGCACGTTTGTACCTAATTGCCACTTGAAAGCAGATGGGAAGGTACTCTGCAAACCGGCTTACACAGTCTCCGGCTACTCCTGGAATGATGGGCCGGACATTTCTATGGACACGCTGCCAGACGCCTCTCAGCGCAATTATATCACTTGCACACCGCTGATTGTTTCCGGAAAGCCAGTCTCCAAATTGATCTATGACGAGGGGCAGGGCGGCAAACGGGGGCGCTCTGCCATTGGCGTCAAGGACGGCTCTCTGGCCCTTTACTGTACGAGGGACGGAGGGAGTATGACCCGGACGCCGGAAGCGCTCAGGGACGATCTGACAGCGGCGGGATGGGATTCCGCGGTTATGCTGGATGCCGGCGGCTCTAGCCAGTGTTATTTCAATGGAGCGGTCATCCAGAGCAGCAGGAACGTGCATGATTTGATTCTGGTCTATCTCAAGAAAGGGGAGACAACTGTGGAAAAGAAGAAGGTGGTCCTGGACCCGGGCCATGACGCGGGAAACCTCGCCAACAAAAGCCCGGACGGAACCTATTATGAGCATGAGTTTGCCCTGGACATGGGGAAACGCATTCAGAGCATCCTGGAGCGGCATAGCGTTGCTGTCACCATGACCAGGACTGGCGGCGGGGAAGTCAGCCTTGCGCAGCGGTGTGCGATTGCAAACGCCATCAAAGACCTGGATTTGTTCGTGAGCCTGCACAGCAACGCCGCTGGAGATGGAGGCTGGTCCTCTGCCTCCGGATGGAGCGCATATGTCTACAAGACCAGCGGGAGCGGCTATGAGGCAGCAAAGGATATCCTGGAGGCCGTCAAAGACGCCGGAATTACTGTCAGGTCTACACCGATTGTGGCGGACTCGTCGCTGTATGTCTTGAAAGGCACCGTGGCTCCGGCTGTTTTGATCGAGCATGGCTTCCACACCAATCAAACAGACACCGCAAATCTCAAAAACTCCGCATACCGGCAGAAACTGGCGGAAGCGGAAGCAAAGGGCATCCTGAACTATCTGGGGATTGCCTGGAAGGAGGAAACTGTGGACAATCCTTCTGAAAGTGATCTGGCGGTCCAGTGGGTGCAGGAGAACGGCATTATGCTGGGCAACACGAACGGCGACATGATGCTGGACCAGCCCGTTACCCGCAGACAGTTTGCCGTGATGCTGTACAGGTATCACAATTTGAAGTAAAAGGACGTGGACCAATGAGCGCAAGAGTGAAATTACCACCACCGCTAGATAAACTCTTGCGCTCTCAGCTGGAAAGAGCTATCTATGAAGCCGCCATGGACCAGGACGATGAACTGATCGCAAAACGACGCATCATTGATAAATGGGGGCAGATGGACGTGGCGGCGGAACTGGGATGGACGCGAGGAACAGTAGCTTCTCATGAACGGCATATTATGTCCCGCCTTTATGATGTGGCGCGGAAGCTTTATCCAATGTAAATCACAGTATATAATAACCAATTAAAAAGCAAAAGGGCATCCTCATATGAGGATGCCGCCTTTATTTAGGCTATCATTCAATATGAATGTAGCAACTATTTACATGCACTATTATATGCCGAAAAGGAAAAAAGTCAACCCTGGATTAAAAACTTTTTTATTTTTTAATAGCGTCAATGTCGTCTTGTGTCAACTCTCTTCTAACATCAGCAATTAGTGTCAAACTAGTGTGCGGATGGTGCGCTCTATCATATACTAACTCTATTTCAACGCCCTCGTTTTTTGCCGTTTCAATGGCTGGGATAAAGTCGCTATCTCCTGTAACAATAATAGCTTTTTCAATTCGCTGTTTGGCCGCCAGTAAAACCAGATCACACCCCAGTAAAATGTCAACCCTTTTTTGCTGGAAGATCGGTGCACCATTCTTGTCTCTTCCTCGATATTCTAGCTTTCCGAGCCGAACCTCATATCTATCAAGCATTTCAAGAGAGGTCACAAATCTCTGCATATTATTGTACCTATCAAGATCACCTTTACTCGGAGTTTGGCTTTTATATGGCATACAGTTATAGTAATATGTACGAAGAATAGGATCACCACCAGCCAAACGGCTGCTTAATTTTGAAAAATCGATCTGAGGTGAAGCAAAACTTTCTTTTAAAATTTTAGACAAATAAGCTCCGTCAACAAATATGGCAATTTTTCCCATATCTAACACCTCCATTTTTCTCCATTATAATACAATATTTTCAAAAAGTCTATGAGTGTTTTAATAATGGTTCTGTTTGGCATAAACCGAGCAGGGATTTTATTTTTGATTACCGCGCTACAAGGAAGCCGCCTCAAAACATACATAAGTTAAGCATATCTTTGGCAGAAACTGCGCCCATGCGGGGATTTTTTATGCGACAATATAGACATGGAGGACGTGAGGATTCAAGGGTTGGTACACGTCGCCGCCCTCCTCACGGACTCCTTATTTTTGTTGCAAAGGACGTGTTATTTTGCTTGTGAATGGGTCTGAGCTTGTCAAGCGGCTGGTGGCCTGCGGATATACAGCATCTTCAGCGGAGGACATATGCCAGCGATACGCCGCAGCGGGAAATTTCTCCGGGCTGGAGACCTTTATCAAACAAATAGAGCTTCTTTATGATGACAGAAAGGAGTATGCATGATGGCATTCCCTAACTATACTTATCCGGCTTACGGAGGCTACAACCCCGTGACTCCATTTGCCCCGGCACCACAAGTATATCAGCCCCAGCAACCGCCTCAACAGCCTTCGCAGGCCGTGCAGCCTCAGGGAAATGTAAACACACAGCCCACCTTCTTCTGCCGCCCTGTGGCTTCCAGGGAGGAAGCTCTGGGAGTTCCGGTTGACTTCATGGGAAATCCCATGTTTTTCCCGGACCTGGCCCATAATGTGATCTATATGAAGCGGTTCAATACCAACACCGGCGCGGCAGATGTGTTTGAGTTTCATAACCAACAACAGGCACGGGAACAGCAGGCGGAGAATCCGGTCCCTGCCTTCGCGCCTCTGGATGAATTTATGGATATGAAAGACACCATCAACAATCTCAAAGAGGAGATAGAAAGGCTGAAAAAGCCCGCTTCTATCGGAAAGGCGGGAAAGAAAAATGATGCCGATGAATAATCCCATGATGGCTATGCTCCAAATGATGCGGGCAGGGAGGAATCCTATGCAGCTCCTCCAACAGATGGCAGGGCAAAACCCGCAGGCGGCTCAGGCTATGAGACTTATCCAGGGGAAAAACCCACAACAGCTCCAGCAGATCGCGGAGAATATGGCGAAGGAGCGGGGAATCTCTATTGACGATCTTGCCCGGCAGCTTGGTGTGTCGATTCCAAGCAGCAGATAACTTTATAGCATCTTTTTCAGTTTTCGGGTCTTGATAAAAACCGCTCTTTGGAAACATCCGGGGAGCGTACGGCCCCGATGTAATAACTGATAAAGGAGTATCTACAAATGGATAACGATTTTGCGACCGGCTATGCGCTGGGAAGCGATTCCAACGGCGGCAACTGTAACAACGGTTTCGGTGGCGGTGCTTGGGAAGGCATTTGGGGCATCATCATTCTGGCTATGGTATTCGGCTGGGGTCGCGGAGGCTTTGGTTTTGGCGGGTTTGGAGGCGGTGCATCCGACAGTCCTGGTCTGCAGGGCCTTGCAACCCGCGCCGACGTGCATGAAGCTATCGCCTTCAACGGCGTGGAGCGTGGAATTCAGGGCATCCAGCAGGGCATCTGCGACAGCACGTTTGCTCTGAACAACACCATGACCAATGGCTTCCACGGGGTAGATACGGCTATCTGCAATCTGGGCTATCAGACTCAAACCGGTTTTAACTCTCTGGGCGCACAGCTGGCGCAGTGCTGCTGCGATACCCAAACTGCCATTCAGGGAGTCCGGTATGATATGGCTACTCAGGCCTGCGATACCCGCAATACCATCCAGAATACCACCCGTGATATCCTGGAAAACAACAATGCCAACACGCGCGCGATTTTGGACTACCTTTGCCAGGACAAGATTTCTAGCCTCCAGGCAGAGAATCAGTCCCTGAAGCTGGCGGCCTCCCAGGCGGCCCAGAACGCCTTTATTACAGCAAATCAGGAAGCGCAGACTGCGGAACTCATTCGGCGTATCAACCCCATGCCTGTGCCTGCCTACCAGGTGCCCGCGCCTTATCCCTACTGTGGGACCTATAATGGCTGCGGCTGTGGCTGCTAATCAGTAAGAACCACTTACATCTTCCGGCTTTGCCGTGACTATTTCGGGGCGGCAGGCTGAACGTCTGCTGCCCCTGATTTTTGGAGGAGTAATATGTCTTGTAAACCTGTATGCAAACTGTGTGACCGTCTGGTGATCTCTCAGGCTGTCACCTTTACCGGTGGAAATCTGGAGATCAACCTTCCCGCTGGCGCCTATAACAACGGAGAGAAATACTGTATCGTTGTTTCACAGGCCATTCCGGACACTGCTACCATTAATGCTCCGGTGTACATCACCATCGGCACAGGAACTACCCTTTATCCACTGACCAAGCGTACCTGTGCTCAGGTTAATGCATGTGGAATCCGTACACGCACCCGCTACTCTGTCTGTGTAGTAACGACGCCAACCGGTGGCTCGTTCCGTATGCTGGGCCAGCCTTGCTGCTCCCCCAGCAACAATCTTGCCAGCATCGACGGTGGTACCGCACCAGCACCTACGGCGTAAGGAGGCAGCAGAATGAAAAAATCTACACGAATGATGTTGATGTCCGGAAGCCGCAGAAACTATGATGTGGAAGATCGTGGGTATCGCCGTTACTCTGATGGCCGCTTTGCACCTCGCAATGAAAGCGACATGTGGGTGGAGGATAAGTTCCGTGACCGTCGTGGCCGCGAGCACTACGATAATGGCCGGTATGCTCCCATGAGTTATTACGACGAACACTTGCACGGAAACTATGGCGGCCCAGAGTCCCACTACCACATGACCCCCTATGTGCCTCCGGTCTATCAGGATGGCTCCATGCGCCACTATGATCGGGACTACTCTCTGCGACCCATGAATAAGATTGGCTTTTCCATGGAGGGGGAGATGAACAAAATCCCGCCTGAGTTCAGCCACGATTATCGTGGTGACGAGATGGCGTACCGTCGCGGAGGCGAGCGCATGAGCGGCTATGGCTACGGTTCTGGTGTTGCTCCGTTTAGCAGAGAAATGGCTGAGGAGTGGACCCGGGAAATGAAGAACGAGGACGGCACTACCGGCCCTCACTGGACGATGGAACAAACCAACCAGATCATGACGCAGAGGGGAATCAACTGCGACCCTGCGGAGTTCTACGCTGCTATGAACATGGTCTATTCCGATTACAGCAAGGTTGCTAAGAAGCTCAATGTCAGTAACATCGACTTCTATGCCGAAATTGCGAAAGCGTTTCTGGATGACCAGGACGCCGCTCCCGACAAGCTTGCTCGGTACTATGAGTTTGTCGTGAAGCACTGATGATAGTCCCCGCTCTCTCATGAGGGCGGGGATTATATTACATAATATTACTGCAACTACA
>ERZ856578.1207-NODE-1207-length-50310-cov-16.462684_pt1 | contig 50310 bp, 41 predicted proteins | sample MGYA00514384_ERZ856578 | MGnify/ENA primary metagenome ERZ856578 (study PRJEB29103, sample SAMN06111958) | human gut metagenome | biome: human gut; feature: ankylosing spondylitis patient; material: healthy_person | host: Homo sapiens | place: China:Hangzhou...
AGACTGGAAATGCAGTTCCGGGAATGCTTCGGATACAGCCGGGAGGAATTCGAAGAGGTCCTTGCGAAGCATAACCGTGAGAAGGAAGCCGAATTCATGGAGGGAGATGTGTTCGGAGGCCTGCTGATGGAGACGGTAAGCGCTCCCCTGATAGCCATAGAGGGAATACAGAACCAGTGGAGGGCACGGACGGGAAGGAAAACGGATTACAGTTTTCTGGAAGGAAGAGACCAGACAAGGTCAGAAGTGACTGCCGGAATGGGCAGCATAGGAACCGTGGTATATCAGGGAGCAGCAGACATTACTTCCCAGCTGACCCTTGCAATGCTAACCTTTGGACGGGATAAGGCGATGGCCGGGGCAATGGGAAGCATGTATATGGATACAATGCAGCACCGGAAAGAAAGGGAAGGAGTGGATGAACTTAAGGCAGCAGATACGGCTCTGCTGACCGGAATGGCAGACTACTATTTGGGGAATTTAGGATACAGGCATATCAGCAGATGTGTGGAAGAGGGAGTGAGGAAATCTCTGGTGAGGAAAATGGGCGAGTCTTTCCTGACCGGGGCAGGAATGGCACTTGGTTCAGAAACCGGAGGACAGCTGATTGACTGGATGCTCAATGGGAGGCTGTCGGAGTGGGGAAAAATATACAACGCACATCTGGACGAGGGGATGAGCGAGACAGAGGCATTTGGAGAAATGGTTAAGGCTGTCGGACCGGAGCTTACCGTGCACACAGTGGCAGGAGGAATTTCAGGAGCGGGCTTCGCAGTGATCCATATGCTGGCAGCCTCCAAGGATAACCGTCTCAGGAAGCAGGAAACGATAGAGAAGACGAATCAAGGGGGTGAAAGGAATAGGAATGAGACCAGCTATGGGAAGTCAAGTGGAAAATATGATACTACAGCAGATTTTCTGACTAATATTGAAAATCGAAATGGAAAATTTTATACAGATAAAGCCACAATAGATAAAATTGGACAGGTTGAAGCTAGAGGAGAAGATTTTTCACTGTTGAATAAAAGGATAATGAGTTCCCGTGCATCTACTGAAGGAGGAACTTCTGTTGTATATAAATATAGTGATGAATTAGGAACAAAATATTTGATTCATGAAGTTACAGATGCCAGGGGATATATTATTCACAGAGACTTTGATGCTGTAAGAATTTCATCGGGACAATTGATAAACAAGGGACATTAGTTAGGAGGTTGATATGTATCATAATGAAATGGAAAAAATAATAGAAAAAGTAGTAAAAGGTGATATAGATAAAAATGTATTAATGGAATATTTAATTGACGATTTTGATTGTGAAAAAATATATGACTCAGATGAGGAACTGATAACAGATGCTTTTTTTACATTAAAACATTATGCCAGTGGCGAAGAAGAGGTTAGCAAAGATGAGTGGATGTATTTCTTAGAGTGTTTAGCAGGAAAACGTGAATATAATATGGAAGCAAAAATGAGCATCACAACTAAGCCTCCCCACAGGCAGGCTTAAATCATAGTCTTACTACCAGACATTAACAAAAACTTTTAGGCTCATAAGGCTTACTATCCCGTAATACTGCATAGATTACGGTGGTAAGCTTTCTTGCTACAGCTCCTGTGGCAGTTAAGTGATGTTTACCTTGGTCACGTTTCTTTTTGTAATATGCATTCAACGGACTGTTATGGAAAGAACAGGTAGTTGCAACGAGAAAAATGGCATGCCGTAAGTAAGGTGAACCCCGTTTGGACATGTGATTATGAGTGCTGCTAAATTCACCGGATTGTCGTACAGTTGGATCAATACCCGCAAAGGCAACTAAGGCAGATGAACTCTTAAATCTGTTTATATCACCGATTTCAGCAAGAATGGTTGCAGCAGCAATCATGCCTATTCCGGGAATGGTATGAAGATAACAATCAAACTTCTCGTAGTACTCAAGAATCTGGCAGTCAAGAGCTTCAATCTGCTTATCAAGAAAATTCATCCGATCAATGAGCTGTTTTAACTGGAAAGAGAAAGCATCCTGTGCTATCTTAATACCAAAGGTATCAGCTGCAGCTTCCCGGATAGAAATCGCTTTTTTCATGGTAAGCTTATTGTGGCTCTTATCTTTTATGATTTCAAAGAGCTCATCTATTGGTGCATTCTCAATGTTCTCAGGGGTGAGGTATTTTTCAAGAATGCCCATGGATGTGCTCAGCCAAAGAGAAGAAAACTGTTTTTCATACTCTGGGAAGATCTGCTCCATAATCGTGCTGATGCGGAGTTTTATTTCGGTTCTGGAAGAAATCACAGAATCACGGTAACGGCATAACTGCCGCATAGCAAGAATGTTTTCGTCTGCCATAGAAGTGGTGGTAAACTGACCGAATCGTATCACTTCTGCAATCAGAAAAGAATCGATGGAATCGTTTTTTGTCTGCCGGATATACATCTTTCTGAGGGAATCAGACTGGATGGGATTGATTACATAGATGGTATATCCTCTGGCTTTGAGGAATGAATAAATCGGATACCAGTAATGCCCAGTGGCTTCCATGCCGAAGATACAAGAGGAATTGCCGATACTATTGAAGATAAAACTCATAAGAGAATCAGCACCTTTGTGTGTAGTTGCAAAACGAAGCGAATGTCCGATTTGTTTCCCTTCAGGAGAAACAATGGAAGCTTCGTGATGATTTTTGCCAATATCAATTCCGATAATGTACATAAGAAAACTCCTTTTGTGTAAATGGTATGTAACAGGTAGAATCCTCACTTCAATGCGGGTTACAATCTGGTTAGATATACGAAGTACAGCACATATGCTGCCAACATCCAGCTAATACGCAAAATCCTGCAAAGCAGAGGGAGCAGTCTCAATGAACGAAGTCACAAGTGCTTCAAGAGTGGTGACGCACACCTCTATCTATTACAGGATAATTGTGGTATAGGAATGAAATAAAAGCAATAGATAGAAAAAGACTGCTTTGATTCTTATGTGTTTAGCATACCAGAGTGGTAGTGCATCTTATGGAGCATATAGTACTAAAATTGATTCCAAGGTTACTGTAGTAGAAAAGCATGAATTGCCGAGTTAGTTAATTGAAACTTATAAAGATGGGCAATATCGCACTGTAGTAACTAATGAGGAAATCACTGTATATCGTGTATTTGGATATAATGCGGAAGCTGGTGGCGCATTTGCTACAAGTAATCCTGCTATAAACAGAGTACAGACAAAAGTTGATAGTGCTATACTACCAGAGTGGAAAAATACGCTCAAGTATGAGGCAGAGATTGTTATTCCTAAAGGAACAACTTTGAATATAGGACGTGTGGGTGAACAATATACTATGAGCGGAGCAAGACTGGCAGGAGATGCAGATCAATTTTTATTACCGCAAAATTGGGATTTGAATTGGATTAAGAGTATAAGAACTATTAAACCTTAAGGAGCGTTTATATGGACACTATATTAGAATTAAAAAAACAAATTGAAAAGGTAATTCTATTGTTAGAGCAACGTTTGATGGATGACCCAGATAGACCCATTTTAAAAACTTTATATGATAGATATGTGAAGGCTGAAGAAATATTAACCAATAATGACAATATTAAAAAAATAATGATTGTTGGTGGGTGTAGAGCATATTTGGATGCATTTAGTGATTATATGAATCCATTGCTGATTGAGATGGATAAAGCAGAAAAAATGTTTGCAGATCTAATATTAAGGAATATCCAACAGAATCAGTGTATCGACAGCCGGAATGAATCTGGTATTTCGTAATTCCAAAACAGGGGTAGTACGGGAATGTTCACTGGAGAAGATTACTTCACTTGAAAAGCTGGATACTTCGGAAATAACTTATATTCCACTGAAAGGTGATAAAGTAACTATAATTTATGATTAGAAGTGATGCAATGATGATTTCATTAGAAGAAAGATATGAAAACTTTAGAAAAACAATTCAAGAATGTGGGAGTTATTTGCTGACAGAAAGTGATGATACAATTAAGCATAATCTATTTGAAGAATTTTCGATAGATGTTATTAGTTTTCTGCATGAAGATACACTAAATCTTTTTTTGGATGAAGGTATGATTGATGATGATATACTTAAAAAAGCATAGAGTTAAGAAATTCATTTATGCAATTAGAAAAAATGTAGAGTTGCTTAGTGTTGAAGCAGTAAGAACATTTGAAGAATGGAAAAGAATATTAAGAACATCTGATGAAATAAGAAGGCTGCTTAATTAGAGAGGCGAAAAAAGTGAATTAAAGCGCTGAAATATCCGGACTAAAGAATACGACAATTTCTCCGATATAAAAAACAAGGGAATCGAATATATTTCCCAGACAGGCCGGTTGGTGTAGGCCGCACCAATGGCACAATAACGACAGACCACGGATGGTATTTTAGAAGGGATTCTGAAATAGCGTCCGTTTTTATTTGGCTGCTCTATTCTTTCGGGGGCAGGCAGGTAAATCATTTTTCGCGCAAAAAATGGGGCTGTTTACCTATATTACAAGGAGGTATGAATGAGAATCAATTCCGCTACAATAGGAATGGAATCCGAAAGAACTTATTCGGCAACACACGCACGGATGAGTCGTTTAACAAGATTTAGTGGTAAGCAGAGCATTATGGATGGATCCGGAACTCTGTTTGGCGGTTTTCTGCAGACCGATGGTGAAAATGCAGAGCAAAGTAAGGACAAGAAGGGTGTCGGGAACGAATCTCTTGCGGATATTCAGGGACGTATGACGAATACGCGGCTGAACAGTCAGGCCATCTCCGATACGGACGATATCCGTGAACAGATGCGGCAGCTACGGGAATCCTGCCTGCGGTATCTGATGCAGATTTTCTTCCCGGATAAGTACAAGGCAGACAGCTTTGAGACAACTGAGGAGACAGGAAATACACTGCAGCCGGGAGTAACCACATTGCAGCCGCAGCTTGTCACAGTGAACAGCGTCCGTCTCACGAACCGGTACTATTATGAAGAGTCTGAAAGTACATCCTTTACAACCAAAGGCACGGTGAAGACCGAGGACGGAAGAGAGATTGACTTCCATCTCAACCTGAATATGAGCCGCAGCTTCATGGAATACTACGAGGAAGAGATTGACTTTGAACAGCTTACACTTTGCGATCCTCTTGTGATTAATCTTGAGGGAAATGTGGCACAGGTGTCTGACCAGACCTTTTTCTTCGATATTGACTGTGATGGCGTAGAGGATGAAATCAGTAAATTGATCGCCGGAAGCGGATTCCTTGCTCTAGATCAAAACGGTGACGGTATCATCAACGATGGATCCGAGCTTTTCGGCACACAGTCCGGTAATGGTTTCGCAGACCTTGCACGGTATGATTCCGATGGAAACGGATTCATTGATGAAAATGATGAAATTTTTGACAGGCTGAAAATCTGGTGCATGGATGAGAACGGACAGCCGCACCTTTATTCCCTGAAGGAAAAGGGCGTGGGAGCGATCGGCCTTGCACACACCGGAACGCAGTACTCATTAACCAATGAAAATAATGAGACGAATGCAGTGATCCGTAGTACTGGATTTTTCCTGTTTGAAGATGGAAATGCCGGCACGGTACAGCATGTGGACCTTGCGAAGCGCGAACAGGCCGTGTAGCCCAGGACCGGCACCTTTTGTTACATAAAAATAATGTAACTATTCAGACCTCATTCGTAAAACCGCTGCTAACGCAGCTCAAGTTTTACTCATTGAGGTTACTTCGCCATATAAATTATGTCAAATGTCCTTACGAATGCAAGCATTCGACGTCCATATTGTCATAATTTGCATGGCTCTGAATAGTTACAAAATAATAACGATTTCATAACGGTTTCTTAAAAGTACCGGCAGGATAAGACAGGAGGTTTTATTCTGCCGGTTTTTATTTTCTTCTGTCCATTTTCCTTCCAACCATTGTATAAACTTGTAATTTACGGAAAGACTAGTTGCTAAAGATACATCGCTGGTTATGTGAATTGTTTAAGAAAGTGATACAGGAAAGGAAGGAAAAAGATATGAGGCGGAATAGAAGAAGAGGAGCCTTTTCCAAAGAAAAAATTGTAATGGCGGCATCCACCGTGCTGGTGCTTGGTACCTTGACCGTGACAGGATTATGGCTGGGAGCCGGAAATAAAAGCCAGGATGACGGCTATGTGGTCGATTTAAGCACGATTGAGCAGGATATGACAACCGGGCTTTCCGAAAAGGAGGACATCCAGTTTGCCGATCATGTGACGCAGGATGCCACGACGCAGAATGCACCGACAGATGATCTCGATTACGATCCTTATTTTCAGGAAACCAATTCCGGTAATGTGGAAAATCCGGATATATCCGGCAGTGAAAGTATGTCGGATGGAGTAAAGGAAGAGGCAAAGCAGGAAGCAGATACAGAAAACCGGGAAGAAAAGAAGGAAAATGCAGCAGAAACCGGAAATGTGGAAGGCGGCGATCAGGAAGCGTTGTCTACCGCCATGCAGCCGGCACTGAATTTCACGGATGAGGATACGCTGGTATGGCCGATTTCAGGAAACATTCTGGTGAATTTCAGCATGGATCAGACAATTTATTTCCCCACACTGGATCAGTATAAATATAATCCTGCCATTGTGATTGAGGCACATGAAGGGGATCTGATCACAGCGGCAGCAGCCGGCAAGGTTACAGGTGTTTATGAGGACCGGGAGATCGGAAAGGCTGTTACGATGGATCTGGGAAACGGCTATGAGGTAACGTATGGCCAGCTTGATAACATTCTGGTATCCGAGGGCAGCTATGTGGCAAAGGGGGATGTGATTGCGCAGGTTGCTTCTCCGACAAAGTATTACAGTGTGGAAGGAACGAACGTTTATTTTAAACTCACAAAGGATGGTGTTCCGGTCAATCCGATGAGTAAGTTAAAGTAACTTAAAGTAATTTAAACCGTATCCTGACTTTACCTGAAATATAAAAAAAGGTATAATCTATGGAAGAAATCCAATCCTATGGAGGAACCGGAATGTTCAGGAAGAAGCTAACCATTATGGTTCTGGTCTCTATTTTATTAACAGGATGTTTAACAGGATGCGGCGCCCAGGTGGCAGAGGCAGAGCAGGAAAGGGAGGAGGCACCTCTTCAGACGATGGAAGAGGATCCGGACTTATCTTATGAGGTTCCGGTAAGCGCCCCCCATATTCTGGTGAACCAGCTGGGATACATAACGCAGAGTACAAAGATCGCGGTTTTCTGCGGATCGCAGCTGCCGGACCGGTTTGAGGTGATTGATGCAGATACCGGTAAGACGGTATATACCGGTAAGCCGGAAAAGCGGGAGTCACAGGATTCCTGCACAGATGAAATCGGCTATGGGGATTTTTCACAGGTGGAGCTCCCGGGAAAGTATTATATTGAAGCACCGCTTTTAGGCGATTCCTATTCATTTCAGATCGCAGATAATCTGTATGATGATGTTCTGAAGGAAGCAGTGAAGCAGTATTATTATAACCGGTGTGGGATCACGCTTACGGAAGAATTTGCGGGCAGCAGGGCACACAATGCCTGTCACACCGGACATGCCCTTCTTCGGGAGGACATGTCGGTGAGTATGGATGTGAGCGGTGGCTGGCATCAGGATGAGAATGGCTCAAAGGATGTCGTCCGGGCAGCAGAAAATATCAGTGTAATGCTTCTGGCTTATGAATTGTTTGGAGATGCCTTTTCGGATGATATGGAGCTTCCGGAGAGCCGGAACGGAATTCCGGATCTGCTTGATGAAATCCGCTATGAAACCGACTGGCTTCTGAAAATGCAGAAAGAGGAAACCGGAGCGGTATATGCGAAGGTCACCGTGCCTGCATCGACACAGGGCAAGCCATCGGCCGTTTATGTGGAGCCACCCTCGATGGAGGCAGCGGAAGGCTTTGCCATGTGCCTTGCCAGGTTCAGCTATCTTTATCAGGATTATGACAGGGAATATGCAATGACCTGTCTGAAAGCGGCTGAGCGTGCCTTTAAATATGCACTTGTGAATCAGACGGATGATGCACAGGATTCCTGGAGGTTTGCGGCAGCAGCTGAGCTTTACCGGGCATCCGGACAGCAGGAGTGCCGCTATTATCTGGAAAAGTACCTTGAGGAAGAACTGAAAAATGAACAGGAACAGGAGGGGGATCTCCCCTGTTTTCTTGGGAGTGTGACCTATCTCATGACCAGGAGGACGGTAAACCGGGAGTACTGTTCGGAGTGCATTGCCCGGCTCCTGCAAAGGGCGGAAACCCTGTCTGCACAGATGAAGAAGGAGCCGTTTTATGTGCAGGCGAATGAGGATCAGACGAATCACTCCGAGCTTTTACAGAAAATGCTGTGGATGTCAACCGTGAACTATATCATCACGAACCATGAGTATGAGACCATTATTGAGAACCATCTTCATTATTTTATGGGCAGAAATAAATTATCCATAAGTTACATAGATGATGTTGGCATCCGGAATTATAAGGATTATAATGAAAGTCTGGGGATTATGAATCAGTTTGATGCAGACAGCAGACTTATTTTTATGCTGGGTGAAATTATCAGCAATTACGAATAAATAAGAGCGTATAATGAAAGTACAGCTTTGGAAAGAAGGTAACGTATGAAAATCGTAGTGTTGGCAGGTGGAATCAGTACCGAAAGGGATGTCTCATTAAGTTCAGGACGCGGCGTTTACAATGCACTGAAGGAAAGAGGACATCAGGTGATTCTGCTCGACGTGTTCTTAGGTTATGAAGGAGATCCGGGGAATATTTTCGAACTGGATCGTGACTGGGTAAAGGATGTGGCTCCGGTATCGGAGGTGGCGCCGGACATTGAGAAGATAAAAGCGTCCCGAAAGAAGCCTTCCAATATTTTATTCGGAGATCATGTGATTGAGATCTGTCAGATGGCAGACATTGTCTTTATGGCGCTGCACGGAGACTGCGGAGAGAATGGCAAGGTGCAGGCAGTTTTCGATCTGTTTGGCATTAAATATACAGGAACCGATTCCTTCAGCAGTGCGCTTGCGATGGATAAGTCCATCACCAAGCAGTTATTTCTGCAAAATGGCGTACCGACTCCGGCGAGTCATCTGTTAACGGGTAAGGACGATCCCTATAAGCCGGAATTTCCCTGCGTGGTAAAGGTGAGCGGCGGCGGCTCAAGCGTGGGCGTTTACATTGTACAGAACGAAAAGGAATATGCCGATGCAGTACAGGATGCATTCCGTTATGATGCAAAGGTTCTGGTAGAGCAGTACATCAAGGGCCGGGAATTCACCGACTGCGTTATTGAGGGTAAGCCTTATCCGGTTGTTGAAATTGAACCGGTATCCGGATTTTATGATTATAAGAATAAATATCAGGCAGGCAGCACGATTGAAACCTGTCCTGCGAAGATCAGCGACGAGCTGACGAAGAAAATACAGGATACCGCACTTAAGGCCTATCAGGTGCTTGGCATCAAGACCTATGCCCGTATGGATGTCCTTATGGATGAAAACGGCGATGTCTACTGTCTCGAAGCCAATACGCTTCCCGGCATGACACCGACAAGCCTTATTCCGCAGGAGGCAGCCGCACTTGGAATCAGCTACGGCGAGCTGTGTGAAATGATTATAGAGATTTCCCTTAAGAAGTATGTGTAACTATTCAGAGCCATGCAAAATTGTTTTCTGCGAATGCTTGCATTCAAGCAGAATAGCAATTTTATATGGCGAAGTAACCACATGAGTAAAACTTGAGTTGCGAAGCAACGGTTTTACGAATGTGGTTCTGAATAGTAAATTCAACAATGATGGTGAGGTTGAACATGAAAAATCTGACTCTGAAAAATATGGCACAGGCCTGTAACGGAACTTTGGTATTACCGGAAGGGATGCGGAGCGAAGAACTGGAACACAGGGAAACTACGAGTGTTGTGATTGATTCCCGGAAGGTAACGAAGGACGGAATGTTTGTGGCAGTAAAGGGAGAGCGTCAGGACGGTCATTCCTTTATCCCGGCGGTAGCACAGGCGGGAGTACTTGGAGTGATCTGTGAAAGAGAGCCGGAAGGGTGTGAAATTCCCTATATTCTTGTGGAGGATTCCCTGACCGCATTCCGGAGGATCGCAGCGTTTTACCGTGAGCAGCTTTCCATTCCCGTTGTCGGAATCACCGGAAGCGTTGGCAAAACGAGTACCAAGGAATTTATCGCCTCTGTCCTGTCACAGAAATTTAAGGTGTGTAAAACACAGAAGAATTTCAACAACGAAATCGGACTGCCGATGACTGTGCTGTCGATCCGGCCGGAGGACGAAGCAGCCGTTCTGGAAATGGGAATCAGTGATTTCGGTGAGATGACGCGGCTTACGGAGATTGCTAAGCCGGATTACTGTGTCATTACCAATATCGGGCAGTGTCATTTGGAAAATCTTGGAAGCCGTGAGGGTATCCTGAAGGCCAAGACGGAGATTTTCAAGTCCATGAATCCGGATGGATATGTTTTCCTAAACGGCGAGGATGATCTGCTGGCAACCGTGAAGAAGCCATGGAAGAATGAGATTATCCGTTTTGGTATGTCTAAGAAAGATGCGGTATACGCGACAGATGTGGTAAATAAAGGCCTGCTTGGTTCGGAAGCGGTTATTCATGTGGCAGATACACAGTTTCCGGTGAGGGTGCCTCTGCCGGGTGTCCACATGGTATTGAATGCACTGGCAGCCACCGCAGTCGGCTGGCAGCTCGGTCTTACAACAGAGCAGATTGCGAAGGGTATTGCGCAAGTGCAGGCGGTAGCCGGAAGAAGCCATGTCATCGAGACACCGGAATATATTCTGATCGATGACTGTTACAATGCCAATCCCGTTTCCATGAAAGCGGCGATTGACCTGCTTGGAACGGCCCTGCAGCGTAAGGTGGCAGTCCTTGGGGATATGTTTGAGCTTGGTAAGGATGAAGCCATTTTACATGCACAGATCGGAGAGTATGCCATAACGCATGGCGTGGATGTGCTCATCTGCATCGGAGAGCTTTCAAAGAATATGTATGAGCGGGCGGTGGAGACGTTGTCCGGAAAGGAACATGGCAGCCGGGAAATCTACTACTTCCCGACAAGAGAAGAAGCTATGGCACAGATTCCCCACATTCTCCATACAGGAGATGCCGTACTTATTAAGGCTTCCCACAGTATGAAATTTGAGGAGATCGTTGAGCAGAGCACAGGCCAAATTTAGTATAGAGGAGTACTTAATTATAAATATAATCTCAGGCGTGGATAACTGCCTGAGATTTTTTTGCTGCCATGCATATGAGAAAATGATCCGGTGGATCATTTTTGAGTCAATTTTGTCCTAAAACATGCCTGATTTTAACAATTATATTTCTGGGGTATTGAGTTATATAATGAAATTCATGTATGATAAGAGGTAAGAAAGCGTAGGAGGGGAACTATGGGAAAAATCATAGGCATTGATCTTGGAACAACGAATAGTCTTGTAGCCGTATGGCAGGATGGGGAAAGCAGACTCATTCCCAATGCATTTGGAGAATATCTGACACCAAGTGTAGTGAGTATTGAGGAAGACGGAACTATTTATGTAGGAAAAACAGCGAAGGAGCGGCTGGCATCCCATCCGGAGGATACGGCAAGCGTTTTTAAACGCTATATGGGAACAGCCAAAAAATATCGGCTCGGAAAGAAGGAATACCGACCGGAAGAGCTCTCGTCATTTGTTCTTAAGAAATTGAAGGAAGATGCGGAAAGGTATCTGGGTGAGCCGGTAGAGGAAGCCATTATCAGTGTCCCTGCTTATTTTAATGATATGGGCCGGAATGCGACGAAGCGGGCCGGACTTCTGGCCGGGCTTAAGGTAGAACGGATTATCAACGAGCCGTCGGCGGCAGCGCTGGCATGCCAGAACAGAAAGCAGGAGGAAGACGCAACGATTCTGGTGTTTGATTTTGGTGGAGGAACGTTGGATGTTTCGGTGGTAGAGTGCTTTGATAACGTGATCGAAATTCTGGCGGTAAGTGGAGATAACCAGCTTGGCGGTCAGGATTTTGATGATGCGATTGTGAAGTATTTTCTAAGGCATTGTGAAATTGATCCGAAGAATCTGACGGCACAGACAAGGGCAATTCTGCGAAGCAGCGCAGAAAAATGTAAAAAAGAGCTGACAGAAAAGACATCGGCAGAAATGGTGGTCCGGTGTGAACAGATTGACCGGAAACTGGAAATTACCAGAAGGGAACTTGTAGAGGCAGCAGCAGAGCTGTTTGAACGAATGGGCAGGCCGGTAAGGCAGGCACTTATGGATGCAGAGATCAACGTGGAGGATTTGAATCAGATTGTTCTGGTGGGAGGATCCTGTAAAATGCCGGTTGTCCGGCAGTATTTGCAGCATCTTTTTAAGCGGAAGGATCTGCAGACATTGAATCCGGATCATATGATAGCATTAGGTGCGGGTGTATGTGCAGGAATCAAAGAGCGGGATGAGGAGATTAAGGATATGCTGCTTACGGATATCTGCCCGTTTTCCCTTGGAACAGGTATTGTCAACTATAATGAGCCGGAAAGGGATCAAATGAGTGTTATTATTCCGAGGAACAGTGCACTTCCCTGCAGCAGAAAGCACATATATTGTACAGTTTATGATAATCAGTCCAGAATATGCATTCAGGTGTATCAGGGAGAAGCAATGCATGTAGAAGATAATATCCGGCTCGGAGAACTCTCTTTTGAGATTCCGGAACGGCCACGAGGTGAAGTGTATTGTGAGGTGACTTATACCTATGATATTAACGGTGTTTTGGAAGTAGACGTTTCTGTTCCTGCTACAAAAGAGAAAAAGCAGCTTGTTATTGTCAATAAGGATCTGGGAATGACGCAGGAACAGATTGAGGCGAAGTTGAAGGAATATGAAAAACTGAAGCTCAGTCCTCTGGAGCAGGAAGAAAACAAATACGTTCTTGCCTGGGCAGAGCGGCTTTTCATGCAATGCAATTCCGGTATGAGGAAGGAAATTGAAAACAGAAGGGCGTACTTTATCCATGTACTGCGTGATGATCCGGATCATGCCATAAAAGCCAGAAAATATCTGATGGTCTTTCTGGCAGCAACGGAAAAGATGATGGAGAATTACATCAACTGGGATGAGGAGTCTCTGGAATCCGGTGAGTGGTATCAGGAGGATGAAGAACAGCAGGAGATGGAAGATCTGTTTCAGGAATGGGATAATGAGTAGGTAGACAATATGAACATATATCAGGTATTAGGAATTTCTCCTACCAAAGATAAAAAGGTCATCCGGAAGGCCTATGCAGGACTGATCCGTAAATATCATCCGGAAGAACATCCGGAGAAGTGGAAAGAGATCCACGATGCGTATATGGTTGCCATGCAGAGAGCAGATGAAGACCGGCCATTGCACGAGGAACTAAAGCCACAGCGCAAGGAACAGAAGCCAGAGCGCGAGGAACCAAAGCCACAGTGCGAGGAACCAAAGCCACAGCAAGAAGAACAGAAGCCCCAGCGCGAGGAACAAAAACCACAGCACGAAGAACAGAAGTCACAGGAAAAAGCCGCGGGAGTTCACAGAAAAAGCGAAAGCAGGAGGGTTAAACCGAAGTGGCCAGAGCCGGAGGAGGATCTGTTTGGAAACTTAGAGGAACTGACCGAGACAGCAAAAAAGGAACGGCAGGAAGAGAGACAGAGCCAGTTAAAGGCCGCGATAGAACAACTCCATGCACTTTGTAAACCGAAAAAACTGCAATTCCTGCAATGGAAGGAGTTTTTCCGGAAGGAGGAATATCAGTGGGCTGTCCGGCAGGGAGAATTCCTGTATGAGCTGGCAAATTGTCTAAAAGGGCATGTGATGGGACGCAGACTGTATCATTTTCTTCTTGAGCAGATACAGATCATTGAGAACGATAATCGTGTGTCTGGTGAAGTCCCAAAGAGACAAGGAGCATATGATGCCTATCGAATGGTCAGGATGGAACTCGAGACCAATTATCAAAGAAATCATCCGGCTGTGCAGAAAATATTACTTTTTGTATTATTGCTGGCTATCGCCGGTACGGTACTGTTTTCCTTCAAGTGGAAAGCCGGGAAAGCGGACCGTCAGTCCGAGGCGGACCAGATGGTAGACAGGGAATATGTGGAAGAATATTATGAAAACATTTTGCCGGATGAAATGACCGAGAATATACTTAAAATGCTGGATCTTATGAATACAGACCAGAAAACGGAACTGCTGAAAATGGGGGAACCGATTGCAGACGGAATTTATGTTCTTGGAAATGAGGAGCAGGTAAGACTGGGAATCAGCGCGATTGTAATGGAGAATAAAACCGTAGCGGAAGATCGGGAAAGGGATGTGCCCTCCTGTGAGGTAAAAGTGCTTTTGGATCCGAATGGCTATGCGTTTGAAGTTCAGGCACAGGAAGAGGAAAAGCTCATTCTTTATTGTGATCCGGAAAAACTGACAGGCTGCAGGAGCGCAGACATTTATTATGATGGTAAAAACGGTTACGTTAAATATGGTAACCGGCTGCAAAACGAAGAGCAGGAATCCGATCGGTACGTGCATGAGGCACTGGGATATCCGGTGTTCTTCGTTGTACCCGGAGAGAAAATCTGTGTTATGCCGGTGGGGGATGAGTGATACCCTACACCGGATACTGCTCTCTGATCGAAGCATAGGTAGAAGCAATGATCTCCTGTGTGTAAGAACCGAGCCGCTTCTGGTCTTCTTTGGAGAGATCCTTCGCATAAAACGGTGTTCCATAGTGAATCACAATATTCGTCTTTTTAATCTTCGGAAGGTGATCCTCGAAGATGGCAGAGGTGTTGTATAAGGTTACCGGAACGATCGGGCAGCCGGTCTTCGTTGCAATTTTAAAGCAGCCCTCATGGAAGGGAAGAAAGGTTCCTTCCACCTTGTTGCGGGTGCCTTCCGGAAAGACGAAAATCGAAATGCCGGATTTGATTTTATCAATAGCGGTCAGGATGGTCTGCAGGCCCTGCTTGATATCTTCGCGGTCAAGGAAGAGGCAGTGCAGATATTTCATCCAGATACTTAAAAGAGGAACCTTCAGAAGTTCCTTTTTCGCAATATATCCGGTAGGACGCGGTACGCGCACGTAGGTCGTGATAATGTCGTAAAAGCTTCTGTGGTTTCCGATATAGAGCACAGCCTGGTCTTTAGGAACATTTTCTTCTCCAATTACGGTGATCTTTACACCGGAAATCAACAGAACCACACCAAACGCCCAGTTCACGATCGCGAGGGAACTGCGGTTCTTGATATCCATATTGAATTTCCCGATGATCCATTCAATGAAAAATAACGGAATACTACAAATTAAAAATAAAGTGACAAACAGTGCTGTAATAATAAAACGAAGCATTACAATTCCTCCATAGGTCATATTCAGTTACAGTTCAGCCATGCCCATTCATCATACAATGGTGTATTGTTTGTGATGCTAAAAGTTACTGATGTTTAGTATAGCCCAAACGGGGAACCATGACAAGAGAGAAAAGTTGTGTTATAATACTTTTAATACTATGATTGGAGAGGTTCTGAAATGGACAAGATAGCTGTTTTAATTCCCTGTTATAACGAAGAAAAAACCATTGAGAAGGTAGTGGCCGATGCAAGACGGGAGCTGCCGGAAGCAGTGATTTATGTATATGATAATAATTCCACAGACAAAACGGCAGAGCTTGCAGCGAAGGCAGGTGCCGTGGTACGCTACGAGTACATGCAGGGCAAGGGAAACGTGATCCGCAGAATGTTCCGTGAAATTGATGCTGAATGCTACATTATGGTGGATGGTGATGATACCTATCCCATGGAGTTTGCAAGAGAGATGGCAGACAAGGTATTAAAGTACAATTCCGATATGGTTGTGGGTGACCGTCTTTCCTCCACCTATTTTGAGGAAAACAAGCGTCCCTTCCACAATATGGGAAATACGCTCGTAAGAGCCAGCATCAACCGGCTGTTCGGCTGTAAGATCAAGGACATCATGACCGGATACCGCGCGTTCAGCTATGGCTTTGTGAAGACCTTCCCGATTCTGTCAAAGGGCTTTGAGATCGAAACGGAAATGACCATTCATGCGGTCTATAACCATATGCAGATTGATAATGTGATCGTAGAATACCGTGACCGTCCGGAGGGAAGCGAATCAAAGCTCAATACCTATTCCGACGGCTTTAAGGTACTGTTTACGATCTTCAAGCTTTACCGTGATTATAAGCCGTTCGGATTTTTCAGTATCCTTGCGCTGATTCTTGGAATCCTTGCCGTGATATTCTTTATTCCGGTTCTGGCTGAATATGTGAAGACCGGACTGGTATTGAAGTTCCCGACCCTGATTGTCTGCGGCTTCGTGGGACTGGCTGCCATTCAGTCGTTCTTTGCAGGACTGATTCTGTCGAATATGGCAATGAAGAACCGCAGAGACTTTGAATACCGTTATACGCTCGTCTGTGAAAAAGGACGCCGTATGAGCGGAGAAAATAAATAATAATCTTCCTGAAGCAGGATAAACAGAAAGGATTTTAGAAGATGAAGAAAGTACTTTCCCGTTGGTATCTGTTGGTGATCGGAGGCTTCCTGTTGGCTGCCATGGCAGTGTTTCTCCTGTGCGGAGAGGACAGTGTCATAGCCGTCCATGACAATCTGGATCTGTTTATCCCACAGCTTCAAATGATGAAAAACGACCACTCGTTTTTCAGTCATGATGCTTATGTGGATTTCCTTGGAGGAATCAGCCGTGATACGCTGTTCTCCGAGTTTTATATTTATACGATTCTGTTTATGCTGTTGCCGGCATTCCCGGCGTACATCGCAGCATATTTCCTGAAAATTCTGATTGCCATTGCAGGCTCTGTTCTGCTTGGCAGGGAACTCCTCGGTGAAAAATATAAAAGTCAGCAGGCTCTTGTCTGGTTATGCGGCTTTGCCTACGGAATTCTGAATGTCTTTCCGGCATTTGGTATTCCCTTTGCATCCATTCCCCTGCTTTTGTTCCTGCTTGTTAAAATCATGCAAAAGCCGTCTTTTGGATGGTATGTGGTGTTGTTTTTCTATCCGGTGCTGTCCTATTTTTCCTATTTCGGACTGTTTATTCTGGCGTATATGGCGCTTGCCTTTCTGATCTTATGGATTAAAGACCGGAAATTCCCGGGAAGAATGCTGCTCGCCATTGCTGTGCTGTCGGTGGGGTACATCGTGTGCGAATACCGGCTGTTTTACATGATGCTGTTCGATGACGAGGTGACGATCCGTTCAACGATTGTGGCAGGAAGCTATACGGTTTCCGAGGTTCTTGCGACTATCGGGGACTCCCTTGTAAAGGGTATGTTCCACGCAGAAAGCGTCCATATGTATGTGGTGCTTCCGGTATGTGTCATTTATTTTTTCTATCTGAATATTTCTTATCTGGTGAAGAAAAACGCAAGAGGTATTTTCCATGACTGGTATAATCTTCTCATGGTCATTCTTGTTTTTAACAGCCTGATTTATGGCATTTATTACCTGGAGCCGGTGCGGAGCGTGGTTGAGTTCCTGTGCCCGCCGCTTACCGGATGGCAGTTTAACCGGACGATTTTCTTTAATCCTTTTGTATGGTATGCTGCATTTTTCCTGGTATTGAAGCGGTTGTATGAGAAGGAAAAAAAGAGCCTTCGTGTGGCCGCAAACCTTCTGGTGCTTGCGGCAGTGCTTGTGATTCTGGGAAGCAATACCCGTTATAATGACCTTTATCATACCTGTTTCAGTAAGGTGTATGAAATGGTGAAGGGACAGAGGGCAAATGACCTGACCTACCGTGAATTTTATTCTACAGACCTTTTTGACAAGGCAAAAGAGGATATCGGATACTGTGGACAGTGGTCCGTGGCATACGGCTTTTATCCGGCTATTCTGGAATACAATGATATTGCCACTCTTGATGGTTATCTTGGCTTTTATTCCCAGAATTATAAGGAAGAATTCCGGAAAATGATTGCACCGGCACTTGACCGGGTGGAGGAGAGCCGGTTGTATTTTGATGAATGGGGAGCGCGTGCCTATCTTTATTCCGGTACGGATCCTTCCATTATTAACAGCTCCCGTATCTATGAGGTGACCGACCATGACCTGTATCTGGATGTGGATCAGTTTAAGCGTCTGGGAGGACGTTACATCTTCTCCCGTATCGACCTCGGCAATGCCGAAGAGATCGGGCTTACCCTGATCGGGACCTATACGGATGAGGCTTCACCGTACACGCTTTATGTCTATCAGACAACCTCCCGCTATCGGGATGTGGATCATGCCAATCTGACACTGGAAGAGATGAAGCAGACAACCTGCGATATGGACCTGCTGGATGCACAGCTGACAGAAATGAATGAACTGGCAGCAGAAGCGGAAGCAGCCGGGGAAGCCAAGGATCCGGAGCGTGTGAAGGAATTGTTCGAGGAGACACTGGATGAAGTGGAAAAGCTGTCAACCTGTTATTCTCTTTCACAGATTACCTACTATCAGAATATTTTTGATGAAGAGAATCAGGAAATTCAGGCAGAGCTTCTCGATGACGTGGTGGATTACGGAGACCGGTTGAATGTAGCGATCCGGGAGCTTTGTAAATCACCATATAGGGACACGATGACTGAACTGATGAATGCGGCGCAGGTGGAGGCTTATCTGGATTATGAAGAGGTAACTGACGAGGAGAAGGAGCTTACGGCGAAGGAAAACAGTCTGGAGCAGGAGTATGAACAGCTTTCCTCCGAAGAATTTTATTATGAATATGACGGGGAAGAGTGGGATATGAACCGTCTGAATATGGAAGCGGATGAGATGGATCATGATGCTGTTGTTGAGATCTATCAGGGAATCTGCAAGCAGAGGAATGATGCGGTCGGAGAGGTTTTTGTGGAGCTTGTGGATGTTCGGAATGAGATCGCAAAGCTGAACGGCTATGACAATTATGCAGAATATGCGTATGATGCAGTTTATGTGAGAGACTATACCCTCGATGAAACCAGGGATCTTTTAAAGGAGATCCGTAAGCACGTGGTACCGGTCATGGCGGATATGAAGGATGTGCTTAATGACACGGATTATATGAGATTGTATTCCGAAGGACAGGGGATTGAAAGTACATCGATCATTGAACAGATCGGACCGTATCTGGAAGAGATTGATCCGGAGCTTAAGGATACACAGGAGCATTTTCTTAAGTACCGGCTGTATGATATGGATACCTCACAGAACAAGGCGAATACGGCTTTTACCATGCGGTTATCTTACTTTAAGGATGGCTTTATATACGGACAGATGTATGACAATTACATGGACTACTACAATGTAATCCATGAATTCGGACATTACAACAATGTCTACCGCAGTGCCGATACCTTTTTTGAATCCAGTAACAACATTGATGTCAGTGAGATTCATTCCCAGGGCATGCAGATGCTGTTTTATGACTATTACGATGAACTGTTAGGAGAGGATATCGGAGATATTTACGCATTTTATGATGTGTACAGCATGGCGGATAATGCGATTTCCACAGCACTGATTTCAGAGTTTGAGATTGCTGCTTATGAGAATCCGGATATGACGCTTGAGGAGCTGAATAAGCTGTATCTGCAGCTTTCACGCAGGTATGGCATGCAGTATGATTCCAAGATCAAGGAACTTTATACCTGGTCTGAGGTTCCACACATTTTCACCTCACCGTGCTATTATTTCTCCTATCTGACTTCAGCATTTTCGAGCCTCGATATCCTGACGATGGCAGAGGAAGACCGTCATGAGGCTGTTGAAACATATATGACGCTGACAACCATTCCGGGATATGTGCCGTACTGTTCAGCCGTGGAATATGCGGGGCTGCGCGATATTTTTGATGATGGTGTGGCGCAGGATATTATAGAAGAGACCGCATCCATTCTTGGAGTAAAGGGATATTAGAACGGACATGAAGAACCACACGCAAAAAATGCGTGTTGCAGGTGTCAGCCAGTCGGTTGCAGAATCAAAACCAGATGAAAAAGAAATGATGATAAGCGTGCTTATGAACTGTATTTGCGGATAGGCTGGAGGTTTGTTTTGCAGAGCAGCATTGTGAAAACAATGTTGGCTCTGCTTTTTTCTTTATATAGACATTATCTGTCGTTCTGTTCTGGTAAAATCAGAGTCATCAAAGCAATAAAGATCATGTATGAAAACGGGAGGGGTGCAGGTGAACCACAAATTTCAAAGGCTGGTACAGGAAGGGGATATTGATAAAGTACGCACAATGTTTATAGAATCGTTAAATAAAAGAGATGATGGATTTCGAAGAGAAGATATGCTGTTGTATGCGGAAGAGCAGCTTACAGATCTGTATGATTTGGTAATCTCCTTAAAATAAATCCGTTCTCATTCCCTAACGAAATTCATGTTTTAGAGCATATAGATCGCATAGTAGAAATTTTTAATGTATGTTGGCCGATGTATGCAGCAATGCCAGCAGTATTAAAAGTATGACTGTTACTCAGGAGAAGAAATACTACAAATTCAAAGGGATGCAGTTAAGGCTTTTTTGAAGTCAGGGGCTGCTATAGATGATGCTTTAGGATATGTAAAGCAGTATTGTCTAAGAAATAATAAGGCTGACATTGGTAGTGATAGTATTAATAATATCTTTAAATATGTTGCCCCTAAATACTTATATGTTGCGCGTAATAATGAAAAGCATGTGGTAGCAATTATGTGTAACTATAAATTTGATCCCGAAAATGGTATAGCTGTGATTTTTGAAAATGAAAAGTTTAGCAAAATTGGCATGCAAGATATTATCTTATAATATTCAAACCTATTTCACAGCCTACCCCTAATCCGGAACTGTCATTCTGGGAACGCCTTTGGGGTTCTTCCGAGTTTTTCTTAGATAACAGGGCATGGCAATCGAAGACAACAAAACCCGTGCAAGGATGCACGGGTTAGCCTGTCAAGAACATGGATGTTCTCTGGCAGGCGGTTGTGTACGTCTTCTATACAGAGCCATTGCCATGATCTGTTATTAATAGAAAAACCGGAAGGTTCCACAGGATTCCCAGGATGACCTTCCGGATTTATCATTAACTAAACCATACAGATTTATCATTAACTACACATTCGAACACAAACCATGCATTTACAATCGAACCGGCTTTAATTCAACTCTCCATTCTTATATCTCGCCACAACACTCTGAATACGCTCATTCGGATTCAGCAGATCACTGATGGACGTATCATGATTCAGGGTATCGATCAGATACGCAATATACTTACTCATATCGCAATCAATATACCACTCCCGGCTCAGTAATTCCGGAGTCTGATAGATCAGATTCGTAGTGATTACGCCATCGATCAGACCATTTTCATAAGCCTTATCAAAACGCTCCAATCCATTCGTGAACAACCCGAAGGTAGCACAGATGAAAATCTTGCCTGCTTTTCTCTCCTTTAATCCGGCAGCTACTTCCAGAACACTTTCACCGGAGGAAATCATATCGTCGATGACGATCATATCCTTACCCTCTACGGAAGAGCCCAGGAATTCATGCGCAACAATCGGATTACGTCCGTCAACAATTCTGGTATAGTCCCTGCGCTTATAGAACATACCCATGTCAAGACCCAGTACATTTGCCATATAAATAGCACGTCCCATACCGCCTTCATCGGGGCTGATTACCATCATATGATCGGAATCAATCTTAAGATCCTTCACATGCTTCAGAAGACTCTTAATAAACTGATAGGTCGGCTGAACTGTTTCAAAACCATGCAGTGGAATCGCATTCTGGACACGCGGATCATGCGCATCAAAGGTGATGATGTTGTCAACACCCATGTTTACAAGCTCCTGCAGTGCGATGGCACAGTCCAAGGATTCGCGGGAGGTACGCTTATGCTGTCTGCTTTCATAAAGGAACGGCATGATAACGGTGATTCGTCTGGCCTTTCCACCAACAGCGGCAATGATACGTTTCAGATCCTGATAATGATCGTCCGGTGACATATGATTCTCTCTGCCGCACAGAGAATAGGTCAGGCTGTAGTTTGCAACATCAACCAGAAGATAAAGATCGGTACCACGGACAGACTCCAGAATAATTCCCTTGGCTTCTCCGGAACCAAAACGCGGAACCTTTGCTTTCAGAAGATAGGAATCACGCTGATAGCCTGCAAATGCAAGACTTTCCTTGTGTTCACTTTCGCGGATGGTACGCCATTTTACCAGATAATGATCCACTTTTTCTCCAAGGGATTTGCATCCCTCCAAAGGAATGATTCCCAATGAACCGACGGGAATGGTTTCAAGATTTCTCGTTTCTTCACGCTGTGCCATGAAGGTACCTCACTTTCTACTTTGCAGTTTTTTGAATAATCCGGATATCCGGCCCCGTAAATTTACATACAATATAGTTTTGCATAATCCTTGAAAAGGAACGATCCGAGTAACGGTTCGACACATCTTCAAAAGAAAGATTGGTAGATATAATAGTCGATTTCTGTGCCATGTTTCTTCCGTTTAATAAGGAAAAGAACACGGAAGAGATCACATTGGTAGGGTATTCGGTACCAAGATCGTCAATGATTAATAAATCGCAATCAAAGAGCTCCTTATGATAAGCAGCAAGATCTTCTTTATTCTTATAATCAAACATACTCTTGGAAAGTATTTCGAAAAGATGAATGGCACTCATATATACCACAGAATGTTCACTTTCCAGTAACTCGCGGGCAATACAACTGGATAGGAAAGACTTGCCCGTACCTACTGTACCATAAAAAAACAGATTATGATAGTCTGAATCAAAAGTTTCTATAAAATTTTTACTGATGGCTACTGTGCGGCGGAAGCACTCCAATGCCTCCCCTTCATAGTAGTCGTAAGATAAATGGTCAAAATTCTCAGTAGACAGAGACTTCTCTAATCCGGACTGCTCATAAAGCAGACGGATAATTGCCTGCTTGAAGCAGTGGCACTTCTCACGGTTCGGCAAATAACCGGTGTCCTGACAGTCCGTACAGGTATAAATGGGAGCAAGGTAATCGGCCGGATAACCGGCATTTACCAGAAGATCCTGTTTCATACCGGAAAGACGCCGGATCGTATCACGGAGGTCTGTAAGTGCAGAATCATCCCCTTCTAAAAGCTTACGCCCCTGTGAAACAGAAACGGAAGCAATGGAAGCCGATAATTCCTTAAAACCGTCTACGTGGGAATTGACCTCCCGGAGACGTTCCTCCATAATACGGTGGTTATTTAACTGGGTCACTTCGTATCCATGAATGATGGACTGATATTGTGCGTTGCTGAGTGCCACGATAAAATCTCCCTCAAAAATTAGTTGCTGATGATCTCCTTTTCCAGAGCATCAAAGTCATAGGTACTTCGCATCATCTGGTTGAAAGAAGCGGTGGTATTTCTTACAGACTTTGCGGAAGTCTGGCGGCTCTGGCTGTAGGCATCATCGAGCTTAAGGATGTCGGCCTTGTGATGAACCTCGTTCTTATGCCAGTTGTTCAGGATACTGTCAGCATATTCAAATCGGTGCTTGTCCGTAGCCATGACCGTCCGCTCACAGGCCTCTAAGATAATATCCTGTGTAAAGCTGAAAGCCTTCGTCCATTTGATGACATAATCCGCTTCGGCCTTCGTCGGATTGCTTGACTTGCCTAAGGCCTTCATAATATCATAGACTGTCTTGTCATATTTTCTGGCAGCGCGTGCAGCCTGCTTAGGAGATGTAATGCCTTCCTCTGCCCAGCTGACAGCGACCTTTTCTATGTAACGGAAATCCTTCTTTCCCTTTTCTACGCAGTACTGAATGAGATAATCAATCAGATCCTCGGAAAAATGCAGCCTGTCCGTAAAGAACAGGATCGTTTTCATTTCGGTTGGCGTCAGCGGCTTCCCGATGTACTGCTCTACCACGAACAGAAGCTGGGAGGTATCTTCCTTTTCCTTGAATTCCCGGATCTGGTCAAGGGTATAAGCCGGTTTCTCATAAGGATTGGGAGCCGGTGCTTCTGCCTCAGCTTCAACCGGTGCAGGGCGCTGTGTTTCTTTGCGTGCGGCAGAAAGCGGTACGACCGGTGCAAGAGGAGCAGCCTCATCGGGGGCTTTCTTTGTAACGTCAAGCAGACGGATTGCTGTAAGCACCTTGGTATCGTCATATTCCAGAGCCAGCAGATGATTCTTCTCCCAGTACTTTAACGCACGCAGGACATCCTTCTCGGTGTGGTTAAACTGATCCGCAATATCCGACACACTTGTCGGAAGGTGTGCGCTCATGGTGCGGAGAAGGTATAAATATACCTTGAGCTGGGCATCGTTCGCCTCTTTCATATACTCATCAATAAAAATATTGGATACTACAGTAACATCAGAATAATTCTCCTGATACACCTTAAACTGAGCCATATCAAATTCACCAACCTTAACATTCATTCAAACTAAATAAGCAAGATGAATTATAGCACATGCCTTTTAAAATGAAAATAGCCAAAATTCCTGAAACCCCAGTATTTACAAGGGTTTGAGGAAAATGTGGATAATGTGGATGGTGTGGATATAAATTGGAAAGGCTAAGAAAAATCACAAAAACTGCAAAAAAAATATCCACATATTTTTAAGAAATTATTCATAAAAATATGTGGATGATGTGGACAATTATCTGGAGAGAAGCTCTTCCCCAATGTTTACAACGTCTCCGGCGCCCATAGTTATCAACAGGTCTCCCGGTGCACAGTTTTCCAAAATAAATTTTTCAATTTCAGAAAAGCTTCCGAAATAATGGCAGTTCGGATTGAGTGGAAGAATTTCTTCCTTCAGGGTTTCGGAGCTGATTCCAAGGGTATCGGTTTCACGTGCCGCATAAATATCCGCAAGGATGATCTCGTCTGCCAGGGCAAGAGCCCTGGCAAAGTCCTTAAGGAATGCTTTTGTGCGGGTGTAGGTATGCGGCTGGAAAACGACCCAGAGCTTTTGGTGAGGATAATTTTGTGCCGCAGTTAAAGTTGCAGTAATTTCTGAAGGATGATGTGCATAATCATCAATTATAGTAAAACCATTGAGACAACCCTTGTATTCAAAACGGCGGTCGGTACCGTGGAAGCCGGCAAGAGCTTTGGCGGTCTTATCACGGGGAATCGCAAACAGGTCAGCGAGTGCAATGGCTGCAAGTGCATTGTAAATATTGTGTTCACCCGGCACACTGAGCTTAAACGTACAGGGAGGCTTACCGGTGCTTTGCAGCTCGAATTCTGCGCAGCCCTTGTCATCATAGTGAATCCGGAAAACGGAATAATCGGCGTCTCTGCCCCCAAAGGTGATGACGCGGCAGGGAAGACCTTCATAAATTTCTTCGACATCAGGAATGGTCCTGTTGATAATCAGCGTCCCGTCAGCAGGGAGAAGCGCCGCAAAACGACGAAAGGAGGAACGGATATCATGGATGTCTTTGAAGAAATCGAGATGATCTTCTTCTATATTAAGAATGATCCCGATTTTTGGGAAGAAGCTTAAAAAGCTGTTGGTGTATTCACAGGCTTCGGTTACAAAATAAGGAGAATGCCCTACACGGATGTTGCCGCCGATGCTCTTTAGAATTCCGCCGATGGAGAGGGTGGGATCGGTATCTGCCTGCAGCAGGATTTCAGAAACCATGGAAGTGGTTGTAGTCTTTCCATGGGTGCCGCTGATGGCAACCGGAAGCTCATAGTTGCGCATGATTTCGCCTAACAGCTCTGCCCGTGTAAGTGACGGAATGGAAAGCTCCTGCATGGCGATGAATTCCGGGTTATCGGGGTGAATGGCACTGGTGTATACCACAACATCGATATCTGTGGTAATGTTTTCCTTCCTTTGTCCAAGGTAAATATGTGCGCCCCTGTCTGATAGCATATCGGTAAGGGCTGACTGCCTGGCATCGGAACCGCTGACCTTAAAATGCTTTTCTAAGAGAATTTCAGCAAGTCCGCTCATGCTGATGCCGCCGATTCCGATGAAATATACATGGACAGGAGTTGAAAAATCAATCTGATACATAAGAATAGATCCTTTCCTTTATACAAGAGTGCGGAAATTGCGTAGCAATGTAGCAATTCGGATACATCGATGAGTGGCAGAATTTATTTTGACACTCATATCATAATATGTGTAATTATTCAGAAGTCCATACTTCTGAACAGTTATAATTATACTGAATCCCTGATGGGAGTTCAAGGACAGGACGGTGTTTTTTACAAAATGTGGAAAAAGGTAACGGTATAGCCACACAATGTTGTTGAAAATAGATATCCGGGTAAAATACATCTATATTTTTTGTAAAAAAACAACAGAAAAATAGGAAAAACATGGATTCCCTTTGTAAAAAATATTCACTTTTAAAATGATATATGGTATAATATTCCTAATTCATTTGAACGTTCCAAAAAGGGTGATTTTTCCTTTGATAGTTTGGGTTCAAGCGCTTCATTAAAATTTACTGGTAAGAGGTGATGACATGATTAAAAAAGAGATGATTGCCATGTTACTGGCAGGCGGTCAGGGAAGTCGTCTGGGTGTGCTTACATCAAAGGTGGCCAAACCGGCAGTTTCTTTTGGCGGAAAGTATCGTATCATTGATTTTCCGCTCAGCAATTGTATTAATTCCGGTGTCGATACAGTTGGTGTATTGACACAGTATCAGCCTTTACGGTTGAATACGCATATAGGCATTGGTATTCCGTGGGATCTGGACAGAAATATTGGTGGTGTGACCGTGCTTCCGCCGTACGAGAAGATCACGAACAGCGAGTGGTATACGGGTACAGCCAATGCGATTTATCAGAACATAGATTATATGGAGAGCTATAATCCGGAATATGTTCTGATTCTTTCCGGAGATCATATCTATAAGATGGATTATGAAGTGATGCTGGATTTCCATAAGGAGAAGGGGGCAGATGTCACCATCGCCGTTATGCCTGTTCCGATGGAGGAAGCTAAGCGTTTCGGAATTATGATTACCGATGAAGATCATAAAATTACCGATTTTGAAGAGAAGCCCGAACATCCAAGAAGCAATCTGGCCTCCATGGGTATTTACATATTCAACTGGAAGACCTTAAAGGAAGCTTTGCTTGCCAATGCACAGCAGCCGGGTCTTGATTTCGGTAAACATGTCATTCCTTACTGCCATGACAACGGAAAGCCGTTATATGCATATGAGTTTAACGGATACTGGAAGGATGTCGGAACCTTACATTCTTACTGGGAAGCAAACATGGAGCTCATTGATATTGTTCCTGAATTTAATCTTTATGAAGAATATTGGAAGATTTATACAAAGAGTGAAATCCTTCCGCCCCAGTACCTGGCAGATACCAGTTTTGTTGAGAGAAGTATTATCGGTGAAGGTGCAACCATCTGCGGTAAGGTTTACAACTCCGTAATCGGCTGCGGCGTAACCATTGGAAAAGATACCGTGGTACGTGATTCCATCATTATGAATAATACGGTGATCGGTGAGAACTGTGAGCTGAACAAGGCGATCATTGCAGAGAATGTTGTTGTGGGTGATGAGGTCAGACTTGGCATTGGTGAAGAGGCAGAGAATGAGACCGACCCTCATATTTACAACAACGGAATTGTTACCATCGGTGAGAAGAGTGTGATTCCAAACGGTATCACTGTAGGAAAGAACACCTGTATCTTTGGTAAGACAGACGATTCCGACTACCCTGAGAAATTCCTTGCAAGCGGTAAAACTTTAATTAAGGAAGGTGATAATAAGTGAGAGCAATCGGTATAATTTTAGCAGGTGGAAACAGTTACAGAATGAAAGAGCTCTCATCGAAGAGAGCCGTATGTGCAATGCCTATTGCAGGCAGTTACCGGAGCATCGACTTTGCACTGAGCAATATGACCAACTCCCATATCCAGAAGGTTGCCGTATTTACCCAGTACAATGCAGGAAGTCTGAATGAGCATCTCATTTCCTCCAAGTGGTGGAACTTCGGACGGAAGCAGGGAGGATTATTTACCTTTACTCCTTCTGTTACGGCAGAGAACAATTTCTGGTATCGTGGAACTGCAGATGCCATGGCACAGAATCTGTCCTTCCTTAAAAACAGCCATGAGCCGTATGTAGTAATTGCATCCGGTGACTGTGTTTACAAGATGGATTACAATAAGGTACTGGAATATCATGTAGCCAAGAAGGCGGATATTACAGTTGTCTGCAAGGACATGCCGGCAGGTGTGAATGTAGACCGTTTCGGTACAGTGAAGATGAATGAAGAAAGCCGGATTGAAGAATTCGAAGAGAAGCCGGTTGTAGCGAAGTCCAATACGATTTCCTGCGGAATCTATGTGGTCAGAAGACGTCAGCTGATTGAGATGATTGAGAAGTGTGCGGAAGAAGACCGTTATGATTTTGTGAAGGATATTCTGATCCGTTATAAGAATATGAAGAAAATCTACGGATACAAGCTTACGGATTACTGGAGAAACATTGCTACGGTTGATGATTATTTTGAAACCAATATGGATTTCCTGAAGCCTGAAACAAGAGATTATTTCTTTAAACAGTATCCGGATATTTATTCCAAGGTGGATGATCTTCCTCCTGCAAAATATAATCCGGGTGCACAGGTCCGTAACAGTCTAGTGTCGAGTGGAACCATTATCAATGGAACAGTAGAAGACTCCGTGATCTTTAAAGAAACGTACATTGGAAATAACTGTTACATCAAGAATTCTATTATTCTCAATGATGTTTATATTGGGGATAATACGCACATTGAAAACTGCATCATAGAAAGTCATGATACCATCCGGGCGAATTCTTACTATGTTGGTGAGAATGAGATTAAGATTGTTGTGGAGAGAAATGACCGGTATGTGATCTGAAAGGCTATTAATTAAATTTAATAAACGAAGATACTTGCACGTCAACAGGGGAATGACAGCTTAGGAAATCTGCAAGAATTTTGTATAGGGACAAAAGAAAGAAAGGGGTAAAATTATGCAGATTACGGACGTTCGAGTTCGCAAGATTACGAAGGAAGGAAAGATGAAGGCTGTCGTATCCATTACACTGGATGATGAACTGGTGATTCATGACATTAAGGTTATTGAAGGGGATAAGGGATTGTTCATTGCAATGCCAAGTAAAAAGGCAGCGGATGGAGAATATCGGGATATTGCTCATCCGATCAATTCACGGACCAGAGAAAGAATACAGACCATGATTCTTGATGCTTATGAGAGATCACTCTCTGAACCGGATTCTGAATAAACAAAACAGACAGGGCAGCCGCATGATGCGGCTGCCTTTTTTCTGCATAGGAGAAAAGGATTTATGAGGAAATGATGTATAAGGAAATGATTCAGGGGATCATTTTTGAGAGTAGAACGGATGTGATATTGAGAAAAAATATCAAGAAAACGCTGCTGCTTGTATCTTAAACAGGTAAGTGCTATATTTTGGTGTACGAATAAAATAAAGCTGAAAAGATACAAGGAGGACGAAACAATGTTAGAGTGCTTAAAGAAAATCAACAAAGAAAAAACAGGTTTATTTGCAGCCGGTGTATTATTTGGAACAGCCGGAATCAAAATTCTGACAAGCAAGGATGCAAAGAAGTTTTATACACAATGCACTGCAGCTGTGCTGCGTGCTAAGGAATGTGTTATGAAGACGGTAACCTCCGTACAGGAGAATGCAGAAGATATTTATGCAGAAGCTAAGGAAATCAATGAAGAACGTGCAGCACAGGATGCGGAGCTGGGGGCAGACGTAACCGTTGAAGAAACAGATATAACAGAGGATGCAGAGGAAAGCGCAGAGCAGGAATAATCTGTTTTGGAATGGAGTGATTACGATGAGATTTGTAATAAAACATGAGATCAAAGGCAGAATCCGTATTCATCTCGTCCAGAAAAGAATGACTTTGCAACAGGCAGATATCCTGCAGTACTATCTGGAGATACAGGAAAATATAGAAACTGCCAGGATTCAGGAGAGAACCTGCGATGCAACTATTTGCTATCATGGAAGCAGGAATGCTATCCTTGATGTAATAAAGAACTTTTCCTATGAACACGTAAATGTTCCGGAAGATTATCTTAAGAATTCCGGAAGAGAGATGAACAGGGAATATAAGGATAAGCTGGTAAATCAGGTGGTGCTTCATTACGGAACAAGACTTCTGATGCCACTGCCGGTTAGGGAAGGAATTGCGGTAATCAAATCGGTCCGCTATCTGTGGAACGGTCTTTGCACGCTTTGCAAAGGCAAGATTGAAGTACCGGTGCTGGATGCAACGGCGATCGGGGTATCCATGTTCCGTGGAGATATTGATACGGCCGGCTCTGTAATGTTCCTTCTGGGAATTGGTGAGATCCTGGAGGAGTGGACGCATAAGAAATCCGTGGGCGATCTTGCAAGAAGTATGTCCTTAAATATCAATAAGGTCTGGCTTGTAAAGGATGGACAGGAAATTCAGGTTCCCTCTAAAACAATCCAACCGAAGGATCTGGTACAGATTCATATGGGTAATGTAATTCCGTTTGATGGTGTGGTAACAGCCGGAGAGGCGATGGTGAACCAGGCATCCCTTACCGGAGAGTCTGTTCCGGTGCGTAAGAAAGAGGGAAGCTCTGTCTATGCAGGAACGGTTGTTGAAGAAGGAGAAATTACAGTCTGTGTAAAACAGGCAAATGGATCCAGTAAATATGAGAAGATCATGGCGATGATTGAAGAATCCGAGAAGCTGAAATCTTCATTGGAAAGTAAAGCGGAGCATCTGGCAGACCAGCTTGTTCCATATACGTTCCTGGGAACCGGGTTGGTATGGCTGCTTACCCGTAATGTGACCAAAGCACTGTCTGTTTTAATGGTGGATTATTCCTGCGCTCTGAAGCTGGCAATGCCGTTAACAGTACTGTCAGCAATCCGGGAAGCGAGCAGTCATGAGATTACGGTTAAAGGTGGTAAGTACATCGAGGCGATGGCCGAAGCCAGAACCATTGTTTTTGATAAAACAGGGACATTGACGAAGGCACAGCCTACCGTTGTGGATGTTGTGCCGTTCAGCGATCAGTCCAGGGATGAATTGCTAACGATTGCGGCATGCCTTGAGGAGCATTTCCCTCATTCCATGGCAAAGGCAGTGGTTCGTGAGGCAGCCAGAAGAAACCTGGTACATGAAGAGATGCATACTAAAGTAGAATACCTTGTGGCACATGGAATTTCTTCCACGATTGCAGGCAAGAAGGTTGTCATTGGCAGCTATCACTTTATCTTTGAGGATGAAAAGGCTGAGATTCCGGAAGGAAAGCAGGAGCTGTTTGATCATCTGCCGGAGGAGTACTCCCATCTCTATATGGCAATTGATGGAAAGCTCTCTGCAGTCATTACGATCGAGGATCCTTTGCGCCGGGAGGCATCTATGGTTATTCAATCCCTGCGTGAGCTTGGAATTGAAAAGCTTGTGATGATGACCGGAGACAGTGATCGGATCGCGTCCAATATTGCCGGTAAGGTTGGCGTGGACGAGTATTATTCCGAAGTGCTTCCGGAGGATAAGGCAGGCTTTGTCGGGAAAGAAAAAGCCGACGGACGTAAGGTTATTATGATTGGCGATGGAATCAACGATTCCCCTGCACTTTCGCAGGCGGATGTCGGGATCGCCATCAGTGATGGGGCTGAAATTGCCAGAGAAATTGCAGACGTTACCATTGCAGCAGATGATCTGCGTGAGATCATTACCCTGCGCCGCTTAAGTGAAGCCATGATGAAGCGGATTCATAAGAACTACCGCAGAATTATCGGTATTAATTCCACGCTGATTGTTTTAGGGGTGATGGGACTGATTCCTCCGACGATGTCTGCCCTGCTTCATAACACCTCCACGTTGTTAATCAGCTTAGAGAGCATGAAAAATCTGCTCGATGATGAGGAAGAAAAGCGGCAGGCAGTTTAGAACTGCAGGCAGTCTGTGACGAAGCAGTGTGACATAAAAAGAAGATAATAAAGATAATAAACAGTTACGATGAAATTATGAAATGGAAAAGGATGGACCGTTTGGTTCATCCTTTTCCATTTAGAGAATTCCGCTTTGGGGAATTCCACTGGAATTTCCATAAAGCGAAATGCTCTGCCTGGAATTTTAACTGAAGTCTTCCTCTTCCTAAATCCAGACGAATGTGCTAAGATAAAACCGATTCGCGCTGAAGGAAAAGGAGAAAACCATGTATATGATTGCAGGACTGGGGAATCCCGGGAAAGAATATAACAATACAAGACATAACATCGGATTTGCATTCATTGATGCACTTGCGCAAGAATATGATATTAATGTCATGGATGTGAAGCTGAAGGCACTGACCGGAAAAGGAATGATTGGCGGTCAGAAGGTGCTTCTGGTAAAGCCCCTGACTTTTATGAATTTAAGCGGTGAAAGTATCCGTCCGCTTGCAGATTATTATAAGGTAGATCCGGAGAGTGAGCTGATTGTGGTATCGGATGATATCACCTTATCTCCCGGAGGCATCCGTATCCGCAAGAAAGGAAGCGCCGGTGGGCATAATGGTTTAAAGAACATTATTGGACAGCTCGGAACCGAGAATTTTAAGAGGATCCGGATCGGTGTCGGTGAAAAGCCGAAGGGCTATGATCTTGCCGACTATGTACTGGGACATTTTTCCAAAGAAGAGCAGCCTCTGATGCAGGAAGGGATTACAAAGGCGAAGGAAGCATTAAATCTGATTCTTGCAGGAAATATGGATCAGGCGATGAACGAATACAATCGCAGGGAGAAGTAAATGAACACATTGCTCGCGCCACTATGGGAAATCAGCGAATTTGAAGAGATTCAGAAACAATTAGATAAAGAAAACGGCTGTGTAGCGCTTACGGGATGCATCGAATCCCAGAAGCTTCATATGGCTTACGGACTCTCGGAGGGGAGGTTTCAGAACCGGATCTTCGTCACCTATAGCGACCAGCGGATTAAGGAGCTTTTAGAGGATGAGCGGTTTTATGACCGGGAGGCCGTCGTTTATCCGTCGAGGGACCTTATTTTCTATCAGGCGGATATTCATGGAAATCAGCTTACGAAGGAGCGCATTAAGACGCTGCGCCGGATTCTGGAGGGAAAGCCGGCTACGGTAATTACCACTTTCAGCAGCCTGATGGCACCGCAGCTTTCCCTCGATATCTGGAAACAGTATCTGCTCCATATTGATGGAAAGAGCATTATTGATGAAAAGGCGATTGCTCTGCGTCTTGTGGAAATGGGATATGAGAAAACCTATCAGGTGGAAACACCCGGGCAGTTCAGTGTGCGTGGCGGCATTGTGGATATCTTCGACCTGACAGAAGAAAATCCCTATCGAATTGAATTGTGGGGAGATGAGATCGAATCCATCCGGAGCTTTGATGTGATGAGCCAGCGATCCATTGAAAAATTGTCTGAAATCACCGTATATCCGGCAACCGAAATGCTGCTTTCGAAAAACCAGCTAAAGACCGGGATGGAAAAGATCAAGAAGGAAGCCGCAGCATTTGAACAAAAGCTCCGGAGTGAATTTCATACCGAGGAAGCCCACCGGGTTGCCACGCATGTCAAAGAACTCGAAGAGCAGGTGATGGAATTCGGGAATGCGGCAAACCTGGACGGCTATATGAATTATTTCTATGAAGAAACCGTTTCTTTTCTGGAACTGTTTGATATGAAAGATACTGTTTTCTTTCTGGATGAACCGGCGCATATCGAGGAGCATGCAAAGGCGGTAGAGACAGAGTTCCGTGAGAGCATGATTCATCGTGCCGAGAAGGGATACATTCTGCCGGGACAGATGAATCTTCTGTTTTCATTGGAAGAGACCGCAGCGCGGCTTTCAAGGGGACATGCTGCGTATCTGTCTGCACTTGACATGAAGAACAGCTTTACCGGAAAGCTGCTGAAGCCGTCGCTTAAAAGTGACATGACGGTCAAAAGTATTTCTTCTTATAATAATAGCTTTGAATCCCTCGTGCAGGATCTGAAGCGGTACAAGAAAAATAAGTACCGGATTCTGTTGTTATCCGGTTCGAGGACAAGAGCAGAGCGTCTTGCCCGGGATCTACAGGACGCTGAGCTTACTGCATTTTATTCCGGGGATCCGGAACGGGAGCTCCAGCCGGGGGAAATTATGACCTGCTATGGGCGTGTGCTCCGGGGCTTTGAATATCCGCTGCTTAAATTTGCGGTCATTTCCGAAAGCGATATTTTTGGAAGTGAAAAGAAGAAGCGGAAGAAAAAGAAGACCTATGAAGGCCGGAAAATCAATGATTTCAATGAATTAAGCATCGGAGATTATGTGGTTCATGAAAATCATGGGCTGGGGATCTATAAGGGAATTGAAAAGGTAGAGGTCGATAAGGTTACGAAGGATTACATCAAGATTGAGTATCGGGATGGTGGAACCCTTTATGTGCTGGCAACGGGCCTCGATGCCATCCAGAAGTATGCGTCCGCAGATGCAAAAAAGCCAAAGCTCAATAAGCTCGGTACACAGGAGTGGAGCAGAACCAAGTCAAAGGTCCGGGAAGCAACCGGCGAGGTGGCGAAGGATCTGGTGGAGCTTTATGCGGCGCGTCAGCAGAAAAACGGTTATCCTTACGGAAAGGATACGGTCTGGCAGAGGGAATTTGAAGAGATGTTTCCCTTTGAAGAGACGGAGGATCAGCTGCTTGCCATTGATGCGACGAAGAAGGACATGGAGAGCACGAAGATTATGGACCGCCTGATCTGTGGAGATGTCGGCTACGGCAAGACGGAAATTGCCATCCGTGCGGCGTTTAAGGCGGTACAGGAAGGAAAACAGGTGGTTTATCTTGTCCCGACAACGATCCTTGCGCAACAGCATTACAATACCTTTGTACAGCGGATGAAGGATTTCCCGGTGAGAATCGACATGCTGTCCCGTTTCCGGACAGCAGCAGAGCAGAGGAAGACCATCACAGACCTGAAAAAGGGCATGGTAGATATTGTGATCGGTACACACAGGGTTCTGTCAAAGGATGTGGAATATAAGGATTTGGGGCTTCTGATTATCGATGAGGAACAGCGGTTTGGTGTTGCACATAAAGAGAAAATCAAAAAGATGAAGGAAAACGTAGATGTTCTGACACTGACTGCAACACCGATTCCGCGAACTCTTCATATGAGCCTCATCGGTATCCGGGATATGAGCGTTCTGGAGGAGGCACCGAATGACCGCCTTCCGATTCAGACCTATGTCATGGAATACAATGATGAAATGGTAAGGGAGGCTATTGTGCGTGAGCTGTCACGGGGCGGACAGGTCTATTATGTTTATAACCGTGTCAATCAAATTGCAGATGTGGCCGCCCAGGTGCAGCAGCTTGTCCCGGAAGCCAATGTGGCGTTTGCCCATGGACAGATGCAGGAAAAGCAGCTTGAGCAGATCATGTTTGACTTTATTAATCAGGATATAGATGTTCTGGTGTCCACAACAATTATAGAGACGGGGCTGGATATTTCCAATGTCAATACCATTATTATCCACGATTCAGATAATATGGGACTGTCCCAGCTTTACCAGCTCCGGGGACGAGTGGGAAGAAGCAATCGTACTTCTTATGCGTTCCTCATGTATAAGAAGGATAAGATGCTGAAGGAAGTGGCAGAGAAGCGTCTTGCTGCAATTAAGGAATTTACGGATCTGGGAAGCGGCTTCAAAATTGCCATGAGGGATCTGGAAATCCGTGGCGCCGGAAATCTTCTGGGAGCAAGCCAGCATGGACATATGCAGGCTGTCGGCTACGATCTTTATTGTAAGATGCTGAACGAAGCGGTGAAAACCCTGAAGGGAATCCCTACGAAGGAAGACTTCCTTACTACGGTAGACCTCGATGTGGATGCCTTTATTCCACCGTCTTATATCGTGAATGAGGTGCAGAAGCTGGATATTTATAAGCGGATTGCCGGTATCGAGAACCAGGCGGAATGCGATGATATGAAGGAAGAGCTGCTGGATCGTTTCGGGGTGATTCCGACGGAGGCAGACAACCTTTTACGGATTGCTCTGATCCGCGTGGCTGCCCATAAGCTGGATATGATCGATGTCAAAGGAAAAAACAGCCAGATCGTGTTTACCTTAAAGGACGATGCGCAGATTCAGGTGCAGAATATTCCTATGCTGCTTGGCAGGGAGGAGCATTTAAGCTTCAATCCGAAAATGAGCTGTTTTGTATTTCATTATCAGAAGTGCGGTATGGTGGAAAAGGATGAAAGGCAGCTTCTGTCCTATACGGAAGAGCTGCTGCGGACCATGCAGGAGTGCCTGACCGTTCAGCCATGCCATTCATAAGCTGCCGTATCATATGGGGTGGCAGATTTATTACAAAAGTTCTATAATTTCTATAGGAAATTCGGACAAAATAGTGTAAACTGGAAAGTAACTATTCAGTACAGGTCGAAGCATTTACTGCCAAGACCGTAAGAAAATGATTCAATAATGCAAAATCCTATCGGCGAAGCCGATTTGGAATGGATTTTGCATCGTAACTGTGAAGGTACTGAACAGTTACACTGAAGAATAGATGTGGTTTATGACAAAAGTTAAGAGAACCTGAAAAGGGTAGGAGACAGTATGAATATTTTCATGGTTTTGAGTCTGATCGGTGGTCTGGCGCTGTTCCTGTACGGTATGCAGATGATGGGCGACGGTCTGAAAAAGGCTTCCGGCGGTAAGCTGGAAATGATTTTAGAGAAGCTGACGTCCAACAAACTTATGGCTGTTTTATTAGGTGCCGGTGTTACGGCAATAATCCAGTCTTCTTCGGCTACAACGGTTATGGTGGTCGGATTTGTGAATTCGGGCATCATGAGTTTATCCCGTGCGGTCGGTGTTATTATGGGCGCGAATGTTGGTACAACAGTTACGGCATGGATTTTAAGTATGACGGAGATTACCGGTCAGAGCCTGTTTTTACAATTGCTGAAGCCATCCTCCTTCTCACCGATTCTTGCAATTGTCGGTGTGGCGATCCTGATGACCGGAAAGAAGGAAAAGCAGCGTGATGGAGCGGCCATTATGCTGGGCTTTGCAATCCTGATGTTTGGTATGGAGATGATGTCCGGAGCAGTGGAACCTCTGGCTGAGTCAGAGGAATTTCAGAAGGTGCTGCTGATGTTTGCCAATCCGGTACTTGGTATGCTGGTTGGATGTGGATTCACCATACTGATCCAGTCTTCTTCTGCGGCAGTAGGTATCTTACAGGCTCTGTCCGCTACCGGAGCGGTTACCAATCTTTCGGCCATTCCGCTGATTATGGGTGCAAATGTCGGTTCTACTACAACGGCACTGATTTCCAGTATCGGTGCAAGCCGGAATGCGAAGCGTGCCGCACTGGTGCATTTCTATTTTAACATTATTAAGACCGTTACCTTTATGCTGCTGTTTTATTGCTTTAATGCCATTTTCCATTTTGCATTTGCCGGTCGGCCGGCAACCGCAGTGGGAATTGCAGTGATCCATTCCAGCTTTAATATCGCTGCGGCTATTATTTTCACACCGGTTTCTTCGATTTTTGAGAAGATGGCATATCTGACCATTCCGAAGCTTGAAAGCGAAGAAGAGGACAGGATTCCTGCCAAATCCGAGATCCAGATCCTGGATACCCGTTTCCTGAACACACCGGGATATGCTCTGGAGCAGTGTAAGAATGCAGCCATTGATATGGCGAATTATTCAAAAGAAGCGCTGTTTCTTGCCATCGACCAGATTGGGAAGTTTGATAAGAAGAGTGCGGCAAGAGTCATTGAGCTGGAAGAGCTGGTCGATCATTATGAGGATGAGCTGGGTTCCTATCTGGTAAAATTAAGCAGCCGTCATCTGACGGAGAAGGACAGTCAGGAGCTGTCGGTACTGCTTCACTGTATCGGAGATTTTGAACGGATTTCAGATCATGCAATCAACATTATGGAATCTGCAAGAGAGATGAACGACAAGAGCCTTTCTTTCTCTAAAAAGGCAGAAGAGGAACTGACTGTTTTTACCGGTGCCATTAAAGATATCGTGAATACCTCCATTCTGGTGTTCCAGGAGGAGGATTTAAAGCTTGCTCTTCAGGTAGAACCGTTAGAGGAGGTCATTGACCACCTGAATGCAGAAATCAAGAAGCGTCATATCAAGCGTCTGCGCAAGGGCAAGTGTACAATTGAAATGGGCTTTATTCTTTCGGATATTTCAACTAATTATGAAAGAGTTTCCGATCACTGTTCGAACATCGCGTTATGTCTCCTGCAGTTGAATGAGGATAATTTTGATACTCATATGTATCAGGAGAATATTTCCGCTTCGGATAACAAAGATTTTAATGAGGAGTATAAGCGTCTTCGTACCCATTATCAATTACCGTAAGTGATGCAGTCTGAACACATGCGTGAGGGGGATGTGGCATGGCGTTGATTTATATATTAGAGGATGACCGAAACATCCGTGAAATTGAAGAAATTGCATTAAAGAATGCTGATTATGAAGTGGTTTCTTTTGAAACTGCTGCAGAATTCGGGAAGAGGCTGAAGGAAAAGGTGCCGGATCTTTTATTGCTGGATCTGATGCTGCCGGATGCCGATGGCCTTCGGCTTGTGACGCAGCTGCGGCAGAATGTGATGACTATGAGCCTGCCGGTTATTATGGTGACTGCGAAGACAACGGAAATAGACAAAGTACGGGGACTTGACAGCGGCGCAGATGATTATCTGACGAAGCCGTTCAGTGTCATGGAACTGATTTCCAGGGTGAAAGCGCTTCTTCGCAGAAGTATGAAAGGATTAAAGGAACGTGTTATTACGATTGGAGAGATTTCACTTGATGTAGAGCGTCGCAAGGTGACGGTTGCGGGAGAACGCTGTGAGCTTACCTATAAAGAGTATGAATTACTGAAGCTCCTGATGAATAATGCCGGGATTGTGACTCCACGGGAGGAAATCCTAAGCAAAGTATGGGAAACGGATTTCGAAGGTGAGTCGCGGACGATTGATATGCACATTAAAACGCTCCGTCAGAAGCTTGGAAGCAGCGCGAACCGGATTAAAACCGTGCGGAATGTAGGATATTTGTTTGAAACGTCACCAATATAGGAAATGAAAATGCAGAAAAGATTTTATTATGAATTGATGGGAATAGCTGCCCTGGCAATTTTGGGAACATTATTGCTGGTGGTAGCTGTTTGTTTTTCCTACATGAATCCGGAATATCTGTCCGGGCAGCAGCAGGAAAAGATGATTCTTGTACTGATGATCGGCATTGCAGCAATTATGGCATTCTGCTTTTTGCTTGCGGGAATCTGGTCTCATCAGCTCGGAGAGAAGCTTCATCTTGGAAAAGAAGAGGACAATGAACTGAATGCAAAGCTACGGCAGGAATTCACAGCCAATGTGTCCCATGAGCTGAAAACACCTCTTACGGCAATATCCGGGTATGCGGAATTAATTGAAAACGGGATGATTTCATCCGATGATGAGATCCGGAGAATGGCAGGAGAAATTCATAACAATTCGGGAAGACTGATTACCCTGATTAATGATGTTATAAGACTGTCGGAGCTGGATGAAGAACAGGATGAAATTCTGGAGAAGGTTCCGCTTTCAGTGGTTGCACAAAGCAGTGTGAAAATGCTTCAGATTAACGCAGAAAAGCATCATGTCACGCTTACCTTTGAAGGGGAGGATGCTTTTATCTGGGGAACCAGACAGATGGTGGACGAGGTGGTCTATAATTTATGCGATAATGCCATCCGTTATAACAAAGAAAACGGAAGTGTTACCGTCCGTGTGTACAGGGAAAACGGCCGTGCGGTTTTACAGGTACAGGATACGGGAATTGGAATCCCGCAGGAATGCCAGGAACGCATATTTGAGCGTTTTTATCGTGTGGATAAGGGAAGGAGCAAGCTGACCGGAGGAACGGGACTTGGACTTGCGATTGTGAAACACATTCTGATGCGTCTGAAAGGAGAATTAAAGCTTGTCAGTACACCGGGACAGGGGACGATAATTACAATTGCGTTTCCTTCCTGCGAAGAGGACACGGACAGGTAGAAAAATAGAGGCATATGGTGTATACTGGGAAAGATGGAAGCAGGTATAAGGGGGAAGTATCTTATGCAGACGATGATTGTGTGTGAGGAAATCGGGGAATTGTTGGAACAGCTTGGCTTAGCCAGGAAGGAAAAGGGATTTGAGAGGCTTTCTTATGCAATTGCTGTAACCGCGCAGGAGTTTGAACGGGCAGGAAGTGTCACGAAACTGCTGTATCCGGATCTGGCGAAGCATTTTCAGACAACGCCGGAAAAGATTGAGAGATCACTCAGGCATCTTATTGAGAAATCCTGGGAAAAGGGAGAGAAAACCCGGTTCGAGGAATTATTCGGTTATCACAGGGATAATTCGGAGGTCCGTCCGACCAACAGTGAGTATATTGCAATCCTGGCTGACTGGATCCGGAGTGGCAGCTATGAGAATGGACTGGAAAGTATTGAGGAATTTGAGGTGGAAGGTAAGCAATGAAATTAAGCGTCATAGTCCCTGTTTTTAATATGGCATCAGATGATAAACTGAAATGGTGTATGGATTCGCTGGTCGGACAGACGATTTCTGATTACGAGATCATTGCAGTGGATGACTGTTCCACGGATGATTCCCTGTCCATTCTGCAGAATTATGAAAAGCGCTACCCCGGTAAGGTGATTGTGATTGCCTCTCCCGATAACCGGAAGCAGGGCGGCGCGAAGAACCTGGGACTGTCTGTTGCAAAGGGAGACTGGATCGGGTTTATTGATGCGGACGACTGGGTGTGCGCAGATTTTTATGAAAAGCTTCTGAATAAAGCAGAAGAAACCGGTGCGGATATGGTCGGCTGTGATTATCATCTGACCCCGGAGCACAATATGAAAATCGGACAGATTGTACACAATAATACGCCGGAACAGGCAGGTGTCCTGAATGAGGAAAAGTACCGGTCCCTCATTCTGGATGGTGGAAGTCTGGTGGTGAAGATTTACCGCAGACATATTATTCTCGATTATCCGAACCGTTTCCCGGAAGGGATTTTTTACGAGGATAATGCAATTGGCAATTCCTGGATGCTCCGGGCGAAGCATTTTGAATATCTGCAGGAGCCGTTATATTACTATTACCAGCATGAGGCATCGACGGTGCACACCATTACGAAAAAGCGGTGTGAGGATCGTATGGAGGCTGCCCGGATTATGGTGAAGGAGGCGAAGGAATTTCAATTCTTTGATACCTATTATCCGGAGCTGGAAAGCAGCTTTACCACCCTGTTTTATGTGAATACCCTGTTTTCCTATCTGGCAGGTTCCGGCAGGAAGGAATATCGTTTCATAAAAGCTCTGGGGGATGAAATGCGGAGTACTTTTCCTGATTTCCAGCAGAATAAGTATTATGAGAAGAGAGTCCATGCGGAGGAACGCAGGCTGATCGCCATGCAGCAGAAGTCAACGCTTTATTTTATGATCTATTACAAAGTGCTGTGGACCTACCGGAAGCTGCGTAAGTGTTTGGCTGCACAGAAGTAAATGATCAGCATCGCATGTTTTATTGTAACTATTCAGTACAGGTCGAAGCATTTACTGCCAAGACCGTAAGAAAATGATTCAGTAATGTAAAATCCCATCGGCGAACCCGATTGGGAGTGGATTTTGCATCGTAACTGTGAAACAGCAGTTTTAATGTGAGGTCAATGGGAGAAAAAGATGAGTAGTCCGGGAAGAAGCAGAATTTATGTGTGTCATACCTTTTATCATGCCTACATTACCTGTCTGAAGGAGCTTCATATACAACGTGATCCGGTACAGAAGCAGGCGGGAGCAGTGCTCCTTTTGAGCAGTATGTCGAATGATTTCGGTAATTTAAAGGAACGTGCCGGGAAGTCCGGTTTATTTACGGAGGTCCTTCCATTTGATGAAAAGGAAGAGACTTACTTTCCGGAGCTTGCAAAGTACCGGACCGATACCGGGAACCTTGTAAAGAACATGCTCCAGCGTATCCGCTTTACCAGGAAATTCGGTAAATTATTAGAGCCGTATATTCCGGTCGATTTTAAGAGGTTCGATGATATTTATGTGTTCTGTGATTCCGATCCGATCGGTTACTATCTGAGTACGCATAAGATTTATTATCATGCGGTTGAGGATGGTCTGAACTGCATCCTTTATTATGATACGGCCCGCTACGATAACCGTGGACATTTTAAGCTTAAGGCATGGATGTCGAAGCACAATCTGATCTTTATCCAGAACGGCTATAACAAATACTGCCTTGATATGGAAGTGAACGATGCTTCGGTTCTTCCGTATCCCTGTGAGAAATATCTGGAGAAGCCGCGTAAGGAGCTGACCGATGATCTGACCGAGGAAGAAAAGGATACGGTAGTCGGGATGTTCATTGAGAATAAGGACAAACTGGAAACCATACTTCGCGAGGGCATGAACCATGAGCATAAGGTGCTGGTTCTGACCGAGCCGTTGTGCGACCTTGAGACACGGAAACGTATCTTCCGGGATATCATTGCGCAGTATGGCAGCATCAACGGAGAGCCGGCGCAGATTCTGATGAAGCCGCATCCCCGTGATGTGCTGGATTATGAGAAAGAATTTTCGCAGTATATTATTCTGGATAAGAAGTTTCCGATGGAAATTCTGAATTATATAAAGGATCTTAAATTTGACCGGGTGATTTCAGTGCTTACCGTAACGGATGCCATTTTATTTGCGAAAGAAAAGCTGTTCCTGGGGGAGGACTTTATGGACAGGTACGAAGCACCTGAAATTCACAGACAGAATGAGCAGATCTATTAAAAAAGGGGATTAAGGTGAAAGAGGGAATGAAAATGTTTTCTTTAAAGAACGAAGAAGTGAATGTAGGAAGGCAGAGGGAGCTGGATCTGGTAAAGGGGTTTCTGATGATTATGATCATATTGATCCATTCCTTTCAGACGATCGGGAACCTTGATACGGTAAATTCATACGCGCATGAAATATTGTTTGCACTGTTTATGCCGACAGGAGCCTGCCTGTATCTGTTTGCGATGGGATTTGGAAGTGTTTTTACAAGACATTCGGAACCTAAGGATATGGTGAAAAACGGGATAAAGCTGTTAGCCTTTCAGGCCTTAAGTAATCTGTGTTATGCCGCAGTGATCGTCATCAGCTTCTGCTTAAGAAACCTGATTGCGGGAGAAGTGCCGGGCAGCAGGGAATTATATCAGGAAAACCTGTATGCGGTACTTACCTTCGTCAATATCTTCTTCATATCCGGTATGTGTTATCTGGTGCTGGCATTATACAAAAAATTAAATGTAAAGCCGGGCGGATACATCATAAGCGCAATTGTTGTGGGAATTGTAACACCGTTTACCAGACTGCTGGTTTCGGACAATCAGGCGCTGAACTGGATTCTGGATATGACATTTGGCGGAAAAGGGGAAACAAGCTTCTGCTTCTTCCCATATCTGAGTTATGTATTTTCAGGATATGTGTTTGCCAGGGTGATCCGGCAAATTCCGGAAGAAGAAAAGGGAGATTTCTACAAAAAGAGTGGAATCATCTGCGGAGTAATCGCCGCAGTCTGGTTTATAAGCTGTATCGTATTGCATCCGAATGTGGATGATTTCTTTAATTATATGCTGGATCAATACCGGACACCGGGACTTTTGAAGGTCATTGGAAGCCTTTGTACCATCCTGCTCGTATTTGCCATTTCCTTCCGGGTGATGCCGCTGATTGAAAAGTGGAAATTCGGGTACAACAAGCTTTGCTTTTATTCGAAGCAGATTTCAAAAATGTATGCCGTACATATCGGAGTATATTATGTCATTGGCGGCTTTACAGCATTTGGCGGCTTTGGGGTGAAAGCATGTGTCTTATGGTCTGTGGCCGGGCTTATTGTAACCGACCTGCTTGTACAGGGCTACCTCAGGATAGAAAGCAGGATTAAAAAATAAAATGTAACTATTCAGAGCCATGCAAATTATGACAATATGGATGTCGAATGCTCGCATTCGTAAGGACATTTGACATAATTTATATGGCGAAGTAACCACATGAGGTAAACTTAAGTTGCGTTAGCAACGGTTTTACGAATGGGGTTCTGAATAGTTACAATAAAATAAAAGTAAGCGCAAAAATTGAAAGTAAGCGTAAAAAGTGAGCAGAGAACGTTTAAAGAGGATTGACATGACAGAAAGAATTCCAACCCCATATTTTTTACTGGATGAACCAATTTTACAGAGATATTTTGATATGCTGACGGAAGCATTAAAGGAAAACTGGCCCAATTACCGGATCGGGTATTCCTTTAAGACGAACTCACTCCCCTGGCTGGTGAACTTCTATAAGAAGCAGGGGGCTTATGCGGAAGTAGTATCCAGAGACGAATATGGATTGGCAAAATATCTTGGATTTCAGGATTCGGAAATTGTTTATAATGGACCTTATAAGGACGAGCAGTCCTTCCGGGATGTGGTGCTGGCCGGAGGATATGTAAATTTGGATTCCAAATGGGAGCTGGAATGGCTGACAAAGCTTTCAGAGGAATTGAAAGAAGAGGAGATTTTAACAGATTCTTCCGGTAATAGTGAAGCGGGCAGAGAGAAGAAGACACGAGAAAACGGAAAAGTAAGTGAAGTAAGTGAAATCCGGGTCGGAATCCGTGTGAATTTTAATCTGGAACAGATGTGCCCCGGGGAAACGACCATGGGAGAAACGAGCGGACGGTTTGGCTTTTCTTATGAAAATGGTGAGTTTGCCAAAGCACTTTCCTATGTAAGAACGCTTCCTCATGTAAGGGTTACAGGACTTCATCTTCATTCCAGCAGTAAAAGCCGCAGCGTACAGATCTTCCGCAGTATTGCACAGATGGCCTGCAGGCTGAAAAGGGAATTTGATCTTACGTTATCCTATGTGGATATCGGAGGCGGTTATTGTGGAGGAATGGAAGGAAGACCGGAATATCCGGATTATTTCCCGGCCATTGCAGAAGAACTCCACAGGGAATTTGATCCGGAGCAGACACGGCTGGTTGTAGAACCCGGAATTTCGCTGATTTCCAAGGGGTCCTTCTTTGTAACCAGTGTGATCGATGTGCGGGACATCCGGGATACCCGGTATCTGATTACTGATGGCAGCCGGTTTAATATTGATGCAACCATGATTAAATCCTCATACCTGTATCATACGAAGCTGCAGAATCCGTCTGCACCTACAATGGAAAGACAGGAGATCACCGGTTATACCTGTATGGAATGTGACCGGCTTTTCACGATGGAGAACCTGCCGGAGCTTCAGACGGGGGATCAGATTATTTATGAGAATGTCGGGGGATACACCATTAGTCTGAATCCATTGTTTATTCAGTATTTCCCTGCGGTTTATGTACGTAATGGAGAGCAGATGACGGAAGTCCGCAGGAAGTGGACGGCGAAGGAATACGTGCAGGGGAATATATGGTAGAAACGAAAGGAATAACAGATGATATGTCAAACAATATTTTAATTCTGAGCTGCGGTACAAGAGATCTTCTTGTACGTTATTTTAAAAGGGCAGATTATGAACGGGTGATCGGTGCAGATTGCAGTGAATTGGCACCTGCACTTTATGAGGCGGATAAATATTATCTGATTCCGAGAATGAAGGAAGAGGGCTATTTTGATGCAATTCTGGAAATCTGCCGCAAGGAAGGGATTACGGCAATTCTTCCGTTACAGGAGGATGAATTAAATCTGATTTCGGAAAACAGGGAGCTGTTTGAGCAGGAGGGAATCCGGACGATTGTTTCACCGGTAGAAACCTTGCAGATCTGCAGAGATAAATATTGTTTCTTTGAGCATATGACGGAGCATGGGATTCCGGTGCTGAATTCCTATATTGATCTGGACAAATTTGAGAAGGCATATGAAGCAGGGAAGATCGGGTTCCCGGTATTTGTCAAGCCTGTCCGGGGGGCAGGAAGCGTTGGCGTGATGAAGGTTTCCTGTATGGAGCTTTTGAAGGCGTTATTTGCGTATAGTGAAGAGCCTCTTCTGATTCAGGAATTCTGTAATGGCAGGGAATTCGGAATTGATGTATATGTGGATCTTGTAAGTGGTGAAGTAGTGGATATATTTGCAAAAGAAAAGCTCAGGATGCGTGCAGGAGAGACAGAGAAGTCTGTTACCAGTAATGATCCGGCATTGAAGGAGTTTGTTTATCGTGCGGCTTCCACGCTGAAGCTGTCCGGACCGGTTGATATGGATGTTTTTGAAAAAGACGGGATATTTTATCTGTCAGAGATCAATCCGAGATTTGGCGGAGGCTTCCCTCATGCGTATGCCTGTGGTGTGGACACGCCCTCTTATATTTTACAGAATTTGCAGGGAATAGCGAATGAGAGCCATTTACAGGAGAAACGGGAAGAAATCTATGTCTTAAAGTATTCTGATATTCTGTGCATTGATCGTTGAGAAGGCATGTTATATGGCTGGTAGTATTGGAAAGGATAATCAGGAACGGGATTTGAGCAGTGCAAGCAGCGCATCTGCGATGCGGACCGCACCATTTCCATCCACAAGCTGCTGCATCCTTTTGGAAATATTCCTGTAACGAAGAAGGCGCGCGGAAGCGGCCTGATTCCGGACATAAGGATTCATGGAGGTAACCCAGTGGGCTGCCTCTTTTTTTATGGATTCCTCGTTCGTGCGGACATCGCCGAGGCAGGGGATGGCATCGTTCTGCGCAAAGGCATTCGCAGACGCAATCTGATTATCCGCAATGATAAAGCTTGCGGTGGGAACACCAACTGCACACAGCTCGTAAAGTGTTGTCCCGGCAGCCGAAAGCGCAAGATCACAGGACTGCATCAGGAAAGCCATATCCGAAACACCCTGATGGAGAACAACTGTGGAAGCCTTGGCAGATGCTGAAGAAGAGATATACAGATTTTGCGTATCAGCCAGTTCACACAATGCCTGACGGTCAGGATTCATGCTGCCTAAAAGAAGATGAAAGCAGTAGCCCGGAGGGCATTCGGCAAGCAGGTATTTCGTAAGATGGAGAGTGGTATGATACGGATCGGAACCGCCGGATGCTATGAGGACATGGCAGACTTTATCATCGGATATCATGGGGATCTCTTTTGCTGCAGACTGAAACTGGGGACGGAGAGGTGCAAAGGCACCGCCTAACAGCTTCTTCCCGGCACGGGTGTAGGAATGCTCATATTCCTGCTGTGTTTCCGGGGTGAGGATGTCATAATTGATGACCAGGTCAACCGGATAATCAAAGGCGCGCAGATCGTCCAGATAGACAAGAGTAACATGGTTTTTAAGGGATAAAAAATAGCGTTCGGTTACAAAGTAGGAATCCACCAACAGGACCGGCTTAGCTGCAGAAGGGAGAGCTGTGCCGGACACCGGGGGGAAAGCCCCGCTGGAAGCCGGTGCGTGGACATGGGAAGGCTCGCACCTGTCAATAAGTGCGAGTAATTCCGGCAATTCCCTTTCCGGATCATCATACCGGGCAGTTTCAAGAATATGAACCGGAAATTCTTCCTTACAGTCGAAAAAGCCACAGAGTAAAGCCTTGCTTTCCTGATCGGAAACGAGGAAGGTGATGGGGAAACCATCAGAATCCGTAAAAGTTGTACCTGCAGCCTGCTGCTCCTTTTTTAATGCCCGGGCAATCGAAAGACACCGCACTAAATGTCCGGTGGCAATTTCGGTATTTCCATCTGCTCGAATATAAATTACTGAATCAGCTCCCATGCCAGAGGAGTTCCTTTCTTTAAGAAATGCTTTGCCCTTTTGCCGAGCACTTCTTCATAATACATGGTATGAAGTCCGATCCCGGGACGGATCGAACGGATATTTTCGGGGGTTAAGGTTTCGCCCTCTGCAATGTCTTTGACAACGAAAAGAGAGCGGGAACCGCGGTGCTCCTGCTTTTGTTTTTCAGTCAGAACATATTCGGAAGAGCCGAGTGCCTTATCTAAAATACGGATTTCATCAACCATCTGCTTAAATTCCTGCGGCTCCATGGAAAATCCACTGTCCGGGCCGCCGTCCGCACGGCGGAGAGTCAGATGCTTTTCCACCATTTTAGCACCAAGAGGAACGGCTCCTGCAGAGACAATGGTTCCCAGGGTGTGATCGGAAATTCCGGTCAGGCAGTCGTAGGTTTTTGCAAGGGTCGGAATGACGTTCAGGTTGACCCCTTCATAGGGCGTCGGATAGGCAGACACACATTTTAACAGGATAACATCCTCATTGCCCTCTTCCTTACATACCGCAAAAGCGCGCTCAATATCCTCCGGATAAGCAATTCCGGTAGCGAAAATAACAGGCTTGTGCAGTTTTGCAACCTTACGGATCAAGGGAATATCATTGATTTCGTAGGAGGCAATTTTGTAAGCGGGAACGTTGAGCTCTTCCAGAAAATCCACAGCTGTGAAGTCAAAGGGAGAAGAGAAGCATTCCATGCCAAGCTTATGTGCCTCTTCGATGAGCTTCGGCTGCCATTCCCAGGGGGTATATGCCTGTTTATAAAGATCATATTCGGAGATGCCGTCCCACAGACCGCCTTTATTCATGAAACAGTCATCGTGGCAGTCGATGGTCAAAGTATCGGCAGTATAGGTCTGCAGCTTGACGGCATCCGCACCGGCTTCGGCAGCTGCGTGGATGATTTCCACGGCGCGGTCATAATTCTGATTATGGTTGGCAGAAACCTCCGCCACAATAAAGGTAGGAGAAGCGGCACTGATGGTACGCTTCCCGAGCTGTATGGTATGATTCATGGAAAGTCCTTTCTGTGAATGTAATGATAGCAAATTTGTAACTATTCAGAACCACATTCGCAAATTTTAATTAAATAAGCATTCGATGTCTATAGGGTTATTATTTACATGACTTTGAATCGTTATCAAGACTCTGAATGAAGCCTGCGGTATTTGATTTCTGCAATTTCCCAGTCCTCTAAGGTATCTATGTCCTGAACTTCCATTTCGGTTAAAACAAGAGGTACCTGTCCCTTGACATCGGTAGTTCCCTCTTTTAAGAAAACGTCGGTGCGGCAGGCATAGAACTGTCCACAATCGTGATAAATCTTCTGTAAATCCTGGCTTCTTGCAAGGGCATACTCCGGAAACTGGCGTTTTAAGAAACCTTCCTCACTGATTAATAATCCTCTCTGCGGGGGATAGGAAAAGGGCACCACCGGCATTACGGAATCCGAGTCAGCAAGAAGGTCCATAGCCTGTTTCAGCCGTTCACCGGTGACAAAGGGAGCGGTCGGGTAGATGCAGCAGAAGTTGTCAAAATGCTCACCACGTTCCTCGTAGGTTTTCAGTACCTCCATAATGACATCATCGGTGGAGGCATAGTCATTAGCCGTTGCTTCTGACCGGAAAAAAGGAACCGAAGCACCGTATTTTACTGCAATTCCGGCAATCTCCGGATCATCGGTAGATACCATGACTTCATCAAAGGCTCCGGAAGAGCGTGCGGCCTCAATGGAGTAGGCAAGAATCGGCTTCCCGCAGAATTCCTTAATATTTTTACGCGGAATACGCTTGCTGCCTCCACGTGCTGTGATCATTGCAAGATTATGACTCATGGAAGAATACTCCTTTTTATTCATAAAAAATTGGTGTAACTATTCAGAACCCCATTCGTAAAACCGTTGCTAACGCAACTTGAGTTTTACTCATGTGGTTACTTCGCCATATAAATTATGTCAAATGTCCTTACGAATGCGAGCATTCGACGTCCATATTGTCATAATTTGCATGGCTCTGAATAGTTACAAATTAGCAATTCAAGTATACCTTATCTGTTATCGGATTGCAAAGAGATATCTGCGCGCAATGTCTGCCGGTTATGATTTTGCATGATAGACGAAGCGCAGAAGTTGTGATACACTGTAAACAACAGTTCAGCCATGCAGAAATGAATATACAGGATGACCGTGGGAGCTTGCTCACAAAGGGCAGCTTGTATATTCATTTCTATAGGGCGGACGCCCGACATGAAATAAGCTGCCGGAAAGCATGTATATTTGTCAGCCAATCAGAACAATCCGGCAGCTTATGAATGGGCATGGCTGAACTGTTGTGGAAATTCATGCAGAAATGAATATACAGGATGACCGTGGGAGCTTGCTCACAAAGGGCAGCTTGTATATTCATTTCTATAGGGC
>ERZ856578.1234-NODE-1234-length-49507-cov-10.172952_pt1 | contig 49507 bp, 41 predicted proteins | sample MGYA00514384_ERZ856578 | MGnify/ENA primary metagenome ERZ856578 (study PRJEB29103, sample SAMN06111958) | human gut metagenome | biome: human gut; feature: ankylosing spondylitis patient; material: healthy_person | host: Homo sapiens | place: China:Hangzhou...
TTCGGTTTTCCTCTTGACATAATAAATCACCCCATCTGTTAGATAGTATATCATACTGTCTAACAAATGGGGTGCAGTTCAGGGGACGAGCTGCAGGGATTATGCGCGGGTCTTCAGGACTTCGTGCTCGGGTACGGGGGCGTCCATGGCGCGCGGGGCGCCTTCGACCCACTGGATGGCCTTCTTGGGGCACTTACTTACGCAGGTACCGCAGCCATTGCACTTGGTGTAGTCGATGACAGCCACATTGTCTTTCAGGAAGATTGCCTGATTCGGGCAGTTGCGCACGCACAGGCCGCAGGCAATGCAGCCGACCTTGCAGGTCTTGTTGACCACAGCACCCTTGTCCTTGCTGCTGCACTTAACGGCAGGCTGGGGGGCAATAGGCTTCATCTGGATGACCTTGCGCGGGCAGACAGCGGTGCAGGCAGTGCAGCCGGTGCACTTTTTGCGGTCGACTACCGCCACACCATTGATGACATGGATGGCATCGAATTTGCAGGCACGGGTGCAGTCACCCAGGCCTAAGCAGCCGTAGGCGCAGGCACTGGGGCCGCCAGCCAGAGCTGCCGCAGCGGCACAGGTCTGGATGCCCTGATAGTCAAAGCGCTTACCGCAGTTTTCGCCGCCAGCGCAGATGACCGTAGCACGCAGGCTGGGGCGGTCATCGGTATCGTTGCCCATGATGGTGTTGATGGCGTCGGCCGCCTTGTCACCACCGGGGGCACATTTAAAGGTAGGGGCACCGTCCATGACGATGGCCTTGGCGTAGTCGGCACAGCCGGCATAGCCGCAGCCGCCGCAGTTGGCACCGGCCAGGCACTCGGTGATCTGTGCAATACGGGGGTCCTCATACACAGCCATGAATTTGGAAGCAAGCACCAGAATGACGCCGCCGGCCAGACCCAGCACCACCAGTACCACGATAGCTAATACGATAGGGTTCATTCTCTCCATTCCCCTTTCTTACAGAATCGCGTTGATGATGTTTTCGACCAGACCACCAAAGCCCATGAAGCTGAGCGAGGTGATAGCGGCGGAAACCAGCGTGATGGGCAGGCCCTTGAAGCTTTCCGGCGGGTTGGAGGCCTCGACGCGCTGACGCACGCCGCAGAACAGCAGCATAGCCACCAGGAAGCCCACACCGGCACCGGCTGCGCAGACGAGAGCCTCGGCATAGGCCATGCCGAAACCGAACTCAGTCACAACAGCGGAGTAGTCCTGCACGGCCAGGATGGTAACGCCCAGCACGCAGCAGTTGGTGGTGATCAGGGGCAGGTAGACGCCCAGGCTCTGGTACAGGGCCGGGACGTACTTTTTCAGCACGATCTCGATGAGCTGGACCAGAACGGCGATGACCAGAATGAAGACAATGGTCTGCAGATAGCCGAGATTAAACTTATCCAGCAGCAGGATCTGCATGGGGAAGGTGACGGCAGTGGCAATGACCATAACAGCGATAACGGCCGCGCCCATGCCGACGGAGGAATCCAGCTTTTTGGAAACGCCCAGGAACGGGCAGATGCCCAGGAACTGAACCAGGACGTAGTTGTTGACCAGGATCATGCTGAAGAAGATCGTGGCAAAGGTTGCGATATGTGCACTCATTCCTCAGCGCCCCCTTTCTGCTCTTCTTTGGCGGCGTCGATCTTTTCCAGCATCACATCGCCGCAGCTCTTGCGCTCGATGGGCTTGTTGAGCTTGCGCTCCAGCCAGACACAGCCAGCCATCAGGCAGCCGAAGACGAAGAAGCCGCCAGGTGCGGAGTTCATCACGGTCATCTTGTCGACACTGTCGGGGATGATGGTGATGCCCAGCCAGGTGCCGTTGCCGATGATCTCACGGATGGAGGACATCAGCAGCATGGTCAGGATGTAGCCGATGCCCATGCCCAGGCCGTCCAGAGCGGAGTCGACAACGGTGTTTTTGCAGGCGAACATCTCGGCACGGCCGAGGATGATGCAGTTAACGACGATCAGGGCCAGGTACACACCCAGGGATTTGTACAGGGCGGGTACGAAAGCCTGCAGCACCATCTGCACCACGGTAACGAAGGTGGCGATGATGACAATATAGCACGGCAGATGCACCTTGGCCGGGATGACCTTGCGCAGAGCTGAGATAACGATGTTGGAGCAGATCAGAACAAAGGTCATGGCAAGACCCATGCCGACAGCGCCGGAAACGGTGGTGGTAACAGCCAGTGCGGAGCAGCAGCCCAGCACCAGGCGCAGGACGGGGTTCTCGCGAATGATGCCCGCCGTAAAGACTTTCCATTTGCTCGGTTTCTCGTTCATCTTTACAGCACCCCCTTGATCTCATTGTTGTAGCAGTCGATTGCCGCGTTGACGGCGTTGAACACTGCGTTGCTGGAATAGGTGGCGCCGGACAGGGCATCCACGGGGCTGCCGTTGGAGACTTCGCCGCCGTTCCAGCCCACAAAGCCGGAAGCAAAGCTGTCATCGGCCACCTTGGAGCCAATGCCGGTGGTCTGGGTGGAAGCGTCGATGCTGATGTTGGAGACAGCGCCCTCGGCGTCAAAAGCGACGTAGACGGTGACGTCCTTGCCGGAGTAGCCGGAGGCAGCAGCCTTGACGGCCACATCGCCGTTGGCAGTGGTGACAGCGCCCTGCACACCATCGGTGGTCAGGTTCTCAACCTCGGTCATGTCGTCGGACGTGGTGCCCTCCGGCAGGACAGAGACATAGGCGGCCAGCGTTTCCGCCTTGGTATTTTCCTCGATAATGGGGGCCGTGATGTCGTTCAGCACGGCCAGCAAAGCGCTGCAAATCAGGCAGATAGCCACCAGCACGATGACCGGCAGGACCAGCTCTTTAAAAGCGCTCTGGTTTTCGGTATTTTTCTCGTTTGCCATCAGGCTTTGCCCCCTTCCTCAGCGGCCTTCTTGGCCTTTTTGGGCTTCTTGTAGCCCAGCGGGGTCTGGTGACCCCAGGCGTTGAACCACGGAGTCATCAGGTTGCCCAGCAGGATGGCATAGCTCATGCCTTCATTCATCGAGCCGAAGTGGCGGATGAGGAAGGTGATAAGGCCGATGAAAACGCCATAGAACAGCTTGCCCTTAGTGGTGAACGGGCTGGTCACGTAGTCGGTCGCCATAAAGACAGAGCCGAACAGCAGGCCGCCGGACATGCACTCGATCAGGGCAGCGTAGGGGTCGCCGGTGTTCAGGGTGGTCAGGATAAAGACGGTGGTCACGATGGTGACGGGGATGGTGGCCTGGATGGTCTTTGTGGCAACCAGGTAGGCAAAGCCCAGCAGGATGGCCAGCACGCAGACCTCGCCCATCATGCCGCCGTGCAGGCCCAGGAACATATCCAGCAGGCTGACGGCATGGCGGTCCACACTGGAGGCCAGCGGCGTGGCGGAAGCCAGGGCATCCACTGCCATATCCGGGTAGACGTAAGCAGTCATGCGGGAGGTAAAGCCCAGGAACAGGACGATACGGCCCACCAGCGCAGGATTGGCAAAGTTATAGCCCAAGCCGCCGAACAGCTGCTTGGTAATAACGATAGCCACAAAGGCACCCACAACGGCAATCCAGAGCGGCATGCCCACCGGCATGTTCAATGCCAGGATGATACCGGTGACCACGGCGGAGAGGTCACCTACCGTGTTGGACTTGTGGAGCAGACGCTCATAAATGTACTCAAATGCCACACAGGCAAAGGTGGTGACAACCACCAGCAGCAGGGCCCGTGTGCCGAAGATCAGTGCCGAAGCCAGCACGGCGGGCAGCAACGCAATGACAACATTGCCCATCAGACCGCGGGTGGTGGAATGGTCACGGATATGCGGCGAGGCAGTAACAAGCAGACGATCTTCCATAAATCATTTGCCTCCTTTCCGCAGTTCGCCCAGGTACCATGCCTTGGCAAGCGTCATTGTCTGGCTGACGGGGCGCTTGGCCGGGCAGGCATAGGTACAGCTGCCGCAGGCAACGCAGAGGTCGACGCAACGGGCTTTCAGGGTGCCAAAATCCTTGTTGTTGAAGGCCGCAACCGCCTCCACAGGTTCCAGGCCCATGGGGCAGGCCTCAATGCAGCGACCGCAGCGGATGCAGGCCGAAGGCTCCGGCAGGACAGCTGCCTGCTTGCTGAACAGCAAAAGGCCGTTGTTCTGCTTCAGCACGGGGTAGTCCGCGCTGGGGGCAGCGCCGCCCATCATAGGGCCGCCGAAGATGATTTTGCCCAGTTCGACACCCTCTTTGATGCCGCCGCAGGCTTCAATCACATCACGGTACAGCGTGCCGATGGGCACCTCGATATTCTGCGGCTTGGCAATGGCATCGCCCTCGACGGTGACACGCTTGGATACCAGAGGAATACCAGTTTTCAGGTACTTGCCCAGGGTGGATACACTGGTCACGTTCATAATCACGCAGCCGGCGTCGGCGGGCAGACCGGGTTTGCCGGTGGGGCCCACCTGGGGCACCTCACGGCCGGTGCAGGTCTCCACCAGCGTTTTCTCAGCGCCCTGCGGGTAACGCATGGGCAACGGTTTGACCTCGACACCCTTCATATTGCGCACGAGAGAGCAGAGCAGATCGATGCACTCCGGCTTATTGCGCTCGATACCGATGATGCAGTGCGGGATCTCGCAGTACTTCATGACGGCTTCGATACCGGAGATGATGGTATCGCTGCACTCAAGCATTTCGCGGCAGTCAGTGGTCAGGTAAGGCTCACACTCGGCTGCGTTGATGAGCAGCGTATCGATGGTGTTGGCAGCCAGCTTGACATGGGCCGGGAAACCGGCGCCGCCTACGCCCACCAGGCCGCAGTTCTGCACGGCAGCCATCAGGCTGGGTTTGTCGGTGACCGTCGGTGGTACGCAGGCCGGGTCGATGGTCTGCTCGCCGTCGGTCTTGATGGCAACGGCAGTGGTCATGCTGCCGTTGACCATGCGCATTGGGGCAACATCCTGTACCGTGCCGGATACGCTGGAATAAATGCTGGCACTGACAAAGCCGCCGGCCTTGCCGATGAGAGTACCAACCATAACGGTGTCGCCTTTTTTGACGACGGGCTCGGCCGGGGCACCGATGTGCATCGACATGGGAATAATGACATGCTCAGGCGTAGGCATCTTAACGGTGGCCAGCCCGGCAGTCGCTTTCGCATGGGGCACATTCGCGCCTTTGGCGGAGCGTTTCAGGGATTTGAACAAGCTATTTCCCCCATTCTGGTTTGGCACAGCGGACGGTTGAACGCCCCTGCTGTGCCCTGATTTTTGTGCCCACCAGGCGGAAACGCACGGTTTTAACGGCGTTCTCTCCCCGCGAAACGGGCAATAATACGATTTCATTGTAACCGCCTTTAAAAAGCAAGTCAAGGCGATTCGGTACACTTCGGCCAAACTGTCAGAAAGAGAGCAATTTATGCAAAACTTTGGCTCTTTGTTGCAGAATTTGTACGATTCTTGCAGGAATTGTGAATTTTATAACGTCAAATTTATGACAATTTTTCCATACCGAAACAGACGGCCCCAAAACAGGACCGTCTGCTTACCTATTTAAATATAAGTCAATTACAGCTCGATCTCCTGCAGGCGCAGCAGGGCGAGGATATAGATCTTCAGCGCTTCGATCAGCTTATCGAAGTTGGCACCCTCGTTGGCACCGTGCATCGGGCCGGCGAATTCCGGCAGGGGCAGGTCGGTGTGCTCGGGGCCGAAGCTGACCGCATAGGGGAAGTGGCGGGCGTAGGTGCCGCCGCCCATGGTAAAGGGGGTCTTGCCCTCACCGGTCACATCGTTGTAGGTGGTGATCAGCGTCTGGATAGCCGGGCTGTCGGCTGCGATGTAGAACGGCACGCGGCTGGACAAGTCCTCCAGGTGGGCAGCGTCGCCGCAGACCTGGGTCATGATGGCGGTCATCTTCTCGGGGTCGGTATTGGTGGGATAGCGGCAATCGAAGCTCTGGCGGATAACGCCGTCCTTCATCTCGATCGTGCCGCCGATAATGGTCAGCGGGTCGAACAGGCCGTCGTCTGCGGCAATGCCCAGGGCACTGCCGTCGGTGGAGGCGTGCAGGGTGTGCAGCACCTGCAGGTAGGCATCCTCCTGCGGGGTGCAGACGCCGCTCTTGAGCAGGCAGTCCACGATCAGGCTGATGGCGTTGACGGTGCCTTCGGGCATGGCGGCGTGTCCGCTCTTACCCCAGCCGCGGATGATGGTGGAGCCACCCTCCCCTGCCTCGAAGGTCACGCCTTCGGTCTGGACCAGGGCGCCGGCGGCGACCTGCACAGTGCAGGAAGCGCGGTCCGGCACGGCGTTGTGAGCCACGCCGCCCTCAAAGGCGGTGATGATGCCGTCCAGCTTGGGGCTGACGATCTCACCGTTGAAGCCGCCCTTCTCGCCGTTGCAGACCGGGAACTCGGCATCCGGAGTGAAGCAGAAAGCGGGCATAGGGTAATGCTCGGCGTAGTAGTCCACATCGTGCATGTTGGTCTCCTCGTTGGCGCCAAGCAGGGCGCGGACGGGGTACTTCAGCTGCACGCCGCTGTCTTTCAGATACTTCAGCGCATACAGGCACAGGATGCTGGGGCCTTTGTCATCGGCCACGCCGCGGCCCAACAGCCAGCCATCCCGCACGCGGACGGTGTAGGGGTCGGCGTCCCAGCCGTTGCCCTCGGGCACTACATCGGTGTGGGTGATGGTGGCCAGGAACTTCTGGTCGTCAGCGATAGTGCCGGTCTCAGCCCAGCCGATGTAGCTGTCGGCGTTGCAGGTGGAAAGGCCCAGCTCCTCGGCAATTTCCAGTGCCTTGGCCAGCGCGGCCTTGGGCCCGGGGCCGAACGGGGCACCGGGGGCAGCTTCGCCCTCGACACTGGGAACGGCCACCAGACGGGTGATGTCCCGCAGGATGTTGTCGCGGTTTTCTTCGGCAAAGGCGTCGATGGACGCCCAACGCGGATCATTCATAAAGGAATCCTCCTATAAATTTACGTTTGCACTAGTATAACACAAAGCGGAAAAAAGTAAAAGGCAGTATCGCACAAATCCTAATGCCTTTGCAGCAAAAATTGTGCAGTACCGCCTGGAGGTGTTGCCTTAATCTTTCTCTTCGGTGTCGGCGTTCATGGTGACGATCTCGGCAATTTTGCAGCCGGTGGGGGTGCCTGCCAGGCCGCCAATGCCGGTCTCCCGCAGGTCCTTGCTCATGGCGTTGCCGACTTCGGCCATGGCATCGATGACTTCATCGGCGGGGATGTGGCCAACGACCCCAGCCAGCGCCATGTCGGCGGCGGAGACAGCGTTCATCGCACCGATGACATTGCGCTTGACGCAGGGAATCTCGACAAGGCCTGCAACGGGGTCGCAGACAAGGCCCTCGAGGTTGGTCAGGGCCATGGCGAAAGCTTCGGCACACTGCTCGGCCGTGCCGCCCTTTAAGTCGACGAGGGCTGCGGCGGCCATGGCGCTGGCGGCGCCCACCTCGGCCTGGCAGCCGCCCTCAGCCCCTGCTAAGGTGGCGCGGCTGGCGACCACCTGGCCGAAACCGGCGGCGACATACAAGGCGCGGCAGACAGCTTCTTCATCAGCCGAGCCGGTGCGCCAGAGCGGCAGCAGCACCGCAGGCAGTACGCCGCAGCTGCCTGCGGTGGGTGCAGCTACGATGCGCTTCATGCAGGCGTTGCACTCGGCGGTTTTGAGGGCCTCGGCCATGACGGATGCAAAGTAGCCGCTGGCGTAGAGTGTCCCCCGGGCGGCAGCCTGCTCCACCTTGGCTGCATCGCCGCCGACAAAGCCGCTCATCGAGCGGTCAGCACCGCAGTAGCCGTCGCTGGTGGCGCGCATGACCGACCAGAGGCGGTGCATCTCGGCCTCGCTTTCGGCGCGGGTCAGGCCGCTTTCGGCCAGATCGCTTTCCAAAATTACTTCGTACAGGGGCTGCCGGGACTCCTGGCAGGCTTGCAGCATTTCGCGGATGGAGGAGAATGACATACAGATGCCCCCTTACAAATTTAAAATGGTAACTTTGACGATGCCGGGCTGGCTGCGCAGTTCCCCGGCAATTTCTTCGGGGATAGGCTCGTCACATTCCAGCACCATGACGGCGTAGCCGCCCGCTGCGGAACGGTAGAGCTGCATGGTAGCAATGTTGACGCCGTGGGCGCTCAGGCACTCGGACACGGTGGCCACGTGACCGGGGGTATCCTGGTTGTGGACGATGAGGGTGTTGTGGTCGCCGCCAAAGTTGGTGGTGATGCCATCAATCTGGCAGATATTGATACGCCCGCCGCCGATGGACGCGCCGACGACCTCCAGCTTGCGGCCTGACACGCCGACCAGCCGCAGTACCGCCGTGTTGGGATGGGCGCCGCGCAGGTTGATGGAGCCGATTTTATAGTGCAGGCCGCTGGCCTTGGCCAGGGCGAAGCTGTTGGGGATGCGGTCATCATCGGGCTGCATGCCCAAAAGACCGGCCACGAGGGCACGGTCGGTGCCATGGCCGCGGCCGGTGGCGGCAAAGCTGCCGTAGAGTAGGATCTCCGCCTGGGCGGGCTGCTCCCCCAGCAGGCGGCGTGCCGTACTGCCAATGCGAACCGCACCGGCCGTATGGCTGCTGGACGGTCCCGTCATGACCGGGCCGAGGACATCAAATAAACGCATGGTGATCCCTCCTGTATTTGCATAGTATACCGTATTGCAACTTTTATTGCAAGGGCAAGGCGAAAATACAGAGAAAACCTTGTTTTTGTACCTGAGTGGAAAACAAAAACAGTTTTTGGCGGGCTGCACCGCCGTAAAACAAGATTTTGCGCGAAATCCCTTGACAATTTGTGGGCAAAGGCATAAAATAAATAAGTCATCCGAATATATGGGCCTGTAGCTCAGTTGGGAGAGCGTTCGGTTCGCATCCGAGAGGTCAAGGGTTCGAATCCCTCCAGGTCCATAAAAAAGCAGACCCCTTGCCGTGTCCCGGCAAGGGGTCTGCTTTTTATGCTGACATGGAGAGGATTCGAACATGGCGACGGCGCTGCACCGTTTCATAGGGGGATAATGCAAGGCAGACAGGGTTACAGGGACGCCGCCCCCTGTAAATCGACCCGCAAACGCAAACCGGGAAATGATGCAAATGCCCATGGGTCAGCACTCCCACCGGAATCGTTTCATATCCACGCACCCGTTGGGTTTGAATTGGACGCCTTCCCGTTCCAACAAGTGCTGTTGTTCGGGCCAATTGGGGGCGGGGCGGCCGGCGTGGTTGACTACGCGGTGGCAGGGGTAGCTGCCGTACAGCTCGGCATGGCTGAGGACGTTGCCTACCAGCCGCGCATTGTTGTCGCGGCCGATCAGGCGGGCAATCTGACCGTAGCTGGCCACCTTGCCGCGGGGTATCTCCCCTACGGCGGCCAAAATCTCATAAATCAGGTCCTCGTGCAGTACTTTGCGCATGGCGGCATCCCCTTTCTAGGTATAAGATACCCGCTTCAGGCGGCGGTGTCAATGCGCCAGCTTGTACATGGCACTGAAATAGCCGTCGTGCTGCACCAGCTCGGCAAAGGTGCCGGTCTCGGCGATGCGGCCATCTTTTAGGACAAAAATTTCATCATAACATTCCAGCAGCGAGGCTTCCAGCCGGTGGGTCACCACCACGCGGGTGATGCCGGTGAGGGACAGGATGTCCTGCGTGATCTCGTGGGCGGTCTGAGCGTCCAGTGCGGCGGTGGCTTCGTCCGCCAGCAGGATGGACGATTGTTTGAGCAGTGCACGAGCAATGGCAATGCGCTGCTTTTCGCCGCCGGAAAGCTCGCACCCGCCTTCGCCGCAAAGGGCATCCAGGCCGCGCCGGGCTACGAGTTCTTCCAGGTGGGCACGGCGGATGACCTCATCCAGGGTCTCCTGCGGGAAAGCACGGAACATCGTAATATTATCCCGGATGGAGGCGTTAAAGACAAACACGTTCTGCTGGATGACGGAGACAAGGCCGTTCAGCGATTCGGGCGTAAGGCGGCGGATGTCGATGCCGTCAAAAAGCACCTGACCGCTGGTGTTGTCGTCAGGGATGTGCAGCAGGCGCAGCAGCGTGGATTTTCCTCCGCCGCTGGCACCGACCACCGCATAGGCTTTGCCTGCTTTCAGCGTGGCGGAAAGGTCCTGCAGCACAGGCTGGCCTGGTGTGTAGCGGTAGCCGGCATGCGCCAATTCGATTTGCTGCATCAGCCGCGGCAAGGGTTGGCCGCCCGGCTGCGCAGTTTGCCCCGCCAGGCTATCGGCCAGCTTTTGCACCAGGGCCAGCGCGGCCTTGCGTGCGGCCAGCAGGCTGGGCAATGCGGCGATAGGCTCGATGATGAAGTTCATCAAATTGACAAAGGCGATGACAACGCCTGGCGTGACGCCCCGGCCGGTAAGTGCCAGCCAGGTACCCAGCAGAAAGATGCCCAGCTGCGCCGTGATGCCGGTAAAAGAACCGGCGGACTCCAGCAGCGTTTGCAGCTTCAGGCGGGTGCATTTCTGCTGCTCTAAGCGGTGATTCTCGGAGGCAAAGCGCTGATTGATCTCATCCTCGGCGCGGAAACTGCGGATGACGGGAAAGCCGTTTAAGTAATCCGACAAAAACGCCGTAAAATCCCGGTTACGGTCCGAGACCCGGCAGGCGGCATCCGAGAGCCTGTTCCCTGCCGCCATCGACACGGCAAAAGGCAGCATCGACAACACAATGGCTGCCAGCGTTAAAGGCAGCGAATAGGTCAGCATCAAAGCCAGCGCCCCGGCGAAGCAGAACAGCTTTTGGATGAGGGTAAACTGCTGGGTCAGGTAGTCGGCCTCGATGGCGGCGGCGTCGTTGGTCAGGGCCGAGAGGTAGGCGGCGGAGGGCCGGCGCTGGAAATCCGGCACGCTTTTTTGCATCAGCTGGGTCACGGCGCAGTTTTTGTACTGCTCCATAGCCGTGGCCAGAAAGCGCGGCTTGGCGCAGTAGACAAATGCCGAACCGCAGAAAAGCAAAAGGAAGAACCCACCGCAGGCCCGGACAAGGATGCGGAAAGGCAGTGCCCCCGACGTACCGGCGGCTGTATCGATGAGCTGCTGCATCAGCCAGGAGATTATGAGGTTGAGCACAGCCCCCATCAACGCCCCGGCAGCAGCCAGCGCAAACGCCAGCCGGTTGCCGCGGTAAAACGACCCGCGCAGCTGGCTGGTGATGGTATCAGCGGGCATCGCACACCTCCTGCCAGAGGGTGGTCGTCTGCGGGTCATCCATCTGCTTCAGAGCGTTCTGGGCGGCCTGGGCAGCGGTCTCTCCCAAATCGTCGTTGACGGTGGAATCCTCGCCGGGCATGGCAAAGCGGATGGTATCGGCGGCGTAGCTGGGGGCGGCATCAAACCGCACGGCCAGGCGGTGGGCTTCCTCGGCGGATGTTCTGGCTTCCTCCGGTTGGCCGGTTTTGAGCAGGACGTGCGCCTGGAACAGGTAAAAGACCGAGTTGATCTTATCCATAAAGCTGGTGCATTCCGGGCGGGGCATGGCGGTGAAGATCGGCAGCGCCCAGGCAAGCAATGCCTGTGCCTGGGCATAGTCGCGGCTGTTCAGGAATAGATTCAGGTAGCCCATCACGGTGCGCACCAGCGCGGCCTCGTGGATGAGCAGGGATTCGGACAGGTACGGCAGGGCCTCCTGGGCGCGCTTGGCATCCTTGGCCAGAATCATGCCGATGCTGTCGCTATAGAGACCGTCGGTGTTGTGCTGCCGGAAAAGCTCCAGGGCGCGTTCGTCATCCTCCAAGTCCTGGCTGATTTCCGCCATAGCAACGTAGAGCGTTTGCTCGCTGATGCGGGGGTTGGTATTCTGGTGCAGAAGCGGACGGGCTTTTTCCAGCAGTTCCAGGGCGCGGCGCAGTTTGGCGTTGTCCCGTTTGTACAGCCCAAGTGCCTGATACAGCATGGCACTGCGGTAGACGATGATAAACGAATTGGGATACTTTTTCAGTGCCTTTTCGGCTTCTTCCAGACCATTCAAGTCCTTGACGCGCTGGCAGTGCCGCAGGCGCCGGGCGGTGGCATCGATGCGGTTGTCCTTTAAGATGTAGCCCAGCAGGACATCAATGGACGTATCGAAAAAGTCGGCCATTTCCACGATCAGCGGCAATTCCGGTGTGGACAGGCCTGCTTCCCATTTGTAGACGGCACCCACGGTGACACCCAGCACTTCGGCCAACTGCTCCTGGGTCAGGCTGCGCTCTTTGCGGAAAGTGCGGATGGATTCGGCAAGTTTGATCTCCATAGCTTGTTTGCTCCTTTATCATTTGTGGGCCCTGTGACTTTATTATAGCAGGCGGCAGTACGGTTGTGAACGCACCGGTGGTACTGGCGGGACATTTCTTTTTCTACTGCCGGTAAGGGTGCATTTTTGGCAGATTTTACAACCTGTTGATCGAAAATCTCTTGCTTGTTACCGAAAAATACTGTATGATAGGTACTGAATTTTAGTTATATAAAGGGGTGTTGTCGTGATGAAGTGTACTGCCGCGTTGGCCGGTGTGCTGGCCTTGGCGATGCTTCTGACGGGCTGCAAGAAACCTGTGGATACCGTTGCCGCTACGGCGGAGACAGCCGAATCCGCCGCAACGGACGAAACCGCTGCCACACCAAACCCGGTGGAGGCGCTGCCAGCCTCGGTGACGGTGGGCACGGTGCTGCCCAAGACCGAGGCTGCCGGGCGCAGTTATATCGATGAGACGCTTTTTATCGGTGACTCCAACACCGCGCGTTACCTGATGTACGCTGATGAGACCGGCACGGCCTTTACCACGCTGGCCAACAACATCGGCGTGGTCAGCATGGGGGCCGGGGCCATCACCACGCTGAAGTGCGAGCAGTTCAGCGGCTCGTCCACCATGTACACGGTGCCGGACGCCGTGGCGATGCTGAAGCCCAAACGCATCATCATCTGCTATGGCACCAACAATCTGGGCGGGTCGTCCACCGATGCAACATCGTTTATCTCTACTTATTTAAAGGGACTAAAAGCCATTGAAACGGCCTGGCCCTACTGCGACATCATCGTCAGCGCCATCCCGCCGCTGGACAAGCAGCGGGAAAACACCAACCTGACCATGACCCAGGTGGATGCCTACAACGCAGCGCTGATCCAGATGTGTGAGGAAAACGGCTACAAGTTCCTGAACAGCGCCGAGGTACTGCGGGACGATGCCACCGGCTGGGCCAAGACAGATTATACCCTTTCGGACGGTGTGCATCTTTCCAAGACGGCTGTGACCGAATATTTCACCTATGTACGCACCCACGCTTATGTGACGGAGGACCGCCGCCCGCAGCCGCTGGGGAACATTCCCACCCCGGTTGGCCCGCCGGTAAACCTGATTTCCCAGGACCCCATCGCCGTGCGCGGCGCCAAGGTACCGCTGGAATTTGTGGCCACCAACGGTGGAAAAATTTCCGGCTCGGCCAGCCAGCTGGTCAAAAAGGGTGCGACGGCCTCGGCTGTGACGGCTGTGCCTGACGACGGCTTTGTATTTGCGGGATGGACTTCCAGCACCGGGGCCAGCTACAGCAGCGAGACCCTCAGCTTTACGATGCCCAGCGACGCCAACGCGGGCGGTGTGGTGCTGACGGCCCACTTTACCGCCGACGAACACGAGCACAACTACGTGGAGATCGAGGGCACCAAAGTGGCCGCCACCTGCCTGACTGACGGCACCTGCCAGTACAAGTGCACCATCTGCGGTGAGATCATTGAGGAAACGACCCACGCCCTGGGTCATGACTGGGACGAGGGCACTACCTACAGCGATGCCATTGTGTACACCTGCAAGCGCTGCGGCGAGCAGAAGAAAGAGCAGATTGTGCATGTGCACAACTACCAGTTGGTCAGCGAGACAATGGCCACCTGCATCAGCGAGGGCAAGCGCACCTACCAGTGCAGCTGCGGCGATGAGTACACCGAGAGCGTGCCTGCTACCGGGCATAACTGGAAAGAAACGGAACGGCATGCGCCTACGTATGAGCAGGACGGTTGGATTCATTATGAGTGCACCAATGCCGGATGCGGTGAATGGTACGATGAGGTATTGCCGAAGCTGCAGCCTACGCCTACACCGCCCCCAGATTCCAATTCTTCGAGTTCCACAGTAAATCCAGGTGATTCTTCGGGCGAGGCATCTTCCACCTCGTATACTGAGGAATCGGAAACGTTTGAATAAGTGCTGCATGATACCAGCAAGCCGCCCTGCGGGGCGGTTTTGCTGTTCCCTGCCAAAGCAAAAGAAGAAAAGAGAAAGAGGTAACCATGTCTACCAAGCCCCACAAGACCGGCAACGGCGCGTTGATGCGCCGGTTTCTGCCCTACCTTATTAAGTACAAGGGTGTACTGTTTTTTGATTTGTTTTGCGCGGCGCTGACAACGCTGTGCGATATTGCCCTGCCTACCATCATGCGCACGCTGACCAACACAGTCTCGGCCGCCGCGCTGACGGTGGATACCGTGCTGCGGATGGCGGCACTGTACTTTGTACTGCGCATCATCGACGGCGCGGCCAGCTACTTTATGTCCGGCATCGGGCATATCATGGGTGTGCATATCGAGACCGACATGCGCCGCGACGCCTTTGACCATCTGCTGCGGCTGGACCATACCTATTATAATAATACCAAAGTCGGCCAGATCATGGGCCGCATCACCAACGACCTGTTTGACGTGACCGAGTTCGCCCACCACTGCCCCGAGGAGTTCTTTATTGCGGGCATCAAGATCGTAGCATCCTTTGTGATTTTGTGCCAGGCCAGTATTCCGCTGACGCTCATCGTGTTTGCCTGCGTGCCGCTGATGGGCGTTGTGTCGGTCAAACTCAACCACAAACTGCGGGAGCGGTTCCGCCAGCAGCGGTTCCAGATCGGAGAGCTGAATGCGACGATTGAGGACAGCCTGCTGGGCCAGCGCGTGGTCAAAGCCTTTGCGGCCGAGGACCTGGAGCGGGAAAAGTTCGAGCAGGGCAACCGTGAATTTGAAAAGATCAAAACGCTGGGCTATCATGCCATGGCGGCGTTCAATACTTCCACCCGGATGTTTGACGGCCTGATGTACTTTGTGGTGATCCTGGCGGGCGGCCTTTCGCTGGTGTATGGGGCCATCAGTGCCGGCGACCTGGTGGCCTATGTGCTGTATGTGTCCACGTTGATTGCTACCATTCGACGCATCGTCGAGTTTGCCGAGCAGTTCCAGCGCGGCATGACCGGCATCGAGCGCTTTGCGGAAATTATGGATACGCCCATTGCCATTGCCGATAAGCCCGATGCCAAACCGCTGGAAGTGAAGCAGGGCGGCATTGAGTTTAAGGATGTTAGCTTTGAGTATCCCGACGACCACAACCAGGTGCTGCACCACGTCAATCTGACCATCCGTCCTGGCGAGAGTCTGGCGCTGGTTGGCCCCAGCGGCGGCGGTAAGACCACACTGTGCAACCTGATCCCGCGCTTTTACGATGTAACCGGCGGCACGGTGCTGGTGGACGGGCAGGATGTGCGGGATGTGCAGTTGCACAGCCTGCGGCAGGCCATTGGTGTGGTGCAGCAGGATGTGTATCTGTTCAGCGGCACGGTGGCGGAGAATATCGCCTACGGCCGCCCCGGCGCGACCCGCGATGAAATTGAAGAAGCCGCCCGCCTGGCTGGGGCTGACGGCTTTGTGCGTGCGCTGAAAAACGGCTATGACACCTATGTGGGCGAGCGTGGTGTGAAACTTTCCGGCGGGCAGAAACAGCGGTTGGCCATTGCGCGGGTGTTCTTGAAGAACCCGCCGATCTTACTGCTGGATGAAGCCACCAGCGCACTGGACAACGAAAGTGAGATCCTTGTTGGCCAAAGCCTTGACAAGTTAGCCAAGGGCCGCACGACACTGACCATTGCCCACCGCCTGACGACTATTAAAAATGCAGACCGTATTCTGGTTTTGGGCAAGGATGGCATTGAGGAAGAAGGCAGCCACGAGGAATTGCTGGCGAAGAAGGGCATTTATTACCGCCTATGGAATGGATTAGTCAGCGGTCAGACATTATAGGCAATACCGCATAATTCTAAGTGCCGATACGGTGAGCGAGGTGCGGCAGCTGCTAAGCCAAAAGCGCAGATAATACTTTGTGTATTATCGAGCATTTTGGCAACGCAGATGCCGTGCCGCAGCCGCCGGAGCGGTGCTTAAGCCGTTAGGCGGGAATTGTGCGGTGTTGCCTATAATATAAGTTCAAGCCGCCTCCTTTTTAGGGGGCGGTTTTTGTATGCAGTGCAGCATGCGGGTCAGGTTTAACGTGAAGGTGAACAGGTTGGATGTAATCATGATGCCGAGGAATGCCGCCATGCCGTAGCGCGGCAGCAGCAGCCAGATGGCGGCGATACGGAAGATGGAATCCGCCAGCGAATAGTAGAATGTGGCCAGCTGTTCCCCTAACCCTTTCAGCACGCCGTCCACCATGCTTTCCAAATACATGAACGGCGCGACAAAGCCTAAAATGCGCACATACTCCCCTACCTCGACGTCGCGATAGATAAAGCCGGCAAGGGGCGCACCGAACAGCACGAACCCGGTCCCCGCCGCCAGCGAGAAGGCACCGGTGACCTTGAGCATCGTAAACACCAGGCGGCGGGTGGCGGCGGTGTCGCCTTTGGTGTGGGCGCGGGTGATCTCCGGCATCAACAGCCCGGACAAGGCCGAAAGCACCGAGAATGGGAAGAACAGTAGCGGCAGCGCCATGCCTTTCAGACTGCCGTACTGGGCCATGGCGTCGGCCCGGCTGCCGGTGTAGAGCGCTAACGTGTAGGGAATCAGGCTGCTCTCGACGGCCTGCAGGCCGCTGGCCAGCAGGCGGCTGCCCTCCACCGGCAGGACGATGGCGTACAGCTCCTTTTGGGTGTAGGGCTGCAGAGGCTCATCGACGCGGCGGGCAAACTCCGGCGTTTTGGCGGCAAAGGCGAACATGAGGGCGCAGGAGATGCCCTCGCTGACCGTGTTGCCCAGTACTACGGCGGCACAGCCGTAGCCTGCACCCCATTGGGCCAGCACACGCAGTGCGGCGATGGCGATTGCCATGCGGATGATCTGTTCGATCAGCTGAGCAATGACATTCGGGTGTACCCGGCGTTCCGCCAAAAAGCAGCCGCGCACCGCCCCGGCCGCCGCCATAAAGGGCAGGCTGGGGGCTAAAATCTGCAAAGCCAAAATGGCGCGGGTATCGTGGAGGAGATACCGGGCGGCAGGCTCGGCCAGCAGCATTTGCAGCAGCATGGCGCAGCAGCCAAACAGCATGGCTGTACCGCAAAGCCCCCGCAGGGTAGCCGCCATGCCCCGCCCCCGGGCCAGGCTTTGTGCCGCCAGCCGGGCCGAGGCTACATTGATGCCCGCTGTGGCCAGCGAGACGAATACCATGTACACCGCTAAAATCAGCTGGTACAGGCCCATGCCCTCGCCGCCCAGGTAGGACGACAGCACCACCCGGAAGCCCATGCCCAGCACCCGCAGCACCAGCCCGCAGGCGGTGAGCAGGGCGGCGTTTTGCAGATAGGTCTTGCGCCGTGCCATGGCATCCCCCTCCCAACCGGGGGCAGAAGCCCCCTACACCACTATGCGGCACGGGTGGCCGGTATGCAATTTGACTACTTACAAAACAGATAGTACCTTGCGTTCTGCTGTCTGATTTGTTATACTGTTATGAGAGCATAGGCAATGCTGCCTGTTTTTTCGGCCTGCGGGCTGGCAGATGGACGGAGTTGCCGAAATTTAAAGGAGCAAAAACTACTATGAGTGAAGAATGTACCCATGATTGCAGCAGCTGCAAGGCAAACTGCGATCACCGTGCCCCCGAACATGAGCCGCCGCACCCGAAAAGCCGCATCCGCAAGGTCATCGGCGTCGTTTCCGGCAAGGGCGGTGTTGGCAAAAGCATGACCAGCGCCATGCTGGCTGTTTCGATGCGCCGCCTGGGTTATAAAGCCGGCGTGCTGGATGCTGATATTACCGGCCCCTCCATCCCCCGCCTGTTTGGCGTGAAGGGCCCTGCCACCGGAGACGGCGAGAGCATCAATCCTGTCTGCAGCCGCACCGGCGTTGAGATCATGAGCATTAACCTGCTGCTGGATGACCCCGAGGCCCCTGTGGTATGGCGCGGCCCCGTGATTGCCGGTGCTGTTAAGCAGTTCTGGCAGGAAGTCGTGTGGGATGTAGACTTCCTGTTTGTGGATATGCCCCCGGGAACCGGCGATGTGCCGCTGACCGTGTTCCAGACGCTGCCGGTGGACGGCATCGTTATCGTCTCCAGCCCGCAGGAGCTGGTGGGCATGATCGTAGGCAAGGCCGTGCAGATGGCCCAGATGATGAACGTGCCCATCCTGGGACTGGTCGAGAACATGAGCTATGCCCTGTGCCCTGACTGCGGCAAGCATATCAATGTGTTCGGTGACAGCCATGTGGATGAGATCGGCGCCAAGTACAAGGTGCCTGTGCTGGCCAAGATGCCCATTGACCCCGAGCTGGCCAAGGAGGCTGACGCCGGTATGATCGAGATGTACGCTGGCGATTACCTGGACGGCGCTGCCCAGGCCGTGGCCAAACTGCTGAAGTAAACCAGGTCCCTGCTGCCCGGGTACAATGATACGGGGGTTTTGTTATGAAAAAGTTTTGGGAAGAATTTAAAGCCTTTGCCCTGAAGGGCAACATGATGGACATGGCCATCGGTGTTATCATCGGCGGTGCGTTCTCTACGCTGGTAACTTCTCTGACCGACAACCTCATCAGCCCCATCCTGGGCATTTTGGGCAAGGTCAACTTTGATGCAATGATGTGGGACGTCTTCGGTGATGGCAAGCTGGTATTCAAGTATGGTGCCTTTATTACCGCCGTCATCAATTTCCTGATCATGGCATTTGTGCTGTTCCTGATCGTGAAAGGCATGAACAAGCTGATGGACATGGGCAAGAAGGAAGAAGCGCCTGCCGAACCGGAGGCACCGGCTGCACCCACCCAGAAAGAGCTGCTGGCCAGCATCCTGGAGGAGCTGAAGAAGCAGAACGGGGAGAAGTCTGCGTAAGGCTGTGCCGGTCGCCTACATGATGTAGGGGCAGATGCTTGCATTGCGGGGTCGCGCAGCGATCAATGCCCCTGCGGGGCATTGATCCGCACGAGCGAGCCAGCTTTGCTGGCTGACAGCCATCGTTTTGGCTGTCAAGCGGCCCGCGGGTCGATGCGAGCATCGACCCCTACAGAGTCTCGACAAGGCCGGCACTTAACATTCTTAAGTTAAGTCCTCTATTTTTGAAATAAATCAAGTTTGAAACTTGATTTTATAAGATTCTTCGGATTGTAGGTTGTAAACCGACCTATACTATGGTATAGTTGCAGCAAGAACAAAGGCGTTCCCGCCGGGGCTAGTGTGCCCTGCCGGGGATGCCTTTTTGTTTACCCCGTTTTTTGCCGCATAACCTGTGTGCGCAGAGGCAAAAACGCAACTGGGAAGGAGCGTATAAAGGAAATGGAGAACTTTACCGAGCGTAAGGCCCCGGCCGGGTTGTATGACCCGCGCTTTGAGCATGATAACTGCGGCATTGGTGCGGTCGTAGATATTAAGGGGCGCAAAAGCCACAAAACCATTGATGATGCGCTGCAGATCGTAGAGCATCTGGAACACCGCGCCGGTAAGGATGCCGAAGGCAAGACCGGTGACGGTGTCGGCATCCTGACGCAGATCAGTGATACATTTTTCCAAAAGGCCGCCGCTGAGCTGGGCATTACCTTAGGCCGTGATCGGGAATACGGCGTAGGCATGTTCTTCTTCCCGCAGGAGGAACTGCGCCGCAACCAGGCCAAAAAACTGTTTGAGATCGTATGCAAAAAAGAGGGCCTGCCCTTTTTAGGCTGGCGCGAAGTGCCCACCGACCCCGAGGTGCTGGGCCACAAGGCCCGCGCCTGCATGCCCAGCATCTGGCAAGGCTTTGTGGGAAAGCCGTCCCGTCTGGAGGCCGGCATCGCCTTTGACCGCCGCCTGTATGTGGTGCGCCGCGTGTTTGAGCAGTCCAGCCCGGATACCTACGTGTGCAGCCTTTCCAGCCGTACCATTGTATATAAGGGCATGTTCCTGGTCAAGGAGCTGCGCCTGTTCTATCTTGATCTGCAGGACCCGGATTACAAGTCCGCCATCGGCATGGTGCACAGCCGCTTCTCCACCAACACGGCCCCCAGCTGGAATCGTGCCCACCCCAACCGTTTTATCCTGCATAACGGCGAGATCAATACCATCCGCGGCAACGTGGATACCATGCTGGCCCGTGAGGAGACCATTGGCTCCAACTATCTGAAAAATGACATGACCAAGGTACTGCCCATCGTCAACCAGGGCGGTTCCGACTCGGCCCAGCTGGATAACACGCTGGAGTTCATGGTCATGAACGGTATGGACCTGCCCCTGGCCGTAATGGTAACTATCCCCGAGCCGTGGAGCAACAACAAGTCCATGGACCCGAAGAAGCGGGACTTCTACCAGTATTATGCCACAATGCTGGAGCCGTGGGACGGCCCCGCCAGTATCCTGTTCAGCGATGGCGACATGATGGGCGCGGTGCTGGACCGCAACGGTCTGCGCCCCAGCCGCTACTATATCACCAAAGACGGCCGTCTGATCCTTTCCAGTGAGGTAGGCGTGCTGGACATCCCGGCCGAGGATGTTGTCCGCAAGGACCGCCTGCGTCCCGGCAAGATGCTGCTGGTGGATACCGTCAAGGGCGAACTGGTGGACGACGATAAGCTGAAAGCCGACTACGCCAGCCGTCAGCCCTACGGCGAGTGGCTGGACCGCAACCTGGTCAACCTGCGCGATCTGAAGGTCCCCAACAAGAAGGTGCCTGACCATACCAAAGAGGAACTGGTGCAGCTGCAAAAGGCCTTCGGCTATCGGTACGAGGATGTGTCCTCTATCATCCTGCCGATGGCCAAAAACGGCGGTGAGCCTGCCGGTGCCATGGGCAGCGACACCCCGCTGGCCGTGCTGAGCCACACCCATCCCCTGCTGTTTGAGTACTTCAAGCAGATGTTCGCCCAGGTTACCAACCCTCCCATCGACGCCCTGCGCGAGAAGGTCGTCACCTCCACCACCGTCTATGTCGGTGCCCAGGGCAACCTGCTGGAGGAGGATGCCGAGAACTGCAAGGTACTTAAGATTGAGAACCCCATCCTGACCGATACCGACCTTTTGAAGATCAAAGCCATGGACGTGCCCGGCTTCAAGATCGAGACTCTCTCCATCTGCTACTACAAAAATACCGATCTGGAGAAGGCCATCGACCGCCTGTTTGTGGATGTCGACCGCGCCTACCGCGACGGTACCAACATAATGATTTTGTCCGACCGCGATATTGACGAGTACCACGTCGCCATCCCCAGCCTGCTGGCGGTGGGCGCTGTCAGCAAGTATCTGGTGCGCACCCGCAAGCGCACCTCTATGGCGCTGATCCTGGAAAGCGGCGAGCCGCGCCTCGTACACGACTTTGCCACCCTGCTGGGCTACGGTGCTTCGGCCATCAACCCCTATCTGGCGCAGGAGACCATCGGCAGCCTCATCAGTGAGGGGCTGCTGGACAAGGACTACTACGCCGCCGTCGAAGATTACAACAAAGCCGTGCTGGCGGGCATCATAAAGATTGCCTCCAAGATGGGCATCTCCACCATCCAATCCTACGCAGGCAGCCAGATCTTTGAGGCGCTGGGCCTGAGCCAGGAAGTAGTCGACAAGTACTTTACCAATACTGTTTCCCGCGTGGGCGGCATCACCATCCACGATATTCAGAACGACCTGGAAGCCCGCCATCAGGAAGCCTTTGACCCCCTGGGCCTGGACATCAACCGTGAGCTGCCCAGCCTGGGCGCCCACAAGTTCCGCAGCGGCCCCGCTGCCGAGCAGCACCTGTACAACCCGCAGACCATCCACCTGCTGCAACAGGCCTGCTGGACCGGCAATTATGACACCTTTAAGCAGTACACCGCTGCCGCCGCCAACGAGAACGGCGATGCCATGCATCTGCGCAGCCTGCTGGACTTCAACTACCCCGAGGTCGGCGTGCCGCTGGACGAAGTGGAGAGCGTGGACTCCATCGTGAAGCGCTTCAAGACCGCTGCCATGAGCTACGGCGCGTTGTCCGAGGAAGCCCACGAGTGCATGGCCATTGCAATGAACCGCCTGGGCGGCAAGTCCAACACCGGCGAGGGCGGCGAAGCCGAGGACCGTTTTGGCACCGAGCGCAACTCCGCCATCAAGCAGGTGGCCTCCGCCCGCTTCGGCGTGACCAGCAAGTATCTGGTCTCCGCCAGCGAAATTCAGATCAAGATGGCCCAGGGCGCTAAGCCTGGCGAGGGCGGCCAGCTGCCTGGCGGCAAGGTCTACCCATGGGTTGCCAAGACCCGCAACTCCACCACCGGCGTGGGCCTGATTTCTCCCCCACCGCACCACGATATTTACTCCATCGAGGACCTGGCCCAGCTGATCTATGACCTGAAATGCGCCAACCGCAAGGCGGCCATCAACGTCAAGCTGGTCAGCGAGGCCGGTGTCGGCACGATTGCCGCCGGTGTTGCCAAGGCCGGCGCCGAAGTCATCCTGATCTCCGGCTTTGACGGCGGCACGGGCGCGGCGCCGCGCAACTCCATCCACAACGCAGGCCTGCCCTGGGAGCTGGGCATTGCCGAGGCACACCAGTGCTTAATTATGAACGGCCTGCGCAGCCGCGTGCGCATTGAAGCGGACAGCAAGCTGATGAGCGGCCGCGACGTGGCCATCGCCGCCCTGCTGGGTGCCGAGGAATTCGGCTTTGGCACCGGCCCGCTGGTGGCCATGGGCTGCGTGATGATGCGCGTCTGCAATCTGGACACCTGCCCCATGGGCATCTGCACCCAGAACCCCGAACTGCGCAAGCGGTTCAAGGGCAAGCCCGAGTACATCATGAACTTTATGCGCTTTATGGCTGAGGATCTGCGCGAGTACATGGCCAAGCTGGGCGTGCGCACCGTTGACGAACTGGTAGGCCGCACCGACCTGCTGAAGGTCAAGCCTGCCCCGGCAGGCTCCCGCGCCAGCGAGATGGACCTGACGGCGCTTTTGCAGAACCCGCTGATCGAGAACAGCAGCGTGCACTTTGACCAGAAGGCTGTCTACAACTTCCAGCTGGAAAAGACGCCTGACATGAAGGTGCTGATGAAGAAGTTCAAGAAGGACTTTGACACAGCCGAGCCAAAGCCCATGACCGTTACGCTGGATGTGGGCAACACCGACCGTGCTTTTGGCACGATTTTTGGCAGCGAGATCACCGCCAAGTTCGGCAACACCCTGCCGGAGGACACCTTCCATGTGGTATGCCACGGCTATGGCGGCCAGAGCTTTGGCGCCTTTATCCCCCGCGGCCTGACGCTGGAACTGGTGGGTGACGCCAACGACTATCTCGGCAAGGGCCTGTCCGGCGGCGAGATCGTCGTGTATCCGCCCAAGGAAGTCACCTTTGACCGCAGCGAGAATATCGTTATCGGCAACGTGGCACTGTACGGCGCTACCGGCGGCAAGGCCTTTATCAACGGCGTGGCGGGCGAGCGCTTCTGCGTGCGCAACTCCGGCGCTGTGGCCGTTGTCGAGGGTGTGGGCGACCACGGCTGCGAGTACATGACCGGCGGCACGGTGGTCGTACTGGGCAAGACCGGCAAGAACTTTGCAGCCGGTATGAGCGGCGGCATCGCCTATGTGCTGGACGAGGATTGGGACTTCTACCAGCGTGTGAACAAGGACATGGTCAGCCTGGAACCCGTGGAGCACAAGTACGATGTGGCTTTGCTGAAAGACCTGATCCGCGAGCATGTAGAAAAGACCGGTTCGCCCCGCGGCAAGGAGATTTTGGACAACTTCGGCGAGTATCTGCCCAAGTTCAAGAAGGTACTGCCGCACGATTACGACAAGATGCTGCGCTTGATCGCCCAGATGGAAGAAAAGGGCGAGGACAGCGAGCAGGCACAGATCGAAGCATTTTACGCGATGAAGAACGCGAAGTAAGGGAGGCAGAGTATCATGGGTAAACCGACAGGCTTTATGGAGATCAAACGGCAGACCAGCATGGAACTGCCGCCCGAGGAACGCATCCAGAACTTTAACGAATTTCATGTGCCGCTGCACACCGACGAGCAGCAGGCCCAAGGTGCCCGCTGCATGGACTGCGGCGTGCCCTTCTGCCAGAGCGGTATGCTGCTGGGCGGCATGTACAGCGGCTGCCCGCTGAATAACCTGATCCCGGAGTGGAACGATCTGGTGTATCAGGGCAAGTGGGATCTGGCCGTACACCGGCTGATCGCTACCAACCGCTACCCGGAGTTTACCAGCCGGGTCTGCCCCGCTTTGTGCGAGGCCGCCTGCACCTGCGGCATGGCCACCGGCGACCCGGTGACCGTGAAAGAGAACGAACGCGCCATCGTAGAATACGGCTACGAGAGCGGCGCTATCCACGCCGTGCCGCCGCCGGCCCGCACCGGCAAGACGGTTGCGGTCATTGGTGCAGGCCCTGCGGGGCTTTCGGTGGCCGACCTGCTGAACAAGCGCGGCCACAAGGTGACTATTTATGAGCGCGAGGACCGCCCGGGCGGCCTGCTGATGTACGGCATCCCCAACATGAAGCTGGAAAAGTGGGTCATCGACCGCCGCGTGAAGATCTTGCAGGAGGAAGGCATTGAGTTTGTGATGAACTCCGATGTGGGCGGCAACGTCAGTGCTGAGGAATTGCAGGACAAGTATGACGCCGTAGTGCTGTGCTGCGGTGCCAAGCAGGCCCGTGACATCACCGCCCCCGGCCGCGATGCGCAGGGCATCTACTTCGCCGTGGATTACCTGACCAGCGTGACCCGCAGTTTGCTGGATTCCAACTTTGCGGATGGTAAGGCGGTTTCGGCCGCAGGCAAAAAGGTGCTGGTCATTGGCGGCGGCGACACCGGCAACGACTGCGTGGGCACGGCCATCCGCCAGGGCTGCGAGAGCGTGATGCAGCTGGAAATGATGCCCTGCCCCCCTGCCGAGCGTACCGCAAACAACGCCTGGCCGGAGTGGCCCCGCGTGTTGAAGACCGACTACGGCCAGCAGGAAGCCATTGCCAAGTTTGGCAATGACCCGCGCGTTTACCAGACCACCGTGAAGGAGTTTTACAAGAACGAAGCCGGGCAGGTCTGTGGCGCGTTGATTGCCAAGCTGGAAAGCCGGGTAGTGGATGGCCGCCGCCAAATGGTGCCTACCGGTGAGGAGTTTTCCGTGGAGTGCGATCTGGTGCTGATTGCCGCTGGTTTCACCGGCTGCCAGCCCTATGTGGCCGAAGCCTTTGGCGTAGACCTGACCAAGCGCGGCACCGTGGCCGATACCAAGTATGCCACCAACGTGCCCAGGGTGTTCGCCTGCGGCGATATGCGCCGCGGCCAGAGCCTTGTGGTATGGGCCCTGCGTGAGGGCCGCGACACGGCAGCCGTGGTGGATGAGAGCCTGATGGGGTACACCAACCTGTAACCTGCTTTGTAAAGAAAGCAGGAATGAAATTCTAATATTTCCCAGAAAATAAGGGGATGCAGCGGCATGGCTGCATCCCCTGTTTTTTGTGCGAAAAGTCAGACAATAAAAGAGGATGTGACCGATTCCCGTCACATCCTCTTTTTTGTGATGCTATAGTAAAAGTTTCTTTGCTTACTTTCTTTTCAAAGAAAGTAAGTTACTGCCCGCATGGCAGCGTAAACACGAAGCGGCACCATTTGCCTTCCTCGCTTTCGGCGTGGATCTGGCCGCCGGAAAGGTTGATGAGGATCTTGCAGATATGCAGGCCCAGGCCGCTGCCACGGGTATTCATGCCGCGGGAACGGTCCTCTTTGTAGAAGCGCTCAAACACAAAAGGCAGGGCTTCTGGGGCGATGCCTGCGCCGGTGTTCTCGATGCGGACCTCCACCATGCTGCCGTGCTTTTCGGCGGCAAAGCTGATAACGCCGCCTGCCGGGGTGAACTTGATGGCGTTGTCTACGATGTTGTACACGACCTGATGCACAAAATCCGGGTCGGCGCAGATCATCAGCGGCGGGCCGCCAAGGCCCTGGATGTCGATCTTGCCATCCTCGATGCGCTGCTCGTCCGAGAGGACCACATCGGTCACGGTCTGCCACAGGTCGTAATTTTTTGCGTGGATGGGCACCTCGCCGGCTTCCAGCTTGGTGATGTCCAGCATGTTCTGCACCAGGCGGGCCAGGCGGCCGGTCTCCTGGGAGACGATGGCCAGGTAACGCTGGTTTTCCTCGGGCGGGATGGTGCCATCCAGCATGCCGTCGATAAAGCCCTTGATGGTGGTCATGGGCGTGCGCAGCTCGTGGGCGATGTTGCCCATGAACTGGCCGCGGGAGTTATCGATGGTCTGCAGGCGGGCAGCCATGTTATTGAAGGTGGTGGCAAAGTCGGCCAGCTCCACACAGCCGTCCACCGGGGCACGGGCGGTAAAGTCGCCGCTGCCCAGGCGGCGGGCAGCCTCGCTGATGTCCTCGATGGGGCCGGTGATGCGCTTGGCCAGCACCCAGCACAGCAGGCTGCACAGCAACAGGATGACCGCGGCCGAGATGCCGAACATGGCCAGCATATCCCCCATATAACTGGCCAGTGCCGTCATGGGGCTGGCGGCAAACAGGTAGCCGGTGTAACCGCCTACCTCAACACGGCGGCCCGCGGTATAGTATTTTCCGTTGTAGACGCCGCCCAGAGTGCCGGTTTTAAAAATGTTGTCGCCGGCGTCCATCTCGGCCAGCATGTCGGCGGGGATGGGCTGCTCGGTAAAATCTTCGCTGCCGGTGTGCAGCAGAATGTCGCCGTTTTCGTCGGTCACGAACAGCACCGCGCCGGAGGAAGTGGTGAACAGGTCAAAGCCGTTGCGGGCGTTTTCCCTGGCCTGCTCATTATCCAGCGGGCGGGTCAGAACAGAACCATCCTCAGCGAATGTCTCGCAGAGTTTCGATGCACCGTTCAATATATCGTTCAGGGCGGTGCGGCGCTCCTGCACGAAGTAGGCGGCGGAGAGTGCTGTCTGGATGGCGCACATGACGCTCAAGCCCAGCACCAGCACTACGGCAATGGTCGAGAAGAACTCCCGGCTGATGGTGTTGCGGCGGCTCATTCCTTGACCTCGAACTTATAGCCGACGCCCCATACAGTCTTGAGGTTCCACTGCTCGGAGGCGCCTTCCAGCTTCTCGCGCAGACGCTTGACGTGGACGTCGATGGTACGGGAGTCGCCGTAATACTCAAAGCCCCAGACCTCATCCAACAGCTGGTCACGGGTGTAAACACGGTTGGGGTGGCCCGCCAGGCAGGCCAGCAGCTCCAACTCCTTGGGCGGGGCCTCGACGACTTTGCCCTTGACTTTCAGTTCGTAGCGGTTCATATCCAGGTGCAGGTTGTCGAAGTCGTAGACGCCCTTGTTGGTGTCCTCTTTGGCGGCGGTGCGGCGCAGCACGGCCTTGATGCGGGCGGTGACTTCCTTGGCGTCAAAGGGCTTGACGATGTAGTCGTCGGCGCCCAGCTCCAGACCCAGCACCTTATCGTAGGTCTCGCCTTTGGCCGTCAGCATGATAATGGGGGTGTTGTCCTTGGCGCGGATCTTGCGGCAGACTTCCCATCCGTCCATTACCGGCATCATAACGTCCAGCAGGACCAGGTCGGGATGCAGTTTGTCAAAGTCGGTCAGGGCTGCTTCGCCGTCATGGGCCATCGTGACCGAGTAGCCCTCCTTGACCAGGTAAAGACGCAGCAGTTCGCAGATATTTTTATCGTCATCGACAACGAGGATCTTTTCGTTTGCCATAATGATTCCATCCTTTCGGCGGGGTTCTCATGCCACCCCAGTATATTATTATAGTATAGCGCAAAATTATGGACAAAGAAAGAACAGAATATAGTTTTTGTGCGAATTTTTCCAGATTTTACTTGATTCACAGCCGCCTGCTGAACAGCCCGTCCCGGTTACAGTAGGCGTAGACCGTGCCGTGGCCGCGCTTTTTAAAGCGGACTGTGATGTCCTGCTCAGGATACAGCTTGACCAGCTCGGCGCGGTCGTTGCTGACCCAGGCAATGAAGGAGATGTAGTGGCTTTTGGGGCAGGGCCGTGCGTTCCCGCAGGGCGCGGATGGTTTCGTTTTGTACATAGCTCATGGTTTGTACCCTCACTTTCCGGTGCCCAGTATACGGCAAAACGGGTTTGGCGGCAACCTACGCTGCGTAGAGTTCGTCATTTTGCCGGATATTGGGTGCCGATTTTGTCGCAACGCCAAATTTTATAGGCTGGATTGCAGTTTTTTGTACATGATGTTAAAATGTTATCATTGAGAAATGATAAGGAGCAGCCCATGGACACTGTAAAAATTCTGGAAGTGAAGCAGAGCATCTTTGCTTCCAACGACGAACAGGCCGAAGCCCTGCGCAAGGAACTGAAAAAGAAAAAGGTATTTTTGCTGAATCTGATGAGCGCACCCGGCTCCGGCAAGACCACTACCCTGCGCCGCACCATTGCCGCGCTGAAGGACGAGCTGCGCATCGGCGTGATGGAGGCGGATATTGACTCCGACGTCGACGCCCGTGCCATAGCCGAGACCGGGACGAAGGCCATCCAGCTGCATACCGGCGGCATGTGCCACCTGGACGCCGAGATGACCCGGCAGGGGCTGGAGGGCTTAGGCGAGGACGGGCTGGATTTGGTAGTGCTGGAAAATGTGGGTAACCTTGTCTGCCCGGCCGAGTTTGACACGGGCGCGGTGAAGAATGCGATGATTTTGTCAGTACCCGAGGGCCACGACAAGCCGCTGAAATACCCGCTGATGTTTCAGGTGTGCGATGTGGTGCTGGTCAACAAAATCGACGTGCTGCCGTACTTTGATTTTGACATGGACAAATGCCGGGAGTATGTGGCAATGCGCAACCCGCAAGCGAAGGTCATTCCCATCTGCGCACGCACCGGCGAAGGCATGGATGAATGGACCGCCTGGCTGAAAGAGCAGGTCAGCCAGTGGCAGGCGTAAACTGAGCAAATAAACGGACTACGGATAAAGGAGCAAGGTATGAGCAAACCGACTGCGTTCCCGCTGGATGAGAGCAAGCTGCCTTTCGAGATACCGAAAGACGCCGTGCTGCGGGAAAAAATCGTAAAACTGGGGCAGATGATCACCGACCGCATCCCCGCCAAGAACCGCCCCCTGACGGCGGAGGACCCCGAGTATTGGGGCCTGGCCAGCATCGTGACCGACGAGATGGCCGACGTTGCCTTAAAAATGAAGGTGCGCAAGCCGATGACCCTGCCGGAGATCGTAAAGGCCACCGGCAAAACTGCCGAAGAACTGGAACCGCTTTTGTACAAAATGTCCTGCGTGGGCTTGCTGGAGTATAACTGGGAGAACCCGCGCCTGGAGAAACAGTACGTACTGCCGATGTTTGTGCCCGGCAGCGCTGAGTTTTTTAACATGAATAAGCAGCAGATCGCCGAACACCCGGAAGTGACGGCGTTCTTTGAGCGGATGACTTTTTTGCCGCTGGAGCATATCACCGCCATGGTGCCGCCGGGCGGTGCAGGCATCGGCATGCACGTCATCCCCGTGGAAAAAGCCATCGAGACCGAGAACCAATCGCTGGACATTGAGCATATCTCCCACTGGCTGAAAAAGTACGAGGGCAAGTATGCGGCGGGGCCCTGTTCCTGCCGGATGTCCCGCGCGGCTATGGGCGAGGGCTGCGGCGACGACCCTGACGACTGGTGCATCGGCGTGGGCGACATGGCGGATTATCTGGTGGAGACCCACAAGGGCCACTATATCACCTACGACGAAGTAATGCAGATCCTGCAGAAGGCCGAGGACAACGGCTTTGTGCACCAGATTACCAACATTGACGGCGAGAACAAGATTTTTGCCATCTGCAACTGCAATGTCAACGTCTGCAACGCGCTGCGCACCAGCCAGCTGTTCAACACGCCCAACATGAGCCGCTCGGCCTATGTAGCCAAGGTGGAAAAGGAAAACTGCGTGGCCTGTGGGCGCTGCGTGGAGTACTGCCCCGCCGGTGCGGTGAAGCTGGGCCAAAAACTGTGTACCAAGAGTGGGCCGATCGTTTACCCGCGGCAGGAATTGCCCGACGCCGCCAAGTGGGGGCCGGAGAAGTGGACCATCGACTACCGCGACAAGAACCGCATCAACTGCTACGACACCGGCACGGCCCCCTGCAAGACGGCCTGCCCCGCCCACATTGCGGTGCAGGGCTACCTGAAGATGGCCGCCCAGGGCCGCTACCGTGACGCGCTGGCGCTGATCAAAAAGGAGAACCCATTCCCCGCCGTGTGCGGGCGCATCTGCAACCGCCGGTGCGAGGATGCCTGTACCCGCGGCACCATCGACCAGGCCGTGGCCATTGACGCTGTGAAGAAGTTCATTGCCCAGCAGGACTTGAACGCCGAGAGCCGCTATGTGCCGCCGGTGATGCAGCCCTCACTGCAGGGGCTGTGGAAACAGAAAATTGCCATCATCGGCGGCGGCCCTGCTGGGTTGAGCTGTGCATACTTTTTGGCGCTGCAGGGCTACAAGCCCACCGTGTTTGAGAAAAATCCCCATCCGGGCGGCATGCTGCGGTATGGCATCCCCTCGTTTAAATTGGAGAAGGACGTTATCGATGCCGAAATTGAGATTTTGAAAGAACTGGGCGTCGAGATCCGATGCGGCGTGGAGGTCGGCAAGGAAGTAACGCTGGCTGACTTGCGCGCAGACGGGTATAAGGCGTTCTATCTGGCCATCGGCTGCCAGGGCGGCCGCAAGGCCGGTGTGCCCGGCGAGGAAGCTGCGGGTATCCAGACCGCCGTGAACCTGCTGCGCACCGTAGGTGACGACGAGAACTATAAGATGAGCGGCAGGACCGTGGTCATCGGCGGCGGCAACGTGGCCATTGATGCGGCGCGTGTCTCGCTGCGGTGCGGCGCGGACGCGGTAACGATGGTCTGCCTGGAGCCCCGGGACGGCATGCCGGCTTCGGCCGAAGGAATTGCCGAGGCCGAGGAGGAAGGCACCGCCATCCGCTGCGGCTACGGCCCTAAAGAGTTCGTGACGGAAAACGGCCATGTGACCGCCGTGGTGCTGAAAAAATGCACGGGTCTTTACAATCCAGAGGGACGCTTTGCACCTACCTACGACGAAAACGATACCATTACCCTGCCCTGCGACAATGTGGTGCTGAGCATTGGCCAGTGCATCGAATGGGGCAATCTGCTGGACGGTGAAGCCGTAGAGCTGGGCCGCGGCCAGGGCGCTGTGGCCGACCCTGTGACCTACCAGACCGCCCAGCCGGATGTGTTTGTGGGCGGCGATGTCTACACCGGCCCGCGCTTTGCCATTGACGCCATTGCCGCCGGCAAGCAGGGCGCAGTATCCATCCACCGCTTTGTGCAGCCCAACACCAGCATGACCATCGGGCGCAACCGGCGGGAATTCTTTGAGCTGGACAAGGGCAACCTTTCCATTGGCGAATACGACCATACGCCCCGCCAGCAGGCCGCCGTAGATGAGCACATCGACGCGCATCGTTCGTTCCGGGACGCCCACCTGACGCTGACCGAAACGCAGGTACGGGCCGAGACCGCCCGCTGCCTGGGCTGCGGCGCCAGTGTAGTGGACCCCAACAAGTGCATCGGCTGCGGCGTTTGCACCACCAAGTGCGAGTTTGACGCCATCCATCTGCATCGTGACCTGCCCCAGTGCAGCAAGATGGTGAAGAGCGAGGACAAGTTCAAGGCAATTTTGCCCTACATGGCCAAGCGGGAAATCAAGATCCGCTTTGCCAAAAAGGGAAAGTGAGCCGTTATGCATGAACTGGGAATCGTTTTCCATATCATACGCACAGTGGAAGATGTGGCAAAACAGAACGATGTAACGCGCATACGACGTGTAACGCTGCAATTGGGCGAGGTGAGCGGCGTGGTGGAGAGCTACCTGCAGGATTGCTGGAAGTGGGCTGCTGCCAAAACGGACCTGCTGCCCGGCGCGGTGCTGACGGTGGAGATCATCCCGGCCGTCACCCAATGCCAAGCCTGCGGCCGGCAGTACGAGACCGTGCGCTACGGCCGAACCTGCCCCCATTGCCAAAGCCCGGATACCTACCTGGTGCAGGGCAGCGAGATGATGATAAAAGAAATTGAAGCGGTGGAAGCGGACGACGCGGCCACCTGAATACGAGCAAAGGCCCCCGGTATCTACGCCGGGGCCTTTGTGTTTTTATATTTCGTTTTGGCTCTGTTGGAGAAGGCGCAGCAGCGGAAAGCTGCGCGCGGCGGGCCGTACTGCGATTGCGGCTATAAGAAAAAGCGGTGTTGAAGTGAAACGCGCCTGAATTATTACTTGCATCTTCGCGCCAAAACGGATAAAATTGACCTTAATAAAATAAAAAAAAGGTGCAGAGATGACTGCAAGTGAAATCGAGGCGTTGGGCGGCTACTATGGGGCCACGCCGAAGCCCGCGGACTTTGAGGCGTTCTGGCAGGCGCGCATGGCCGAGGCAGACGCGGTGCCGCTGGACTATACCGTCACCCAAGCCAAAGAGGTGCCCAGCTGGGACAGCTGCGACTTTTTGGACCTGTGGTTTACCGGCATGGCAGGTGCGCGTATCTACGCCAAATATCTGCGGCCGCACAGCGATAAGCCCGTGCCGCTGGTGCTGCAGTTCCACGGCTACCCTGGTGCGTCCCGCTCCTTTGCCGAGCAGGCCTCCTTTGCCGGGATGGGCATGGCGCTGATCGCCATGGATTGCCCCGGCCAGGCCGGGTACAGCGTGGACGCCGGCGGCTTTTTGGGCACCACCGTATCCGGGCACATCGTCGCCGGGTTGGGCGGTCCGGCCGAGGGCATGTACTACGTGCGGCTGCATCAGAACATCCGCATTTTGTGCCGTATCGTGCGCCAGCTGCAGGAGATCGACCTGCGGCGGGTGTTCGTCAACGGCGGCTCCCAGGGCGGCGGGCTGGGGCTGGCCTGCTGTGCGTTGAACCCCGGCCTCATCAACCGCGCCGCCATCCTCTACCCGTTTTTGAGCGACTTCAAGCTCGTGTGGGACCTGGGCGCGGACGAGATCGCCTACGAGGGCATCCGCTACTACGCCCGCTGGTTTGACGCCGACGAGCACCAGCAGGACCGCTGGTTCCGCCAGCTGGGCTATATCGACAGCAAAAACTTTGCCACCCTGGTGCAGTGCCCGGTGCTGTTTGGCACGGGCCTGGAGGATGTCATCTGCCCGCCCCAGACCCAGTGCGCCGTCTACAACAATTTGCACTGCCAAAAAAAGCGGTATCTTTTCCCCGGTTATGGGCACGAGGAGATTGCAGAATTTGACGATATGCTGTTAGACTTTTTCTGTAAAGAGGAGGCTGTGCTATGACTATCACCGAACAGAAAGCCTTTTTGCAGACTTACACCGGCAAAGCGCAGGCCCCGGCACATCCGGCCCAGGATTGGGCAGACGCCGTGAAGGAGCTGCATTTTGAAGCGCAGACTGCCCCAGTGGAATTTGCCAACGCTTACGGTGTGTATGAGCGGCTGACAATCACCTACGAAGGCCGCACCGTCACGGCGCGTGTCATCCGCCCGGCTTCAGCGGGGCAGCATCCCCTGCTTTTGATGTACCACGATCTGAACCGCGGCGTGCGCGGCTGGCACCACATGACGCGGTTTTTGGCGCTGGGCTTTGGTACGGTGGCGCTGGAAGCCGAGCCTTACAAGGGCGATTGGCTGGCTGACCCCGCGCAGGCAGAGTTCTGCACGCGGTATAAGGACGCGCTGGCCGTGGCCAAGGCCGCGCTGGCGCTGCCCTGGGTGGACGCGGATCGGGTGTATACTTTTGGAGAGGGCTTCGGCGGCGGACTGGCACTGCTGACGGCCTGCCTGCTGCCCAAGGTGAAGCGCTGTGCGGTGCTGAATCCCCTGCCCGGCGATTTTGCCGGAGCGGGCGTGGCCGGACAGGACGACCTCGACCTTGCCAATTTTGCGCCCCTTTGCCGCGCCGAGGTGCTGTTGGGCAGCTGCCTGATGGACACCTACGCGCCGCCCCAGGGGCAGGCGGCCATCTACAACCGGCTGGGCGGCCCCAAGCAGTGGAAGATGTACCCCAAGTATGTACATGAACGTGTCAACTTTTTCGAGAATCAGATGCTGTTTTTCTTCAAGAATGGCATCGCGGAGTAAGCCCTGACGCAAAACTTTATAGCGAAAAAATGCGCCGCAGTTTGTACGCTGCGGCGCTGTTTTTGTAATCAGTACCCGTATAGGCAAATCTACCACAGGGCAGCCATCGGCATCTATAAGAATCGTTACTTTACCGTTTTCCTTCCATAACCCAAGCAAATGCCCTTGCGGTCCGTAGGTCGGCATCTTTGAAGTGACCGCCCGCGTTCCATTCTAGCGTGCAGGCTTTGCCGCGCTGGATTAAGGCGCTGTGCAGGGTACGGATGTTATCGCCTACTGCCGCCATCGTCTGATTTTTGGTATGTTCCTCGCGGTCACCAAGGCTGAGGTAAACACGCTGCGCCTGAATAGGGTGCGCCGCTTCGTATTCTGGCCAACCGGGAAACCATACGGACGGCGAAGCCGCCGCCACGCCATACAGCGCGTTCGTTTGTGTTGCCGCCCACAGTGCAAACAACCCGGCCAGTGAGTAGCCGCCCAAAATAGCCTTGCCATCTTCCTTTATAGAATACTGTCGGCGGATGCGCGGCACAGCCTGTTCCAGCCATGCAAGCGTGTCCCCCGCCCTGCCGCCGAAGCCCTGCTTGCCCCACACAGGCGGCGCAGGCCAGGGCGACAAATCATCGTTCCAGTTTTCGACTTGGACAGCGGCCAGCAAAAATGGTTGTGCGGTTTGCCGATGTATAGCTTCCACTTCCCGCGCCATCCCGGCAAAATCGTGTTCGTCCGTCATTTGCAGCAGCAAGTATTCGGCGCCAGTATCACCATAGATACGGCAGCTTCTGTTTTGTATCTGTAATAACTGGTTATCCATAAAATTGATTGTGTATTATCAGTCGATGGCGGCGCCTTTGGCCGCACATACGATCGTTGTCATAGAGTTGGCCTCGATCTCACAGGCAACAAGGCTGCCCTTGATGCGCAGTGTGACCGGCATGCATTGTTCCGTTCGGTTCAGCAGCACGACTGCGAATGTGCCGTCGGGATTCACGAAGGACACTGTCTCCAGCTTGTCCGTGTAGCAGGTTGCCGCAATCCGCTTTGCTCCCGGCAATACATAATGGCTGAACTGTGCAATGTAGTAGTACGATAACTTATACTCAACTTCCTTTGTATTTGGATTGCACATGATCGGCGCATCGCAAAGATTGGAAACGTGGTTCGGGCCGCCCTTTTCATCCAGCACGATGTTCCAATCAAAGAACAGATTCATACCGGCGTTAAAATTTCCAATCATATCGTGTGCGTAAATCTGCGCATTTTTTAGCTGATCTTTATCCCGAAAAGAATATTCAATGCATCCTTCCGTAAAAATCAACCGTTTATCAGGATATTGCTCGCGCACAAGGCGTACTGCATCGAAGTGGTCACCGCTGTACCAATGGAAGGCGAAACCGTCAATCATTGCATTGGTGCTTGCGGTAACACAAGTGCTTGCACATTCGAACAAACGCTCTTTGTTGTGGTCCCACAGATTGATTTTGATTTTTTCCAGTCCGGCTTTCTGCAATGCGGGGTACAGATGCTTTTCAAGAAATTCGCGTTCTTCCTCATGCGTGTAGCGGCAGCTATCCCATGTCTGCGTAGCATGGGGTTCATTCTGCACAGTCAAAAATTCTACCGTGATGCCACGGTTTTCATATTCCCGAATATAGCGGCAGATATAGTTTGCCCACGCATCGGCATACTCCGGCAGGAGCTTTCCGCCGTGGTTGCGGTCGTTGTTGGTTTTCATGAACGCAGGTGGAGACCACGGCGTAAGCATTACACCGATTTTATGACCGGCATACTGCTCTGCCAACCGGATATAGGGCAGAATGTATTTTTCGTCTCGTGCCAGCGAAAAGGTCTTGAACTCTTTATCCTGTGGATCCGTCACAGCAGAATAATTTCCCAGCGAGAAATCACAGCTGTCAAGATGGGTGCGAACAAAACTGTACCGCAGTCCCTCCGTTCCAAAATATCCCCGCAGAATTTTTTCTGCTGTTTCTTCCGGCATCTGCCGCAGCACCGAACCGGCAGCTTCGGTAATGGCGCCGCCGAAACCGTCAATCGTCTGATAGCGAATGTCCGGGTAGAGATTCAGCAGCTGGACTTCTTGTGTATCATCGTCTGCCACAACTTGCAACGGGGTAGTGACCTGCTTCACGACGCCGCTGTCAAATAATGTGGTGTGTTTATTTGCAATCATAGGTGTTCCCCTTTACACAGTAATAATCATGCTGTTAAATGAGTGCGGTGCGAGCATAAAGCTCGTCACTTCACCTTCCATTTCAACCGTCAGGCATTTTTCTTCATAGAACGGATTGAATGCTTCCACGGCATAGCTGCCATCCGGGTTATGGAAAATCAGTGCATCTGCCGCCCAATGTCCAGATGCGCCCAGTCGCACGGCACCGCGTTGTACAGCATTAGAAAAATGCTTCATCACATAGAAATCCGGGTTCAAGATATAGTCACCGTTTTGCACGGTAACCATTGCGTTCTGCGGGTCGCCCCACGTGCTGACGCCCCACGGTGCGAGAATCAAGTTCCAATACATATAGCTTTCTGCACCGTTTCCAATGTAATGCTTCAGCATTGTCCACACATAGGTGGCATACTCCCATGTGTTATCGCCAAAGCCACACTCATTTTCGGACTGCATAAGTCGCAGTTCCGGCCACCAGCTCTCGAAAGTTCGCTGAATGGCGATTTTGCCACCCCACTGATAACTTACGCCTGTAATGTACTGGCGCGCTTCTTCGTCCTCAAGTACAGTATTGGCAAAGTAATCATAGTCCTCGGTAGCCCACTTGTCGAAAATCAGACGATTATAGTCACAACCGGGCGCATTGATTGTGCCGAGCCAGATCTCCGTATCAAGGCCGTCTTTCTTGAACGTAGGTCCGAGATAATCCCGGATGAATTCTTTCAACTCCGCACCGGTCCACATACAGGAAGGAAATTTCTGGTTCGCCACAGGCTCGTTTTGTACATGGATCTGGTCAATGGTAATACCTTCACGGTGATATTCCTTTACAAATCTTGCAAAGTAGTCTGCATAGGCTTGCAGGTTCTTAGGCTCCCAAATCAGTTTGCCCCAGTTGTACACAGGAGGATTTTTCATCCATGTCGGCGGGCTCCACGGGGAGGCAAACAACTTCAAATCTGGTGCATACGTCTTTGCTTTTTGGATGTAGGGAATCAAGCGTTTCTTATCACGGTCAATAGAGAAATGCTCCAGGGCATAATCACCGGGCGTTTCATCAAGGCTGTACCAATCCATCGCATAATCGTTTGCACCGATTGGCATACGGCAAAAGTTCAGCTTGCAAGCTTCGGTATCCGCAGCAAACAGTTCTTTCAGCAGACTGTCCTGCTTATTTTCGGGAAGAGTTTTGAGGGCTTCATAGCCCTGCTCATTAAAGCATCCGCCAAAGCCAAACATTTTCTGGTATTCAACGCCATTCAAGCGAAGATTTGCTTTTTCTTTTGCGGTGATGGGGGTTCCCGTCTGCCAAACCGACTCCGGGGTCGAATATCGCCATTGAATCTCTTTCATAAAGCGTACCTCTTATTTTTCAGAACCCACGGTCAAACCGTTAATGATGTATTTCGAGAAGAAGATATACACGATTACAATGGGAATAATCGAAATTGCAATTGCCAGATACATGGCTCCATAGTTGGTCAGGTAAAGCCCTTTAATCATGGCAATCATAACCGGCATCGTATATTTCTTATCCGAAGTCAAAATAATCAGCGGTCCCATGTAGTTGTTCCAGCAGGAAACAAAGTTGAAGATGCACATCGTCGCCACACCGGGCATAATGCAGGGCAACACAATGCGATTAAAAATCTTCCATTCACCGCAGCCTTCCAGTCGCGCAGCTTCCATCATGGAAAGAGGGATACTCTGTTCAATGATGCCCCGAAGGAAGAATACCGCAGACGCATTTGCAATACCGGGCAAAATAAGGGAAGTATAGGTATTTAACATATTGAGTTTCAAATTCAGCTGATAAAAGCCAATAATACTCAACTGGCTGGGCAACATCATGGAGGCCAGCACAATAGCAAACAGTGTTTTCTTCCCCTTAAAGTGGTACTTTGCAAAACCGAAAGCCGTCAATGCGCCGAAATAGCCCGTAAAGAAAGTGAACGGTACTGCTACACAAAGGCTGTTCAGAAATCCGCGCCAAATGTTGACGTGACTCTGCATCGTAGTATAGTTTTCCAGCGTATTTTTGCCGGGTAACAGATTCAGCTTGGTTACAATATCGAAGCTGGAATGGGTCGCATTTACTACCACCAGATAGAAGGGAACGATAGAAAGCAGCAGCAAGAAAATCAGGAAAGCATAGATGATAACATTGGATATGATTTTCTGTGCTTTGTAAGAAGTCTGGCTTTTCTGATTTGTCACAGTATTAGTCATCGTAAGCAGCCCCCTTACTCTGCATAGCGCGGAAAGCAAACACACTAAGAATTGCAATTACAAGGAACAAGCCAACCGACATTGTAGAGGCATACCCATAATTAAAATTCTTGAAGCCCTGATTATAAAGGTACATGGATGTTGTCAGTACGGACTTGTTGGGATCGCCGGTTCCGTTCGTCAATGTTGTAGGAACATCAAATAACTGCATACCGCCAATAATCGAAGTGATTGTCATATAAATCAAGGTCGGGCGAATCAACGGCAACGTGATTTTCGTAAAGGTCTGAGCTTTCGTTGCTCCATCGACCATCGCTGCATCATAAACAGAGCCTTCGATTGTCGTGATGCCTGCCATAACAATGACAGTCGTATAGCCGAACCACATCCACCATTGGATATAGGAAGTCATTCCAGATGTGAATGCACCACTATTAAAGAAAGAGAATGGTGCGCCCTTTACATGGAGTGCCTGCAAGATGTAGTTGGCAACCGACTTGTTTCCGTCGAACAGCAAGTTAAACAGCAAACCAACAGATGCTGCCGTAATCAGGTTGGGCAGATAGTACGCAGCACGGAAAAATTTCATTCCGCGAATACGGTTGAAGGTAAACAGCGCAGATAGCAAAAGTGCCGTCAGCATCTGGGGCACAAAGTTGAAAATCCAAATGCGAATCGTATTCCAGATGGAAAGATAGAACACATCATCCGTCAGCAGTCGGGCATAGTTTTTCCAACCGAGTGGCGTCATCTTGGCTAACCCATCCCATTTTTGAAAGCTAAGGATAAAGGTATAGACGATGGGATACAGCCCAAAAACGGCAAACACAATAAAGAACGGCGCAATAAACAAATAGCCATACCGCCCTTTGTCTATACTGTTATGGAATTTCTTCTTAAACATACCTGCTTCCCCCCATAAGATAATGGGCGGCGGCCAAGCATACGCCGCCGCCCATCAGGTCAGCCATTATAAATTTTAATCAGCTTAGTCAACCGTAAACTCAGGATAGGCGTTCAACGCATCCTTCTTGAACTGCTCAATGGCTTCCTCCTTGCTCATTTCACCGGTAGCATACAGCTTCGTGTCAGAGAGGAAGAACGTGTTGAGCTGACCGTCATAGGCAGTCATCAAATCGGCGGGAATTTTTTCCATCTGCTCATTGTAGAACTGGTACAGGTTCTGACCACCCAGAACTTCTTCGCCGTCTTCCGCAGCTAGAGCCTGATTCGCAGACTTCAGGGAAACATACTCGCCATATTCTTTTGCGTACGCCTGCTGTGCTTCACTGTTGCAGGTCACATACTGCATGAATGCCCATGCCAAATCCTTGTTGGGACTGTCCTTATAGATGCCGAGCCAAGTGCCGCCCTTTACATAAGGAACGGGACCCTGGCACAGACCCCACTGGCCTTTGGTCTTATCGGCTGCCGGTTTGACAACGAACTGATAGCCCCAAGTCGGCAAAACATAGCAGAACGTATCGTCACTTTCCACAGCGGCGCTCCATTCGGGGGCCCACGGATCGACGTTCAGGTCATAACCGTTATCGGAAATGGTCTTTGCCATATCCATGAATTCGAGCATCGAATCATCAATGATGAGCTTGTCATCAACGACCCACGGCTGCTCGCGGTTGGAGAACTGCATATTCATAATGTCCTGCCAGCTGGCGAACATTTTAACGCCCTTCTCACTGAATTTTGCAGCCGCGTCCAGCATTGCTGCATTGCTGTTCAGCTGCTGGGAAACCTCATCAGGATCATCGGTGCCGAGAACTTCTTTTGCAAGGTCGCGGCGATACAGGATAGAGCCCGGAGATGCCTGCCAGCTCAGGGCGCGGACAGCACCGGAATCATCGGTGCCAACATTCAGAACATATTCCCAGATGTCGTCTTTGTACTGACCGACATTGTAGGGTTCCTGATTCAGGTCATCCCAGTAGCCAGAGTTAACAAGATATTTGACATAATCGGACTCACCGGTAAAGATGTCCGGTGCACCTTGTCCGCTCGCCAGCGTCGGGGTCAGTTTGGTAAGGAAATCCGCATTCGGAACAACGGTAATGTTGACGGTAACATCCGGGTACTCCTTATTGAAGCCCTCCACAAAACGCCCCAGTTCCTCACCAGACGACCAGACTTCCAGCGTACCACTGAGGTTGCCAGCAGTTTCCTCCGCAGCGGCTTCAGACGATGCGGCCGTAGATTCGGTCTTGGATTCCGCAGTGCTGGTAGCCGTAGAGGTGCTAGTGCCGCCACAGGCTGCAAGAGAAACTGCCATAGCAGCTGCCATCGCGGATGCAACAAATTTTTTCATAATGTTCTCCTTTTCTATAATTCAATTCATGCGCACTCACGCATGTTAATCCAAAGAAATTGCGGAAACGGATTTTCCTTCTATCAAGTCGGGCTTGACGAGCTTATTGATATGACCACTTTTCCCATCAAGCTCTTTCAGAAGCTGCTCTGCAAGCATTTCACCGATACGATAAATCGGCTGCTGCACGGTGGTTACATGCGGAGTTGACAAAAGATTGTGTCCCAGCCCATCAAATCCTACTACGGAAATATCTTCAGGTACGCGCAGTCCTTTTTCCATAATGGCTTGGCATACACCGATTGCCATTGTGTCGGTGGCGCAAAATATCGCTGTACAATCCGTTGTTTCCATCAAACGCAGTGCCGCATCGTGACCGCCTTGCACATTGTTTACCGCATACAGATAGGCATTACGCAGTGGCGTGAGCTTATGCTTTTCCAGCGCACTACAGTAACCATTGTAACGATCCTCCGTGTAGTCCTTGTTTTCATCGACATTGATCATAGCTATCTTTCGGTGCCCTTGCCGAATCAGATATTCTGTAATACTCTCTGCACCTGCAAAGTTGTCTACATCAATGCAGCTTACTTTCGGCAAGTTGGTATGGCCAAACAGAACTACCGGACGATCCCGTTCACTGGCATAAGCATAAAACTCGTTGATTTCATCACGAAGTAGGCCCGTTACAATGTACCCATCGCAAAGATGTTCTTTCTTCTTATCGCGTAAAATCAGGAATGGATACATTCGTTTGCTAAGCGCATTACTGATACCGGCAATAAAGTGCATAACAAACGGGTTATTTAAATCGATGTCACTGGGAATGAACACATCAATCAGCCCGGTACGGTTTACGGCAAGACTTTTTGCTGCTGCATTAGGAACATATTTCAGTTCCGCCATTGCCAGCATAACTTTATCTTTCGTTTTTTCCTTTACCAGTTCCGGCGTATTGATCACGCGGGAGACCGTGATGCTGGAGACCCCTGCTCTTTGGGCAACATCCTTCAGTGTACTCATGTATCCCACCCTCCAATGATAGGCCAAGAAATGTTAGCGCTATCATTTTTGCTGGTAATATATAGCGCTAACTCCTCTTGAAATGTTAGCGCTATCATTTACAACTATAGATTATCACAACGAGATATGCTTTTCAATAGGGCAGCGTTGTTTTCTACATAATTTATATGATAAGTGAATCATTTTATAGCACTTTGACTAGTCGCATTTATCTCATGCTTCCGTCCGACCTGTTTTATTGGGAATTATTGGAAAATCATACTATTAAAGGCCACCTGCGTCATTCGATGCGGCCAGCAAGGGCAGCACCGATAAGGAAACCATAAAAAGGAATTACCTCCATCTCGTGATACAAGTTGGAGGCAATTTCTGTTTTATATAATTTTACTTCACCCGACGAGCCATCTCCATGTGACTTTTCAAAAGAGTCTCTTTCATCTGCGCCCCGGTGATTTTTCCTTCACACCATGCGTTTGAAAGTTCTATCGCGTAGCACCGAACCGGTACGCCTTCCATTTTATTGACGGCATCTGCCACACGCATTGCCCGTTTACGCTGTGCTATTTTCTGTGGTGCCATAGGGAGCCTCTCCATTGTGTTTGTTATAGTTTTTTGCTGTCAGGTTTCCTTCGATTGATTGTTCTGCGCTATATTTACCATATGGTACTTATTCGTTTGCAAAAATATTGTTTCCGTCCAGGTAAAAGTAAGGTTCTTCCCTCTCTACAAATCCATTGATGGCTATGAAACCAATTTGCTTGACCGTGAGTTCTTTGATTCGTTCCACCTGCCGAACCTCACGATGAATTTCATCAAGGGTCATCGGCTGGGCATAATATTTTGCTTCGTAAATCTCATATCCGTCTGCAAATTCCAGGGCGACATCAAACTCACCATTCTTTCGATGGGCGGGGTCGTCATAGTAATAGCTGCCAATATTGCGTACCCCCTTCATTTTACCGGAACGAACCTGAAGGCTGAAATAGTCGCGGCAGATACCCTCAAATCGTCGAGAGATAAAATCCGTCAAGGCTGGCGCTATATACTCATCATAGAATGCTTCGGCCCCCAAGACTTGCAGGGCACTGGCGTTCTTATAGATAAAGGTAAAGTAAAACCGCAGCAGATTGTCATTGATTTCAAAAGTAGACTTCTTATTGTCACCAATCTTGTTGATGGGGCTATTGCGCGCGACTATCTCAAGGTTGATCAGCGATTTCATCTGTTTAGAGAGATTGCCGGTCTTTTTGACATCCAGTTTATCCTCGATTTCTGTATACCGCTTCTTCCCGTTTCCAATGACCGAGAAGATACGCTCGGCATTGATTTTGACGGAATAATCCGACAACAGCAGTTGGTTGGCATAGAGATAGACAGCACTCATAGGGTTGAGAATCGTACTGATAATATTTTCCCGAATTGTAGCCGCAGGTTGCAGCGCTTGATTAACAAAAGGTGATCCACCAAAGACGGCATAGTGCGCCGCTTTATCATAGGGGGGCTTGTCGGGATAGAATTTTGCAGCTTCCAGATAGTTCAGCTCATTGAGCTTGATCGTTACGGCAAAACGGCCATACAGGGCATTCTTTTCCTGCAACGTGTCTTTCATCATACCGATGTGGGAGCCGGAGAGGATGAGTTCAATATTGACCAGACGATTGTCAATGATGTTTTGGAAGATGGAATCGACAGTTGCGGAGTCATTCATTGCTTTGAGATAGGGATACTCATCAATAACGACGACGATTTTCTCCGGAAGGGCGTTCAGATACGCGAACACATCCTGTAAGGTACCAAAATTTAATGGCACAGGTAGGATTTTTGCTCGGACCAATTCCTGCACAAACCCGCTGATGTTGTCTTGCATTGTACCTTTCAGGCACTCAAAGTAAACCGTCCGATAGCTGCTCGATTTCAGTGCTTTCTGAATCAGGGTGGTCTTGCCAACTCGACGTTTGCCATAGACCATCACTGCTTTTCCAATATAGTCTTGCTGTAGGAGCGCCAGCTCTTTCTCACGGCCAATAAACATATCGTGCCTCCAAAATTGTTGAATTGCAATTCATTGAATTTCATTTCAACATTATTGTAGCATCAACTCTATACAAAAGCAAGTGGAAAAATGAAAAAGCAGTATTCTTTCTTCCAAACAAAAACCTCCAACCCACGCGAAAAAGGTCACATAGATTGGAGGTTTTGTCATATTAGATGTTTGTCTTTCTTGGTGGGTGAGTTTTTCATTCTCAGGCCCAGCCAGCTTTCCAGTGTCTGTAAGTCACTGAACAGAATATCATAGATTTCATCGCTTACCAACGGCATATGGGCTGCATACGCCGCACGGTAGCGGTTCAAGCGCTCTGTCAGATCCCGCAGCTTGTCGATGAAGGCAGCCTTTTCCTGCCATTCTTCTGTTCTCATGGAGTTTTGGGGGTATAATGCCCGAAATTCAGTTCATGGATTACCGACAAGATGGTTTCGTCATCGTCCCAGTCAGCAGAAAATACTGCCGGTGCATAGATGCCGTTCAGTAAGACCATCACTCTTCCCTGCTCAATACGCAGGCTCACATCTTTGCGCCGGGCGCAGACGATGGCGAGATTTCCGATTTGCTTCATATGGTAAGCACTTCCTTTTCTTACACAGCCTGTAAAGCCATAGGCAGCACCTTGCGGCTCCACAGGTCAATAAATTTCTGTACTTCTTCCGTTGGTTTGCTGTTGTGGTCGCCGTGGATTTGCGCAATCTTTCCATCGCACACCTCCACAGTCACATATGGCTTCTTCGGTTCTTCTACACGGCGGACAAACACAATCAAACATTTTCCCTCTGCCACGCTGTCAATATAGCCGCCAACACAATGGTGCAGCGCTTTTCCCTCATCAACAAGGTCGTTAGCTCGCTTCGGGCAAACGATTTGCAGTTTTTTATCAGAAAGTGCCGCTTTCTTTGCAAATCCTATATAGGCCATGCAGAACGCCTTGTTTTTCTGTGCATCGTTGATTTTTTGAATGCGCTCCGCTTCTCTGTTGTGGGCGGCCGTACAATTTTTCGGGAATAGCACTGACTTATCTTTCATGTCATACGCCTGCCTGCGGCACATATGCAGATAGTCCACATACATTGTAATCAGCATTCCTATTGTTGGATCCCGATACCCATTATTCGGGTGTGATTCCCAATAAATCGGGAGCTGGGCATTCATATAGTTCATAAATTTTTCTGCCGTCATGTATCGGAATACATCTGTGGGAATCTCTGTAATTCTGTTGTGGAGCTGCCACAAAAACAGTTCTTTTCTTCCCCGCAGATGGATTGCCACATAAGGCTGATACTTTTTCAGCATCGCTACATCTGCTTTTTGTTTCCGCAGCAAAGGCACATCCTCTTTCTGCACACGCAGAATACGATGCGGTTTATCCTGCATTTCATCCAGAGCATCGCTGAATCCGTAGCGATAAATGACATCCGCAGCAATATTCTCAAAACCTGTTTTTGTCAATCGCTCAATTAAGAGTGGATGCTGCAGGTACATTTCCAGATAGCGGCTGACCTGCATCGGAATACCCGTCTGTTCATAGAATTGCCGCAGTGCGCAGTATTCCCACAGGGTACCTTGCAGGGCTTTATCAAGTCCGGGGAGATATACCTCGCCCGTTTCTTCAGAAACAAAGCTCCCGATTCCGAACAATGCCCCCGGATGATAGCCATGCCGCCAGTGGGTTACACTGTCATAACAGCTATCATAATAGTAGGGTTCAATGCTTGCCTTTTTCCCATCATTGCTGCAGATAAAGATGCGCATGATTTCATACGCAGATTTTTGGGTAGCACCTTTTCCTTTGGTGTAAGACCAGTACAGTTTATAGATGCGCACCACGAGTTCATTCTGGCTGATTTGCTGGATAACCTGACAAGTGTTCCTATCCGTAGCATAGGCTGCACGGTGTCCTTGAACCTTGGCTATGGCTTTCCAGCCACACTTCGGACAAATCACAACATCTTTATTTTTGGGTCTTTTTATTACAGAAAACTTCTCGCAATAGCTGCAGAATGCCCGCGTTTCCTGTCGGCCCTTACGGTAGTCATAGAACAAATAATGCGGCATGATGTGTTTATCTGCCCACCGTTTCAAGTTGGCGGGCGTTTGCGGCACACTGCACATTTTATTCCGAACTACGGCATCCCGCTTACGGCGGCGGACTTTTGCCTGTCGGTCACGAATATTTTGTTGATACCGATTCAGCGCCCACAGAACTTCCGCCGGGTCACTTTTCGCATCGATGAATCCTGCGATTGAATAGCATCCCTCTTTTTTGTAGAACACACAGGATAGCAAAAAGTTCCCCGAATAATAGTCTATCAGGTTTACCAGCATGGCATTCCGCCATTTGATGTTCCCTGCGGCATCGCGTTCCAGCGTGGCAAAGTCATCCTTGCCCTGAAACACGACCCACTTCGGCATACGGTCATTTGCTTTCAGGCGTTCACATTCATAAAAGTAAACCGCCAGCACCCTATGCCCGCCGAGCAGCTTAACAGCGGCCGTGACAAGGTATTTCACCCGTTCCGTGTACAGCACACCGGCATTCAGGCTGATGTGCAGCGGAACATTGGCCGCATGGCGGCAGGCTCGTTTGTCCAGTTTCATCCTGCCGCCTCCTCTGTACCAAAGTCACCAAAGGTAAGCTGTTCTTCCTCTGCGAGCTTCGGGACAGATTTTTCCGTTGCCTTTTTGGGCTTTTCCTTTTTTCTTTCCTTGGGCGTTTTACCATTGTAAGTCTTGGGGACAAACTTTTCCTCCGACTCAACATCCTCTTTGACATCGGCATCACGGAAATACTCCCGCGCCCACTGGTAGCAGAGTTCGTCCGGCACATCGCCGCCGAAACCGCCGCCCATAGGCTTTTCGTCGTTGTCCTTCATTTCCTGTTCCAGATACTCCCGCGCCTTGCGGTTGATGTAGTGGAAGCAGTTCAGCATCTTTTTCTTAGGGTTCATCACAAGCCGGGCAAAAGCAGGGTCGGCCAGGCACTCGGTCTGCACGTCCTCCATAACGCAAAGTTTCATATTGCGACGGGTCAGGCGCTCGGTGTCCTGCAGGACACGGTTCATAGATGCCTGCATCACGTCATCATCCGACATGGCGGCAAGGCGATCCAATTCCTGCTGCTCCCGCAGTTTCTTCTGTGCCTGTTTTGTCTCCCATTCGGCTTTCCGCTTGGTTTCGGCGGCATCAAATTCAGCCTTTTTGCGGGCTTCTTCATCTTCTGCCTGCTGATCCGGCTTTTGAGGTTCAATCGGCTCAAATTCTTCGCTGAAAGAATCTACGTTTTCACTGTCCGAGGATACCTCAAAGGTATCGTCTTCGGCATCACGGTTCATCATATCAATTTCAGATAATATACCCATTGTTCTGTCCTTTCTAAAAAAGGCAGAGAGCCGCCATACGGTAGCTCTCTGCCATAACTTTGCGCGGCTTTATGCCGCTTTTTCTTTTGTTTCTTCCTGCCGCAAAGCAAGCTGCCAGTCATCTATACCCTTGTAGGCAGTATTCCAGACAAGGCTTGTGCTTTGCAGCCCGGCTGTATGGGCAATCTGCTGGACTTTTTCGGCAGCTTCTGCCACATACTCATTCTCTAACTTGTCCATATCGTAGGCTTCCACGACCAGTTTGGTGCCGTTCTGTGCCATACAGTGCAGGGCGGATTCCAAGCCGTTCAAGCTGTTCACCCCTGCCACAGCGACAAACGAGCGTCCTGTCAGGCAGTGGGCAATATCAGCTTTAAGCAGTCCTTCGGTCACATACACGGTCTTGGCGAACGGTTCGCCCACAAAATGCAGCGGGCTGCCGGAGGTAACGCCATGCGGTCTGCCTACTGAGGACAGCCAGATATACTTGGCCCCGCTTTTGCCCGGTGGGTCATCCCTACGGCGCAGCGGCGTGTCCAGCCGTATCTGCATACCACAGATTAAACCATCCATACCGACAGCCGGGAGCAGGATGCCCGCCGTGCGGCTGCCGAAATTGATCGTCCACCGCCCGGCATTGTCCGTATAGAAGCCCGGCACACCCTGCAAGGTGCAGCCCTGCCGCCGCAGACGCTCGGCATAACTGCGGCACAGAAACGCAGGCGGGGTCGATTTGAACCCGAGCCTTACGATTTGTTCCCCGGTCAGCCCGCGCCGCGGTGACAGCAGATGCGCTTTGTGCGTGGGTGTCAGCGGTAGCATGGAGAGCAGCAGCGAGTAGGTCTGATGGATCTCCTGCGGGGTTGCGCGGACATTTTGCTCTGGCTTTACCCCGATGCAGTCATTCACCCTTGGCCGGGGTGTGTATCGCCCCAGCGCTTCACAAATCTCGCGGTAGGCATCGGCATTGCCGGTGCAGTTATAGCGGGCATACAGTGCCAGCATACCACCCGCCGCGCCGCAGCGATTGCAGCGCCAGACATTTTTGTCTGTATTGACATTGAGCCGCCCTCGCTGATCCCCGCAAAAGGGGCAGTTCAGGTATAGGCTCGATGGTAAACGGCGGCGGACGGTAAGGCCCATCAGCTCTACCACATCGGCAATGCCAAACGGAAACGAATCGGAAGATGAGGTCATGCAAAACGTCCTCCTTCCCGGTTATCCCGCCTGTTTCTCCTGCAAGCTGTCCCATATAATGGCGGCCGCCGCGCGGAAAATGTTGTTTTCTCCCTGATAGCCTTTCACATACCAGCGTAGGCTGGCAGGGCGGCGGTCAGCCACCTGTGCCAACGTCCAGCCCTTGCAGGTGCCGCAGTCTACGATGACGTTCTGCGCCTGCTCGTAGGTCATCTGGCTGCGGATTTTCTCCACCGGACTGCTTTGGGTATACGCAGCGGCGGGCGGTTCCGGTTCCAGCACGATGACATTCTGCAGCGGCTCTGACGGAGTCTGCGCAGGCTGCACGGATTCCAGCTCAACGGTTTTGGGCTTTTCTATAACTTCTGCCGTGGTCTGTTCGGGAACAGGCATATCGTCCGCCATGATGGCATCCAGCGGGTCAGCCTTAACAGGTTTCTGCGAGGTGACTTTCACCGTTTCAGGCTGTTTTTGATCAAGCTCTGCGACTTCCGCTTTCGTCTGTACCGGCTTGGAAATCTCTGCTTTTGCGCCCACCGGCACCTCACTGCCGTACTCCTCGGATTCACTGCCCACATCGGCAAACTGGATGCCAAAGCCCGCATTGGAGAGCGCCGTGTCCAGCGCTTCTTCCTGCGCAGCCTCCACATACAGCCCACCGGGCGTTGCGTCCAGCGTGCAGTTGGCAACATAACTGCTCAACGGCTCGGCATCCTCGCGGTCACGGTAGACCTTGGCTTCAAAAATTGCCATTTTCTCGGTGATGCGCAGGGCGTTGAGCTTCAGCCGCCCCGTGGGGCAAGCCAGTTCATGGCTAATTAAAGGGAACAAAAAGAAAGGAAAAACCAATCCAGACGGTATCAGCGGCAGGCTACAAGAAT